>Ga0315288_10007868_pt1 | contig 13494 bp, 14 predicted proteins | sample YL17G11_20_MG_FD_203454 | JGI IMG/M metagenome (GOLD analysis project Ga0315288, IMG submission 203454) | Sediment microbial communities from Yellowstone Lake, YNP, Wyoming, USA - YL17G11_20 | ecosystem: Environmental > Aquatic > Freshwater > Lake > Sediment | place: USA: Wyoming | collected...
TTGCAGTGGGCGTTGGCAACAATTTGTTTTGAAACGCTTCCCAATAGCATTGACAGTGTGTTTCCTAAGCCTCTGCTTCCCACAACAATAAGGGCAAAGTTTTCTTGTTTGGCAATGATCAGTAGAGCTTTAGCCGGATTGGAGCCAAGTACCAATGATACATCATATTCTACTTCGGCTTTTTTCAGCTTTTCCTTTACCTCGATGACCGCCGTTTCAGCTTTTCCTTCCATGCCCTTCCCGTAGACGTAGACTACTTTTGTGAACCCGGAAAAACACCTGGCAATAGTTATTGCTTCCTTGACTGCATTTTTTGATTGCGGCGATTCGTCATAACCAACTAGTATTCTGATTTTATCAAACATGCTTTTCAAACCCATGTTGAATATGACTGCGGGAAAATAATACGTTTTCGATTGGTTTCTTCCGAGTTCGGAAATCGACTGTTCGACTCCGGTATGGACAGCACCCACCAATCAGAATGACGAAGAAAACTCGTACTCTATCATTTCTTCCTCAGCCTACCCTTTTTCCAAGTCAGGTTTTTTGAGCGAACTGGACTGCAACAACCACACAAACGTAGCGCGCCAGCTTGTCCCGAAATTGATTAATGCAGTTGGGGTCTCGTATTTTATGGCTTGCGTCCAAGCTTAGGAGGTGAATCCATTAGCTGGGCAAGATGAACACGAGACCCTAGAAACCCTCTTCAGAAACGTAGACTTAAGTCTTGCTAAAGCTGTAGTGCACGGTTGGTTTCACACGGTTGGGCCTGGGAGACCTCCAAGGAATCCCTTAGGGGTTTTCACAACTTTGTTATGAGAATGAAGGGCGTTCGCAGTCTAAGAGAAATGACTAGACTGCTTGACGTGGATCAACGACTGAGAAAACTGTGCCTGATAAAGATAGGCGAAGCAACGTATCCTCGAAGCGTTCTCAACAGGTTCATCCGAAAAGTCGGGGAAGACAACCTCACCAGAATAATAGAACAGAAAGTCGTTAAGCTCTTGAAACGGAACGATGCAAGAGAAGTTGATTCTATATTTGATGCTTCGTTCATAAAGGCCTGGAGCACACGGCATCCAATGGACAACCAGAAAGGCCTTTCCGACGAGGAAGCCAGAGTAGGAAGAGCAGGCAGAACATTCGGACTCGGCTACAAGCTTCACCTGTCCATAGATTCTCAGACCATGCTTCCTTTGACTTGCGCTTTTGCTTCCGCAAACCAGAACGAGAAGAAACACTCGCTGAACATGCTGGAGAAAACCAAGCAGATTCTCAAGCGGTCTGCAGCCACATTGAGAAGCGTGATCGAGACTTGAGGAACACTCTAGTCTACATCAACCTAGAACAAGCCCTATTCCAAAACACAGACGATGAATTCCACGTGAAAGTTGCTCAAAACTTAGATGATGCCTGCAAGCTGCTCGAAGTTGGCTTTGAATACGTAACAGACATGGACGGAGCAAAGCTTTTCAGAAAACGCAAATGAAGGCAAAAGTAGTCTCTTATGCTCCCAGCTAATCTTTTATCGCTTCTATGACGCTCATAACGTTCCACAGTTTGACTCTACTGTATTGTGGCATGTTTGGATCCTGCAGAATCTCGTCCAAAAGAGATATCGCGTTTGCAGCATTGACCGCTGGAGTGTACTCAGTGTTCTGCAAAGCACCAATGGAGTCTTTTGCGGCTCTCCTAATGTTTCTCGGCGTTGTATTGTCCTCAGAAACCTGAGAAAGAACAGAAATCGCCTGCTTTATCCGCTCTTCATATTCCTCCATCTTCTTCTTCCTAACCATAACTATCACCGTGAAACTTCGCGGTAACGTTGTTATATGAGATCTCGTACCTATTTACTTTGGGGTTTAATAGTGTCGCACAAAGAATCCGAAGACGGACACGTCAAACGCATGGCTGACCTACTACGGCAAGGCTCAGCCCTCACAGAACTAGCTTGCCCTGCCTGCGCTTCCCCACTTTTCAGACTAAGAAATGGAGACCTATGGTGCGCAAAATGCGAAAAGAGAGTCATAGTCGTGAAAGAAGATGAAGACGCTGAAAGAGTAACGAGATCTATGACCTTAGAAAAGCTTGAGGCGACGTTACTGACAAAGGTTCAGGAAATACAGGACAAAATGCAGCACACGGAGAACCCAGAAGAAATGCAAAAGCTGGGCATAACCCTTTCAGGTTTGCTGGACAACATTGAAAGAACAAGAAAAGCGAAAAAAGTCTAGATGGAAAACAGAGAATGCTCGGATTCTACGAGAATTTCCCCGAAACCATCCATGGAATAGCGCGCGTTGCCGTTTCCTTGTCAACAAGGAGACTACAGCAAACGCTCATAGCGACGTTCCAGAAACTGAACTCTGAGACGCACAACATTGAAACTCTAGCAGCTCCTTCCATACGTAAATGCACAGTTGATTTCGAGTTCGGAATAGCCGAAGGCAAAGGTTTCAACTACATCGACAATGAAGAAACTGCTAAGACGCTACAAGCAATGCAAAAAAAGCCTTTTGGAATCATGGACTTTTTTTGCGCCTTACGCTACCACAAAACACAAGGAAAAGAAAGCTCCCCATTGAGGTTCGATTATTTCATGGTGCGTCTAGCATTCAATGAAGGCTTAATAGAGATGCGAATTTCCCATGAAAAAGGACCACGACATGTCGAACCTGAAGACGTCATACGCCTCATCGTTAATGAGGTTAATCAAGCTTGCAAGAAGAAAACACTAAGAATAATTGATCTTGCCTAGCAGGCCCGCTCCAAGAACGCCAGAACCATTCTCAAGAGTTCTTCCCCAACTTTCTCTTTCGACGCATTCCCATCTATCAGCGTGAGTTCCCCGCTTTCAACAAATCGCATGTAAACCTCTCGAACCCTGCGCTGCGTTTCAAGATTCTCCATGACCGATTTTCTCGGTTTCAACCTTTGAACAACCGTTTCTGGATGCACGTCAATGAATACTGCAAGATCAGGTTTCATAGCATGTTTGTTTATTTGCCTGATCCAATTCAGGTCAACTCCTGCCGCTCCTTGATAAGCTAGAGACGAGTACAGGTAGCGGTCTGAGATGACAAGTTCGCCTCTATTCAGAGCTGGCATAATCTCTTTCTCCACATGTTCAGATCGGTCAGCTGCAAACAGCAAAGCTTCAACGACGCTTGAACCCCGTTGCTCAACATCCAGACAATACTCTTTGATGAATTGCCCAACGTTTCCTTGACTCGGTTCAGCCGTGTAGACCGCGTTGTATCCGACTTTCAACCTGTCCACTAGCAGCTTCGCCTGCGTTGTCTTGCCGCAGCCATCCAACCCCTCAACACAAATGAAGAAGCCCTTTCCCTTCATAGGATTCGTTCCTCAAGATGTCAGACGTTATACATTATAAGAGCAAAGACGCATTAATAACTATCCAAAAATCTGAGGAAACCTTCAATGCCCAAAAACTACTGGGGCGAAATAAAAGACCCCGTACATGGCTACGTCTACATAACCGAACAAGAAAAGGAAATCATAGACTCGTACCCTGTACAGAGATTGCATAGACTCCGACAACTTGCAGGATCAGAATACGTGTATCCAGGAGCCAACCACACCCGTTTTGAGCATTCAATAGGCGTAATGTATTTAGCAAGCAGAGTCGTCGAGAATTCAAGTATCTCACAATACATAAGCGAAGACGAAGCTAAACTCGTCAAAATCGCAGGTTTGCTTCACGATGTTGGGCACGGACCCTTCTCACATGTATTTGAGCACCTGCTCGACAGGGAACTAGGCAAGACCCATGAAGACTTGACGACGTGGATAATTGAAAACAGTGAATTGAAAGAAATACTGAGAAGAAATGGATATCACCCAGAAGAAGTAGGAAAGCTAGCAGTCGGAAGGCTCCACAGACCGAAGAAAGCCTTCTTGGACCAAATAATAAGCAGCGCAGTCGATGTGGACAAACAAGACTTCATAGTCAGAGACACACACCACACTGGCGCAGAGTACGGGTTCGTAGACATTTCCAGATTAATCCACGCACTAGACGTGTTGGGTGGAAACTTGGCTGTCGACTTGGGTGCACTGTCAGCACTTGAATCCCTCATAATTGCCCGGATGGAATCGTTCAGAAGCATATACTTTCACAGGGTTGGAAGAGCGGCTCAAATAATGTTGGCCATGGCAATGGAAAAAGCAAATGGCGAACTCGGATTCACCCGATTCAAGACACCAGATGATTATATGGCCATGGATGATTACACGGTTTGGACGGCTCTGAAGAATTGTAAGAAGTCGAACGCGATAATTAGAGACCTTGAAAGAAGAAGATTGCTGAAATGCGCATATGAAAGAACCTTCTACGAAAAAGACACCATAGTTTCAAACATTTTCGGCCGCGAAACTCACAGAACACAACTCCAAACGGACATTGCAGATAAAGCGGGGATTGCGGCGGAAGAAGTGATAATTGACGTTCCCACAGTGCCTTCTGTTCCCTATCACCATTCAGCCCTTTTGGAACCCATGGAAATCCCATCCTTTTACAAAGCACAGAGCGGGGAGAAAATCCCGCAACGTCTGAGCGAAATTTCAAAGATCTTTGAAACGCTCAGAGGCTTCATAAACATTCTTCGAGTCTACACAAAAGATGAAAACCGTGAGAAAGTCAGCCGCGCGGCATCAAAGATCCTTGGCGAAGTCCCAACAACTGCAAGAATATCCTACTAGAGAGCACGACAATGCCGAACAGAACCTTGAAAGGCCGAGTAGTCGTTGAAGGACACTGCAAAGCCAGAGCACTGGTTTCCGCTAAACCAATAAGCTTTCTTGGAGGAGTAGATCCAGCAACTGGCAAAATAATCGAAAAAGATCATGACCTATGTGGAGAAAGCGTGAAAGGCAAGATCTTGTGCTTTCCACACGGCCACGGTTCAACGGTTGGCAGCTACGTCTTATACTCCTTGTCCAAACGGCGTTTGGCGCCGAAGGCCATAATCAACCAAACAGCTGACCCTGTCGTGGTCGTCGGAGCAATAATAGCGAACATCCCAATGATGGACCAAGTGGACATCAGCGAGATCAAGACAGGCGATTTGATTGAAGTTGATGGACGGGAAGGCGTTGTCAGAATTGTAGTAAAGGGAGAGGGTTAGGCTTCCATGTATCTGACAAAGGAAGAAGAGCGAATCTACGATGGCGAACGCGGCTGGACAAACCAGATGTGCATGAGGATCCTCGTTCGTCTAGGCGAACTCTTCAACGCCGCAAAGCTGGTTCGGATAAGCTCTGCCCATGTCTCAGGAGTCTCATACAAGACCTTGGGAGATGCGCCAGCAGAGTTTCTGGAAGCGTTAGCTAACGCAGGTGGAAATGTAAAAGTCAGAGCTACTTTGAACCCGCAGAGCCTCGACACTGAATATTTGGGCAGAAGATTGGAGCAAAGCCTACGAGAGAAGCAATCAAATATACTGAGGCAATTCGAAAGAATGGGGTTCACTGAATCTCTGACATGCACCCCCTACTATTTGAAGAAACCGAAACGTGATTCGCATCTGGCTTGGGCAGAATCATCAGCCGTGGTTTATGCGAATTCTGTCATTGGTGCATGGACAAACCGTGAAGGCGGACCAAGCGCCCTCGCCGCGGCAATAATCGGTAAAACTCCAGACTATGGAATTCACAAGCCTGAAAACCGGCAGCCAAAAGCCTTGGTGACCGTTGATACAGCGTTGAAGAACCCGACAGAATTTGGTGCGCTTGGAATCTATCTTGGCAGACTGTTGAGAGACGGGATTCCAGCTATTCAAGGCTTGGGAAACACTTCTGAGAATTGCTTAAAGCAGTTGAGCGCGGCGCTGGCCTCAACGGGCATGGTTAACATGTTCCACTTCAAAAGGAAGTCGCAAGCAAAAACGGAAAGATTGGAGAAGGTATGTGTGGAAGCCAGAGACATCAAAAACACGGTTGAAAGCCTTTCAACCCGAGAAGTATCCAAGCCTGATCTTGTATTCATCGGATGCCCCCACTGTTCACTTGGCGAGATTAAGAAGATTGCATTGCTCATGAAGGACAATAAAGTCAACAAGGAGACAGAGTTCTGGGTGTGCACTTCGCATTACATCAAAGAAGAAGCAGGAGAATACGTAGCCCAGATAGAGAAGAATGGTGGACACGTGTTGGCAGGCGTCTGTACAATAGTGTCGTGGACTGAAAAGCTTGGGATAAGAACAATAATGACGAACTCCGCGAAAACAGCTTACTACGCGCCAACAATGAACAAAGCAGAAGTCACGTTCAGACCGCTGAAGGAATGCTTGACCACGGCGCTCAGAGGGTAACCTTTATTCGAATGAAGAAATATTCTGCATGGTGCACCGGGCTTCAGGGCTCCGGTAGTATAGCCCGGTCAAGTATTCCGGCCTTTCGAGTCGGAGACCCGGGTCCAAATCCCGGCCGGAGCACTATCCCACACTCGCATATTTTTCATAAAGACTCATATACGAGCTGCTTCTATCGAATAGTCTCTAAAACCTAGGCGATAAGAAATGACTGAAAACTTGTTTTCAAATTATGAGAAACTGATGGAAAAGACGAAGGAGATTGCCATCTTCAACTCAGCTCAAGCAGTACTCAATTGGGACACAGAAACGATGATGCCGCCAAAAGCAATCGGACTGAGAAGTCAGCAACTTGCTCTACTCAGCGGAATGCAACACAAGATGGAGACCAACCCAGAGATAGGAGCCCTACTGGAGAAAATTGAACGACACTTGAACTACGACAAATTAAGCGTAATTCAGAGACGCAACATCTACTTGATCAGGAAAAACTATGATGAACAAACAAAGCTTCCAGAAGAACTCGTCATGGAGATTGCGAAACAACGCACTATCGCAGTAGATGTTTGGAAGAAGGCTAAAGCGGCCAAAAACTTCTCCATGTTCAGACCTGAACTGGAAAAAAACATTGAACTTGCAAAAAAAGCCGCAGAAATCCTGATGAAGGTAAAGAAAACCAAAACACCGTACGACGCCCTGATAGACATATTCGAGCCCAAAATGACCGCTGAAGAAATCACAAAGGTTTTCGACGAACTTAGGGAAGGCCTAGTTACTCTAATAAAGAAATGTGAAACATCACCAAAGCAACCAGACGTGAGTTTTCTCAAACGAAGAATCCCAATAGATGTTCAACGCAAAATCGCCGTTGCCCTCGCCGAAACTGTTCTCTATGATGTTACCTCGAAGAATTCTGGCGGCAGAATAGACGAAACAGAACACCCTTTCACGAACGGCTACTACGACGACGTACGAATAACAACCCACTACTTTGAAGACATGTTTGCTTCATCCGTATTCTCAGTGTTGCACGAGGCTGGACACGCGATCTACGAGCAAGATCTAAATCCAGATTGGATGTATCAACCAGTCGGAACAGGATGCTCTTCGGGATTCCACGAGTCACAGTCACGCTTTGTCGAAAACATCATAGGAAGATCAAGAGAATTCTGGACATACTTCCTACCGAAACTGAAGGAACTCGCTGGAAAAGCGCTTTCAGACGTTACACTAGACAAGTTTGTCCACGCCATCAACCAAATAAAGCCCTCAAAGATTCGAGTGGAAGCCGACGAAGTAACCTACGGCCTCCACATAATCATAAGATTCAACATAGAAAGAGACCTGTTCGCAGGCAAGATAACAGCAAAGGAACTACCAGAAATATGGAACCAAAGCTACAAAAAATATCTAGGCATAAAAATCGAGAATGATTCTGAAGGCGTAATGCAAGACACACATTGGGCCAGCGGATATTATGGCTATTTCCCTAGCTACACGCTAGGCAACATCTATGGAGGCCAACTGCTGTCTGCAATGGAAAAGGATATGCCAGATTGGCGCAAGCAACTTGAGAAGGGCAGTTTTAAGCCAGCGAAGCAATGGTTAACTGAGAAAGTTCACAAACAAGGAAACCTCTATGATCCGCCAATGCTAGTCAAGAAAATAACAGGAAAAGAGTTGACAGTCAAACCATACTTGAACTACCTAAATGAGAAATGCTCGAAACTCTACGATTTCTAAACCGCACTTCCTTTTTTCCCTATTGTTAAGCAAACTGCACAATCGCCTTTCAACCGAACTCGGCACTAAAATGAACACAGCACTGCGCTCGATTCTCAAGAATGCTCCGACCAGCAATTCTTATTGTTGCAGCGGAAGAAGAAAGAGTTCCACTCACATAAAATCCTACACATGAAGCCGATGATGTGTCAAGAATTATCGCAAATGCCTGCTGTGCCCACTATAACTGTCGGACACGCAGGTATTGACACTACAATACCGACATTATGAATATCCACGCGTTGAAGACCGACGCTTATGCCCACTCTGCTCTGCCATAATCCGACAGTTTTATATACAAGACTGGCAGTAAGACTCTTCATGGTGCGAAAAAATGTCGGATCACGACGTTAAGAAACCGGCAAGCAAAGAAGAATTAGTTGCAGTGCTGATCGAGGCAGCTAAGAAAAGTGCTGAAATGCAAGGACAAACAAGAGGAAAGCCTACAGTTTCTGGAACAGCAGAAGCATTGAACATACATAGAGACACACTCTACACGTGGCTTAAGGAGTTCAATGTCGACTTCAAAGAAATAGCAGACAAAACAACGCCGATGTATGAGAAAAATGTCGGATTTCCTGAAAAAACTTACCTCATTGGCGAAGCACTTATCGGTGACGGAAACGAGGTTGCACACATTGATCTCTTAATGGGGGACAAGAATGGTCCCGTCGGGGAAGCTTTCGCTGCTGGATTGACAAACCTCTCAGCGGGACACACGCCACTACTGGCAGTAATAAGACCCAACCTTCCGCCGAAACCCTACACTCTACTAGTACCCAAGGTCACAGTGAAGAACTTTGAAGATGTCGGAAAAATCTTCGGGCCAGCACAAGCTGCTGTCGCCAAAGCTGTTGCTGACGCTGTGGAAGAAGAGATAGTTCCAAGAGACAAAGTAGATGATTGGGTGATAGTATGCAGCGTTTTCATTCATCCGCAAGCGACTGATTTCCGCAAGATATACCAGTACAACTATGGTGCAACCAAGCTAGCTCTAAAAAGGGCAATGTCAAAATATCCGACACTTGAGAAGATCTTCTACGACAAGGACAGAGCAAAACACCCGATAATGGGATTCAAAGTACCACGACTATGGAGACCCCCATACCTGCAGATAGCTCTTGACGCTCCAGAACTGGAAAGATCTAAGAAAATCCTTGAACAGCTTCCTGGAAGCGACAGAATAATAATAGAAGTTGGCACACCACTCATCAAGAGGTACGGAACCAAAGTCATAAACGATCTGCGGCAAGTTGCCAAAGACATCTTTGTCGTTGCAGACCTCAAGACTCTAGACGTTGGAAAGGTTGAAGTGGATCTGGCCTATGATGAGACAGCCGATGCTGTTGTAGCAGCTGGATTAGCACCCGCCGAAACACTAGACGCCTTTGTCCATGAGGCAAAGAGACTAGCAATCTACGCCATCGTGGACATGTTGAATGTGGAAGACCCAATTAAGAAGCTCAGAAGTCTAAAGGAGTTCCCGGATGTTGTCATCCTACATAGAGGAATAGATCAAGAGACTGGAAGAACGCTTGGATTAGACTTAATTCAGGAAATGCGAGAGACTTTTAAAGACAAAAAGTTCCTCGTGGCAGTAGCTGGAGGCATAGTACCAGAGACGGCAAAAGAGGCATTGCAAAAAGGAGCGAACATAGTCATCGTAGGAAGGTACGTAACCCAGTCAAGGGACATTGAAAGAGCAGTGAGAGACTTCCTTGAAGCAACACCTGAAATGCGGGAAGACATCGACCTGTTCAGAGTGCACGTAGAATAACCATCAAAAAGCTTCTTCCCTTTTTTGTTAACGATAGACCGCGATCTCAAATCGTACAAAATTAACTGAGGCAATGCGATAGGTAGGCTTGTTAGAGACCCCACGAATATTCGTGCTATGCGAATATTTTGAGAGTCAAATACGCTACGAAGAAGATGATGCCAGCTACCATGAACACTCCGGCGAAACCGATTGCCTGCGCCGCGATAAATGGGCCTATGAAAGAACCGCAAGCACTCCCTATGCCGATGAGAACGTTGAACAAACCTGCTTTACCAGATGGAATGAGTTCCATAGACAAAGAAAGCATGTAGACCAAGAACAATGCATATGCGAACCCCATCAATATCAAAACAGTGGTCACTAGCGCTACGTTGTATAGCGGGTTCACTATGTAAGCGACCAACAGAAGCGTCAAGGAGAGCAAACCACGAAACGCCACTGTCCTGTGCAGCCCAGTTTTCCCTGTTAGCTGATTTGATCGGCTACTAGCCAAAGCGTAGCCAGCAACTGCACCAGTAGAGTTCAGAACGAATATTGCAAAGACAATGCTTGAAGATAAGGATGCTGAGGCAGCAATTCCGGAGACGAAAATGGGCATAGGCGTGAAGAGCACACTTGTGGCTAAGGAGAACAAGATTAGTGCTACGCAAAAAGCTGCGATGTTCTCCCTTTTCAGCCTCTCATTGATTTGTGATCCATCAAGAATTCTTGACGCTATAAAAACACCGCGATGCACAAAGTCCGTCGACCTTTCAATGTTGACCAAGCTTCTCTCAAAGACAAGAAGCGGATCAGCTACAAAGACAAAAGAAAGGGAAAAAGCAGCTAGGTTTAGAACAGCGCACAATAACAATGTAACATCTGGTCGAAACCCGAATAGCGAGGTCAAAAAGCCCAATATCAGTCCTATGAGCCATCCGACCTCTGTGAAACCTTCATAGAAAGCGAACGACCTTTCCCAGTCCTGCCGGGAATACATCTCTGCTATCAGGACATTTTTTGGCGGTTCATGGGCCATGTGAAAGAACGACAGTATCGCGTAAAGCAAGATCAGCATAAGTACACTCGTCGTGAAGGTGAAAAGGTAGAGTATCAACGTCGAAGACAGAAACGAGAGAAGAACATACCGCTTGTACCGCCTTGTTTTGTCGCAAACATGTCCCCAAAAAAACGATGCGGGTATCGCTAGGAACAACGCCGCCCCTGACATTATTCCGATTTCAACCAATGAGCCGCCGATTGCTATCACATATAATGGGAGGAAAATGGATAGCATCCCAAAACCCATTTCGTGGAAGAAGAAACCTAGTCTCCACATAGCCACAGACCATCCAAGAACAGAATTAAAACCTTTACCTCTCTGGAAACTCATCTTGTTTGAGAAGGAAACTTTTTCATGGTACTGTTAAGTTATTTGTCATGAGTCAGGATTAGGGCAATTTTGTGGTTCAAACATTGATAGAATAGAGCATGTTGCAGAAACTAACATCCTGACAAGCTTATTTGTAGATTTGCTAAAAGTAGAAGTGAGGAATGTGAGAAACAAAGCTATTATTTTAGTAACCGTGTGCGTTGCAGTTGCCATTTTGGTATAGTCTTTTTCGAGTTTTTTGTTTCTAAGACTCCAGTGCAACAAGCTTCAATAGATACAACGGTCATAGATGGAGTTTCGTATAGCACAAAACCGACGCATTACGGCATTTTCACTATTAGGTTCCTTGAATTTCTTCCTAATGGCGGGATGAGCGTGCACTCAAGAATGTGTTGACTGCTATACTTTAACGAACCAGCGCCTCCAAGAATTCTAGCAGAGCCTAGCGGTACCCTTCAAATTGCATAACCTCCAGGGCCTTCGGGAGACGTCATGATAGACGGTTGGCTGTACCGCCAAGTACCAACCAACTTCACCGAATTTACCTTGCCACCATCAACTACAAAGTGCTGGACGGAAACAGCTTTCGAGCCAATACCAGCAAATGCACAAGTCCAGGGCTGAGTACGAGTCATTTGAGGTTTGTTTTTTCTTTGATTCTTCTTTCGTATTCTTCTTGCGTTATGATGCCTTTATCCTCTGGTAGCTCAACAAGACTCTTTTTCATAAATCCTTAATAGAGAGATGCCCGATTTTCATACCACTATTGGAGTGCTCATCACAAATGGCCAAGTTCAAAGTCATAATCTCAGACCCAGAAGAGGGAAAATCAAAAGTGGTCGAGCTTGAAGAGGCCCGCGCAACACCGCTGATTGGCAGAAGAATAGGCGAGATAATAGACGGGTCTGTTGTAGACTTGCCTGGACAGAAAGTTCAGATAACTGGAGGATCAGACAAAGATGGTTTCCCAATGAGACCGAGTGTCCATGGTGGCGTCCGGCGAAGAATAATCCTAAGCGGAGGAACAGGTTACAACCCTCAACATGAAGGATTAAGAAAACGCAAAACAGTCCGTGGCAACGTGGTGACAGACGAAATTGTGCAGATAAATCTGAAAATCGTGGAGAGAACGAAGAAGCCGAAGGAAGCGAAAAAGACAAAGGAAAAGAAGGAAGAACCTGCCGAGAAAAACGTTGAGAAGACAACTTCGACGGCAAACACTACCGCCTGATAGCGAGCTTAAGGCTTATTAACGCGCACAATTTAATGGTCTAGATAATTTGTAACTTCAACGGGAAAATGCCAGAATGAGTAGCGAAAAGAGTAAGGCTTTGCCAAGACAACCTGAGATTAATATTGGCACCATGGGTCATGTTGATCATGGTAAGACAACATTAGTGCAAGCGCTGACTGGCTTTTGGGTTTCGAGACACAGTGAAGAACTGAAAAGAGGCATCACAATCAAGCTGGGCTATGCAGACATGCCGATCTACAAATGCCCTAACTGTGAACCGCCCAAGAACTATTCTAATCAACCTGTCTGTCCAAACTGCAATTCAAAGACGGTCTTCGTGCGAGCAGTCAGCTTCGTAGATGCTCCAGGCCATGAAGCTTTGATGGCGACAATGCTCTCGGGCGCAGCGATAATGGATGCAGCATTGCTTGTCATAGCAGCTGATGAGCCTTGCCCTCAACCGCAGACCAGAGAACACTTGGCAGCCGCTGACGCCATCGGGATAAAGAACATCGTCATCGTACAGAATAAGATTGACATCGTAGATGAAAAGCGGGCACACAAGAGCTACGATGAAATCAAGAGCTTCGTCAAGGGAACAGTTGCTGAAGACGCCCCCATAATTCCCATCTCAGCACAGCGAAAAGTGAACGTAGACATCCTCCTCCAAGCAATGGAACAATTTATGCCCACACCAAAGAGAGACGAGACAAAACCGCCATTAATGTATATCGTCCGCTCCTTTGACATCAACAAGCCAGGCACCCAACTCGAAGAACTTGAAGGCGGAATCATCGGAGGAACAATAATACAAGGGAAATTCGTAGTTGGCGACGAACTGGAAATCCGTCCTGGACCACTATCAGGAAAAGACAACAGAAACAACTACAATCCGCTGTCCAGCGAGATTGTGAGCTTGCAAGCTGGGGGAAGAGACGTGAAAGAAGCTCATTGCGGTGGTCTAGTAGGTGTCGGAACTCTCTTGGACCCGTCA
>Ga0315288_10007870_pt1 | contig 13489 bp, 8 predicted proteins | sample YL17G11_20_MG_FD_203454 | JGI IMG/M metagenome (GOLD analysis project Ga0315288, IMG submission 203454) | Sediment microbial communities from Yellowstone Lake, YNP, Wyoming, USA - YL17G11_20 | ecosystem: Environmental > Aquatic > Freshwater > Lake > Sediment | place: USA: Wyoming | collected...
TTCGAGAGGGGGATTGAGGATTTCCTCATCTTCAGGAGAAGATAAGTCGTTCTCGAAAGAGATGCCTTGTGATGGAGAAGGGGGTAGAGCACCATGGAGCCGGAGAAAAATAATATCTCCCTCAAGCCTTTCGTATGGGGCGCCATAGTATTCCACATTTTTCTAGCCTTTCACAACGATTGCGGCGTGGACGGAGCCGACTTCTTCAGCCACTACAGCCAATTTGCTTTCGGGTTGCCAGGCGCCCGCTACTTCTACTTCGGCGCAGTATTTGGTGCGTTCGCGATCCCTCATCTGCTCTCCTGTGTGCTCCACATCCCGCTCACCGTGTGCGCTAAAATTGTCCAGGCGCTCTGCTGGATCGCCTGTTCCTATTTGATCGTGAGAGTGTTTCATGATCGTGCGTTGAATTCTCCTCGATGCTGGTTTGTCTGCCTCGCCTGCAACCCCGTCGCTCTTTTTAACCTGCACTACCATGTCCAGTACGACGCCATGGTGTTGTTGCTCATGCTCGGCGGGCTCGCGCTTTATTTCCAGGATGGCCGATGGACGACGGTTCTCGCCGGGTTGTGCTGGGCGGTTGCCATAAGCGCGAAGGTATATCCAGCGCTGCTCGCGCCTCTTTTTATTTTCGAGCGCAAAAGCGCCGCGCGGGACAAGGCGCTCTTTTATGGTTCGTTGGCGTTTTTTTTCATACTGCCTGAGGTCCCCTGGATCTTCGACATCGGTTGGTTACGGACATTAGCCGGCCCCCTGGGATATCGCTCATTCAGCCGATTTGGCCTCTCACGCATAGCCGAAGGGGTCGCCCATGGAAACGGGTACGGATGGCTCGTGGGGAGGCTCTTCATTCTCGCGGATGGCTACTCAATAATGACGACGCTCACCCTGGTGGCGGTGACGGGAGCTCTCGTTTTTTTCAAGAGGGTATCACTCTTCCGAGCCATGGGCCTCTATCTCGCGCTCCTCCTCCTGTTGTCCGCCAAGAGCGCGCCGCAATATCTCATTTTTGCAATCCCATTTCTTCTGATTGCCCATAGCATGAGCGCCATAATCTTCGCAAATGCCGCGTACGCACTCATACTTGCCCTGTTCTATCTTTTGGATATGGAAATGAACGGCAGCTATTGCCTCTTAAAACCGCTCAGCGGCCTTTCCATCAGCCAGGGAGCGCTTGTGGCCTGGGAGGGATATAGGTCGCCCATTTCGCTCTATCTCTGGGGATATCTCTATCTATTCGCGGCTTTTGTATTTGCCTATACATATCGCCCCGTGAGGGGTGAGGCGCTCGATGAGGAAATTCGTCACGCAACGCTCAGCCCCGGCCTCCGATCGCTTTTGTGTTGTATTGCGCTCGCCCTGTGGGGGATTTCATTCTTCAGCGTGCGTTTTTTATGGAATCCTTTTTCCATACCCGGGAACAGACTCCCTGATGCCGTGAATTGCAATACAGTGCTTGAACCCGCTTCGACGATAGGATGGTACGGGAAGACGGGGGAATACGAGCTGACATTCAACGGCTTGAAGCCGGGTGACGCTGTTCGTGTGTCAGGGGATTCCTACTTTTTAATTCGCCTCGCGAATCGCACCCTGGGCCCCTATCGGGGCGACGGAAATAAATTATACAGTTTCTGGTGGGGGGTCTCATACCCCCTCACGTATGAGGCATTGCGGGAGAGCGGATTCAGGGTGACCGTCATAAATTATCTCTGTTCGATACGGGGGATCAATACCATCACCGCGCGGCTGATCGGACAGGGAAGGGATTGGGACTCGCTCGGTCACATGCTTGACGGGAAGGTCGAACTGAACAGGTGCCGCATTGACGGGATCGATTACGGCGTGGAACTCGGCCGGCGCATGGGATGGCTCGACAGCGAATGGCTTTCCGTAAGGCCGAAGGACTACAGGTTTAAGGGCAGTTCATATATCAATGTCTTCAATATAGTTTTGTTGTATAGCATTGTCTTTTTCATTGTAATAGGCAGGCAACTCGGGAGCGGATGTCGTCCTCGCGCACGAGGGGAAGAAAAATGATGATCAGGCAACGCACTCATATGCTGCACTACGCGGCGCTGACGTGTATTATTTTGGTTTCCTACACCTTTTTCGTGCCGCCGCCGTCCCCGGAATATTTCGGCACGAACAACAGCGTCAGGTTTTACCTCACCAAGAGCCTCGCGCTCGATAAGAGCTTTGCCATAGAGAAGTATTACCTCGGCGGAATAGACGCCGCGTTTTACAAAGGGCACTACTACAGCGGGAAGGCTCCCGCTGCCTCTTTCCTCGGTTTTCCCGTATACTGGGCGGCCTCGCACACGATCGGAAGATATTTCACTCTTCCCGACTGGGTCTACCTCTATCTGGTGCAGGTGTGCGTGATCGCACTCCCGAGCGTGCTCCTGGCCCTCCTCCTGCACGGCTTTCTCAACCGTCTCGCGCAATCCGAGTATTATGCCGATCTGCTCGTCGTCGGATACAGCCTGGGGACCATGGCATTTCCCTATAGCACTCAGTTTGTGGGGCACCAGCTCGCCGCCGTGCTCCTCTTCTGCTGCTTCCTCACGCTCCTGAGATGGCGAAGGGCGGGAAAGAGGCGGGGGAGCATCCTCTTCCTGGCCGGCGTGCTCGGCGGGCTCGCCATCGCGGCTGACTACCAGGTGATGCTCATTCTGGGCGTCATTTTCATTTTTACTGCATTCTCTTTCCGGCGGCCCGGCGATATCGTCATTTTTGCCCTCGGGTGCGTCCCCGGTGTATTCTTCGTCCTCCTCTACAACTATGCCTGTTTCGGCGACGTCATGAGCTTTCCCTACGCTCACGAAGCGATGCCGATCGCGCGGGAGGTTCAGTCACAGGGCCTTTTCGGCGTGAAGATGCCGAAGCTTGTTCCATTCCTGATGTTGCTTGTGAGCCCCGTGCGCGGCATCTTTTTCGTCTCGCCATTTCTGCTGTTGGTGATGCCGGGGTTATATTCACTCGTAAGAAGAGTTCCCAATGAGGATAACGCAGGAGACACCGTCGGTGTGAGCAGGAAGAGACTCTTCTATCTATGCCTCATCTCTGTTGTCGGCTACGTCCTTTTCAATTCTTCGTACGGCGCATGGTCGGGCGGCTCCGGCTACGGTCCGCGGTTTCTAGTGCCTGTGATCCCCTTTTTCATCGTTCCCATCGCGGCGCTCATGGCCGTGAAACCGAAAGGGTACGGCGTGCTCCTCGGCATTCTTGTCGCCTACTCGGTTCTCTTCCATTTTGTCGGTACGGCGGGAGGGCCGCTCGCCCACGAGTATCTGCGGAATCCGGTGAGGGAATTTTTATTGCCGGCCATCCTGAGGGGCGACGTGAGGCCGAACTGGTTTACTCTCCTCGGCTGCCCCGCCTGGGCGAGCCTGGCGGCATTGGGCGCGCTTCTGGGAGGCGGTGTCGCATTCTTCCTCGCCACGGGGAAAGGCAAGAGGGGCGTGGGAGCATCGCTTGCTTTCACGCGAGCGGATATGCTTCTCCTGTGGCTCTGCATTCTGGTCGCATGTGCCATGGTTCTTTTATTCATATTCCATAAGACGGAGGAGACCGCCTACAGGTACGCGGTGATCGGCCACAGCTACGACGCTGCCGGTGACGACACCGAGGCCATTCGCTATTTCGAACAATCGCTTCGCATGGATCCCCTGCACCCCTACGTGCTGCGCGACCTCGCGGGGATTTATATTCGAAGAGGCGCGAACCGGGAAGCGCTGGAAATTGCCATCCACGCCCTTGCGGCGCGCCCGAACGACAGCGATCTCCAAGCCCGGTGCGCTGCATTCATGGAACTGCATGATCTCTCGGAAAAAATCAAGGCGTCTCCAAAAATCTCCGAACTCTATCTCAAGAGGGCTGAACTTCTGGAGCGGATCGGATATCCTGATGTCGCCGGCAGGGACAGGGAGCGGGCATCTCCCGGCATTGTGAGAGTGAGAAATAGTCAGCCCGACTGAGAGCGCGATTATATGCACGATACCAGCAGTGATACTCACGAGAGGACCCGCTGCGCCGTGCCCCTCATTATCCTCGCGGCGGTCGCGTGCGTCTTCTGGCTCCCCGCGGCGGCGCGTGTGGAAAATTGGGGTGATGACATGTGGCATCGGGCCTTCATGCTCGCCGGCGCGGCGCGAAGGACGATGCTCCTCTACCGCCAGTTTCCCTTCTGGAACCCCTACATGTCGGGCGGTGCCCCCTTGCTCGCCAATCCCGCCTCCTCCTTCCTCTCGCCGACGTTTCTCATCGTGCTCGCCGCGGGCGTGGTCAGCGGACTCAAACTGCGTGTGCTCCTCGCGCTCTGGATCGGATTGTGCGGGGGGTATTTCCTGGGACAGAGGACTGCGCCTGGCCGATGCGCGCCATACCTCTGCGCGTTCACCTTTATGCTCGGGAGTTGGTATCCGCTCTACATGTCGCACTGGCACGATGAATTCATCCCCTTTGTGTACATGCCGTGGCTCCTCCTCTTCTTCTCCCTCGGTGTGGAGCGGGTTCGATGGTGCGTGCCGGCAGGTCTCACGATCGCGCTGATGATCTTTGAGGGCGGAGCGTATCCCGTCCCCTATGCGGTACTTTTTATTGCGCTGTACGCGGTCATCGAAACCCTGAGACTCCGCAGTCTCGCTCCGCTGCGCGCGCTCATCATCATCCTCGGCCTCGCCGTCCTGGTGAGCGGATTGAAACTACTCCCGTCACTGGATCTTCACTTCCGCTACCCACGGCCCACCTACTGGTATGAACCGGTGCTCCCCTGGTCCGCCCTCCAGAGGATGGTGTGGGGGCGAGATCAATCGGCCCCGTCCGATTTCAGGGGCGCATGGCTCGGATGGTGGGAATATGGGATGTATGTGGGGATTCTCCCTTCCGTCCTCGCGGCATGTGGGGCGCTCTTCCTGTGGCGGCGGTCGTGGACCATGACCGTGCTCGGGCTTTTCTTCGGCGCCATCATGTTCGGCGATTCCGGCGCGCTGTCGCTGTGGCACTTGGTGCACACACTGCCGGTATTTTGCTCGCTGCATGACCCTATCCGCTTCCGCATCCTCCTCGTGCTCTGCCTCTCGATTCTGGCTTCGATGGCGCTCTCCTCATTTGAACAGAAGCGGTCCCGATGGAAATCTCCCGTTCTGAACACACTGCTGGTATGTGCCACAGTAGGGGTTCTCATAGACATGTGCCTTGTGAATGGCAGGATCTACGCCGGGATCTCCAGCCAGCCGCCGCTCATCCCCGGGAGGTGGGGGGAATTCCGCCAGAGGAAGTTGCCCAAGGAAGCGCAGCAGGGGCCGTCCTCCTACCTTTTTTTTCTACAGAACGAAGGCCTGGTCAATAACTACGAGCCGCTGGAATTCCCTGACGCGGGCGTAATGGCCTTTGGTGAACCCGGCTATCGGGGTGAGATATGGCTCGCGCAGGGGAGAGGAAAAGTCGCCGCGCTCGCATGGAGGCCAAACCGATTGGGCTACGCCATGGAGCTCACCGGGGCGGATATTCTCGTGGTGAACCAGCGGTATGATCCTGGGTGGAAGGCCGATGACGGGAGGCGTGTGTTTTCAAGAGGCGGCCTCATCGCTCTGCCAGTGAGCCCCGCTGATAAAAAGATCAATCTGCGCTACGTACCACCCCTTTTCTATCCAGGGTGTGTGTTGTCGGTTCTCGGGACGCTGGTCGCTTGTGTTGTGTGGAAGAAGGGGTAGCCCCGACACGCATCTCCTTCGCATCCTCTCCATGCAATGTGTGAGCGTGTATGTGGATCAGGTCAGTCTCGCGTTGATAATAGATCAGAATAGAGAGGGTGGGGGAGACGGGAGATAATCATCCGCCCGGCGGCGGCTGGAACCTGGCCTCTTTCAGGACGATCTGGCTGTTCTCGTACACCGTCTTTGTCGTTGCAGGGTCGAAGGAGATGAGCGTTTTTGCGGCGCCTATGTAGAAGGGGACCTTCACGCTGTCGAGGTAGAGTATCCTTTTCAGCCTTCCCTGATTCACGAGCTCCCCGATTTTATTTGGATTTCCTATCAGGCGGTTCCGATAGTTTTTCGAGTAGAGGGTGAGGTACTGGTCGAGAATGTAATAGACATGGGGGTGCGGCCCCTGCATGAAGTTGGGCGACAGAAGCCAGGTCCCCTCGTCGAAGAACCCATCCATGTTGCGTGCGAGTTGATAGAGTCCCCTGTGATCGAAGTAAAAATAAAGCTTGTTCGCATAAGGCCATTGTATCGTGGAGGGGAGATACGGGGTGCGGTTGCTGGTGATGCCGATGAGGAGGCAGGTATTCCTGATATTTGACCAGACGAGCGTGCCGAAGAAAAGGAGGAGCAGTGCGGAGAACCGCATCCTCTGAAACGTCGTCCGTGCACCTCCTTCCCCTTTCATGACGGCATCCCAGTAGACGCCGATGGTGATGAAGACGGGCAGCGTAAAAGAGTCCCAGCGTTCGACGACCCAGGTATCGTAGAGGAAGGAGTGGCCGGCGTCGCAGAGGAACAGGGCAAAGAGAATTTTAACCATGCGGCTCTTCCACATTTTAAAGACAGAGGCAAAGTAGATCGCGAAAAAGAGAGCGACGATGAGGTGCCCGAGGATATCTCTGTCAAAGAGATTGGTGTTGATGATGAGCTCCTGGAACGTGTAGAGGCTCGATCGAATTCCCACGAATGCGAGGGTGAGTTGGTCTTTGAGAGGGCACCGCGGCGGCGTGAGGTAAAACCTGCCCGGGACGCGGTGGAATACCCAGAAATCGAGCTTTGAGGAGACGGGTTCACCGGCGCTCTGAATCCAGTAGATCCAGTACATGAGGCCGAACGTGAGGACGAGCCCCAGGAGCCCCGCCGCGATGATACGGAGCCGGGAGCGCGCGGGGGGAGGCTTCACGGCGACCAGGGCGAGGATGACGGGCAGCGCCACAATATTTTTGAGGTGCGACGCCATGCTGAGCCCCGCCGCCAGGCCCGTGAGGAACGCCCACCAGTAGCAGTGCTTCTCGCGTTTTGTCTGCGCGACGGCGCCGGTCGCAATAAGGAGGCAGGTCAGGAAGAGGAGGTTGAAGAAGTTGGCCAGCGGGTTGTCATCGACGGTGGTGATCAGCCACGAGTAGCCGAGGACGTAGAGGGGGATGAAGCTGGTCACCATCATTATGGAGAATCGGCTCATCGTGTTCTTGCAGATAAAGTAAATGAGCGGGACCGTGAGGACGGCGCAGATGAGCGTGCATATCTTGAATCCGATGAGGTAATCCCACACCCCCCAGAATGAATAGGCCTTGGTGATGAGGTACACGAGCGAAAACATGAAGAGGTGAAACTTTGCGAACCATCCCTTGATCGCGATGCTGTTGAGGAAGGTCATCTCTCCCTTGAGCGGCTCGAGGGAGGTCACGTAGTTCAGCGTATCCTGGTCCATGCAGAAGTTGCTGAAGATGGTGCAGGAGTAGATGGCCGCGGTCAGGGCGAGCGCGACTGAAAAAATCAAGGTTCGCATAGGGTCAAACCCGAAGTTCTAAGTTGACGATTGTGCTCAATGATAATACTATTTAAACATGGCTAGACCATTGAGAATAGAATATCAAAATGCATGGTATCATGTAACCTCTCGAGGAAACAAGAGGGCCAATATCTTTAGAGATGATAAAGATCGGAAAAAATTTCTTCAGATTCTAAGGGAAAGTGTAGCATTATTCAATGTAGAAGTGCATTGCTATGTATTGATGGATAATCACTTCCATTTTTTGCTAAAGACTTTGGAGGCGAATCTAGGCAGATTTATGCAGCGCTTTAACACGGCATATATTACCTACTTTAACCTGCGCCATGAGAGCGTTGGGCATCTCTACCAGGGTCGATATAAGGCTATTCTAGTTGAAGCAGATGAATATTTATTGGAATTGAGCCGCTATATTCATCTGAATCCTGTGAGGGTTGATCGGTATCGTGATCTTCCGTTTGAGAGAAAGATTAGTATGCTGAGGAGCTATTGTTGGAGCAGTTTCCCTGGATACGTTTTGTCAAGGCAAGCAGATGATTTCGTGCATTATGACATGGTGTTGGCCTATAGGGGGGGGGATAATAAACGGGGTAGGGCAGCGTATAGGGATTTTGTTCTGCAGGGGATGGCATTGGGTATGGACAACCCATTAATAAAGACAAGAGGGAATGCTATATTAGGGACTGATAATTTTATGGCTTGGGTTTCTGAGAATATCTTGAAGCAAAGAGAATTGCTGGTTTATGATTACTCACATTTAAAAGAGATTAAGAAGGCGATTCCAATTAAGGAATTGGCTGAAGCGGTAGCAAAAGAATATGGAGTCAAAGCTGAAGAAATTAGCAAGAGTAGATCGAGACATAAGGAAGCCCGGCAAGTGTTACTCGATATAGCGTATCGAACTAATTTCAAGATGATGAGTCTTAAAGAAATGGGCCAAGAATTGGGTGGAGTTAGCGGTGAGCGAATCAACCAGGTTCATAAGAAGGTTCAGATAGAGCTGAAGCAGAACAAGCAGCTAGAAGGGCGCATAGAAAAAATAATGGAGTCACTAACTTAGAACTTCGGGTTTGACCCCTATCTATGATATGAGAATATTGGTATTTGTATTTGAGGTTTTGTCACTCGCTGCGGTGCTCGTGCTGGCGTGCGCGCTCCGCTATACTGAGCCGTACTACCTCGCCGATCTCGGGATCGTTCCCGACTGCGGCCAGTATGCAATCGCAGGTTACAACCTGGCCCATGGGAAAGGATTGTGGATTTATATAAACGATTTAAAGCTCCCACTCAACTATCCATGTGGATTACCCATGATCCTCGCGCTTTTTTATCTGTTCACGGGCGCCGCCCTGCACCAGGCGATCTACGTGGTCCTGGCGTTCAGCCTTGTCTCCATCCTCCTCGTCTATTGTTTCGCGCGCCGTGTGTGTGGTCCCGCAACCGCAATTCTGTCAGCCCTTCTCCTCTCGGTGGCCCCCCTCTATGTGGGCTACAGCCAGGTGCTCATCAGCGACATGGTCTCCAACACGTTCATTATTGCCGGACTCTGGCTCTCATGGCTCGCGGCTATCCGCGAGAGAAGAGATGCATGGCGGTGGATTCTTGCGGGACTGTGCTGCGGTTTCTCTGCCACGGTCCACATGTTGAGCGGCATCACGGTGATCCCGCTTTGTGCGGCCTGTGTGCGTGGCGCTCGCGGCAGGCTCCGTGACAGTATCCTCCTGCTCGTGTATGCGCTGAGCGGTTTCGTTGTGGGGTTCAGCCCTGTCCTCATTTACAATGCGGCGGCGTGCGGCAGCGTATTCAGGACGGGATACGATTACTGGGCGAGGTGGGGGGAGGGACAGCATAACTTTTCGCTCATGTACGCCATCAGGAACACCGCCGTATCCGAGAGAGGCGATCAGCGCGGGAACGTCATATACTACCTCTGGCATTTCCTCGGCCTCAGCTGGCCGACGATGTTCGCTCCGTATTTTTTCGGCGCGCTCCTCCTCGCGCTGTTTGGCGCAGCATATTGTGCTGCGGGTGTCGGATGGAGCAATCGCGTCTTTCTCCGGGCGGTGCTCGCCTCGCTCACCGCCTGCGCGCTTGCGGTATGGCTCCTCATCGCGTCCGGAACGGCTCCCGTGGAGCTGCCCTGGATATATGCCCTCTGCCTGTTTGCCGCCGGTGCCATCGCCGTGCTGCTCCCGTGGGATGGTCTGCCGGCGCGGGAAGGAGAAGGCGGCCGCGGTATTTCCACGTTCGGCGCGATGAGCGTTCTGCTGATAGTCGCTACGGTGCTCGTGCTCTTTTTCTACAGCTTCCAGATGGCCAAGTTTTTCCTTCCCGTGGTCCCATTCATATGCGTGCTGGCAGCCTATGGGATAGTCGTGCTCGTCAGGGAGTGCAGTGGTGTGGGTATCCGCCGTCTTCTCCTGCGCGTACCCGTGGCGATTCTTATCGCAGTCACTGCGTGGGGTTGTGCGAAGCCGTTTATGAGCGGACAGTTCACCCATCATGCCCCGACGTGGTGGTATGATGGGTTCAAGGTGCTGAATCAGATTGCCACGGATGACGCATTTCTGATATCGGGTATCGATGGGGTTTATGTGACGCATTATTTCATACAGGGCACTCACCGCACGTATATGCCCATATCCAGAGAGGTGGAATATATCAGGCAGAGGGATCTCCCGCTCAAGGTCGCCGCGGAGAGCCCGGATTATATCAGGGAGCTCTTAAGAGGCGGAAAGAAGGTCTACATGGATGGTTTCACGTTCAACTGGTGGGCGTCGTACCGCGTGGCAATGGAGAGGGATTTCGTCTTTGTGCCGGTGGCTCCGTATTACGGCGGGCGTCTGCGTATGTACGAGCTCAAGCCGAGAGCCGCCTCGTAGGCGGACAATGGGTTTAATGTCCACCTACGAGGTGGACATGAGGGGGATCATGGGTACTGTCCGTAAGGCTTCCCCGGCGAAGAGGCTGTGCGCACTGTGTGGCGCCGTTGTGATTACATTGGCGACAGCAGAGATGGCGCTGCGCCTTTTTGCGCCCTTTTCTGATTATACCTCACGCAGCATACGCTCTTTCCCCGATCAGTACCACCCGATCCTCGGCTATTCCGGTGTCCCTCGCCTTGACACGTTGTTCATCCTGCCGGATTTTCGACACAGGATCGTGAATAACTCCCGCGGCTTCAGGGATAAGGAGAGGGATTATGAGAAGGGAGACAGGAAGCGCATAGCTGTCCTCGGCGATTCAACTGCGTGGGGATGGGGTGTTGAGGCTGAGGACAGGTTTTCCGATATCATGGAGCGGCAGTTGAAGGGATGGGAGGTGATCAACCTCGCCCAGGCCGGTTACTCCACGGATCAGGAGCTGCTCGTCCTGGAGACGGAAGGGCTCACGTATCGTCCGGATCTCGTGATCCTCCTCTTTGACCGGAACGACGTGGTCGAGGGGAATAACGCGAAGATAATAGACGGGATCCAGCCGAAACCATTCTTTGTCGAGGAGGGTGACCGTCTGGTCTTGAAAAACACGCCCGTCCCTTGCGACAGGGCGTACTGGATGAAGAAGACGATGCTCGCCCAGAGCTACGGAGTGCCTGGCGGAGACCGTGATTCTCGCCGGTCATGGAGATACTGGAGGGAGGAATACTTCACCAAATCGCACCTCTACAACTGGCTCACCTTTCGGCTTTCTCACCCTGTATGGTCGAGGTCGGAGCCTTCCGAGGCGAAGAGCGACCGGCGGGAGTTGGAGAAAAGCATGCGGTTGACAAAGAGGCTGCTCAAGGAGATTGACAGCCTGTGCACGCAGAACGGCGCCCGGTTGATTATTGCCGACATTCATTCAATTTACTCCCCCCTGCTCCAGGACTTCTGCCGCGAAGAGAAGATCCGCTATGTGGATCTTGACCCTCCCCTCAGAAGGAGGATACGGCCGATCGCGCACAGGAGAGTGGGGCACTGGAACCGCTACGGGCACCGGATTGTCGCCGAAGCGATAATTGACTATCTGAGAAAGAGCGATTATATTTGATGAATAACATTAACCACAGATGAACACACATAGACACTGATTGTTTTGAGGATAACCACAGAAGGCACTGAGGGCACTGAATGATCATTTCTTCAGTGTCTTCAGTGGTTTAATAATGGCCACTGATGAGCACGGATAAACACGGAATTTTGATCAGGGCAATTGCAATCGCGGTAGTGGTGATTGTGTTCATCCCTTATATCTGGGGATACTTCAATGTGCCTCCCGGCATGGCGTACATGGGATTCCCTGACCATCCCTATGACCAGAACAGCTACCTCTCCCGAATACAACAGGCATCCGAGGGAAAATTTTTTATCCGGCGCGATTTCACGCTGGAGGAGCAGCGGCCGCTCTTCTTCAATCCGTTCACGTGGACGCTTGGGGTTGTAGCCCGTTTTTCCCGGTTGAGCCCCCTCGCGGTGTATCGTGGCGCATTGGCCTTTTACGCCCTCCTGCTCTTTTACGCGACCTACTGGTTCATCGGTTTTTTTATTGAGGAGCAGCGGGAGCGCGCCTTTGCCTTCGCCCTCTGCGCATTCTCCTCGGGCCTCTGCTGGGTGATCCCTTACCGCCAGTGGGAGGCGCTTCTTCAGAGGTTCAATCTTGTCCCGATAGACTACTGGATCGCCGAGACGATCACATTCGAGACACTATTCTCATTCCCTCAATTTGCGGCCACCGCGACCCTGATGCTCCTCGGATTCTGCTTTTTGCTCAGGGCGTTCAGGGGGAGGCTCGTGGTCAACAGTATCTACGGGGGCCTCTCGCTCTTCGCGCTCAGCTTCGTGCACACGGTTGATATGGTGACCGTCGCGGTTGTGTTCGCGGTGTATTGCATTGTCGCCTCTCTAAGGTTTCGGAATGACGCCGCGCGCGTCGTCGCATCCGCTGCCATTATTTCTCTCGTCGCGCTGCCCGCTTTTCTCTATATGCTCTACCTCTTTAAGACGGAGCCGGTGTTCATCGAGTGGTCGAAGGAGAAGTTTTTGTCCCCGCATCCGCTGAGCTACGTCATCGGCTACGGCATCGTGCTCTTCCTCGCCATACCTGAGCTGGTATGGATTCTCAAGAGGGGCAACCGCGACGACTGGCTCCTCGCGGTATGGGTAATCGCCGTGGCGTCGCTTCTCTACGCGCCGCTCTCTTTCCAGAGGCGTCTCTCGACAGCCGTCCATGTGCCGCTGTGCATCCTTGCGGCGCGGGCGACATTCAGGTATCTCCTGCCCGCGCTCTCCCGGCTCTTTGTTTCGACGACGCCACCCGACACGGGGAAGAGACGTCGCAAGGAGGCGTGTATCCTTGTGCTCATCTTCCTGGCCACGGCCCCCTCCAATATCGTCAAGGTCATGAGCTGCATCACCGATATGAAAACCAAACCGCTCGAGTTCTACATGCATGAGGAGGATGTCAAAGCGATGAAATGGATGAGGGAAAGCCACAATGAGGATGCCGCCATCCTGTCCACATACAAGAGCGGTCTCTATCTGCCCGCCTATACGGGGAACAGGGTGTATGTGGGGCACTGGTCTGAGACGCTGAGGTTCAACGAAAAGGCCCGGATGGCCGATTGGGTTCTCTACAGTCCTGGAGAAGAGAAGGAGAAGCTTGATTTTATAAAGACCAACGGAATCAACTATATTTACTTCGGGAACTTCGAATGGATAAAGGGCCGCTTCGTTTTGGAAAAAGCACCTTACCTTCAGGAGATATACCGCCAGGGGGGAGTGAGTATTTATAAAATCAACCTGTAGGAGTGTGGTTCATTCTGGATTATTTTGTTCGGTATCAGTTCAATGATATCTAAATAAAGATTGCTTCGTCCCGCCAAGCCGGACTCGCAATGACCCCAACCCAGGTCAGTTGATAGATTCTTATCTGACAAAATATTTCTGACGCACTACACTCGTTGCGTAGCGCCATGAAGCAGGACTTAATAGTAACAGTTACGAGAATGGTG
>Ga0315288_10007872_pt1 | contig 13488 bp, 10 predicted proteins | sample YL17G11_20_MG_FD_203454 | JGI IMG/M metagenome (GOLD analysis project Ga0315288, IMG submission 203454) | Sediment microbial communities from Yellowstone Lake, YNP, Wyoming, USA - YL17G11_20 | ecosystem: Environmental > Aquatic > Freshwater > Lake > Sediment | place: USA: Wyoming | collected...
CCCGTTGATGAATGATAAATCTCTGGAGTTCCGACAGATCGTACGGGAAGCAGGGGTTTTCCCATGCTAAAGCCCCCAAAAGACGAATAAATACCATTTTTAACCAGCGCGCGCGCTAGACATTTCACCTTTGCAAGAAAGCAAGAAACTCTTCACGAGCAGAACCCACGCTATCGAATACGCACTTCAGAGACTGAAGGAACGCGAGAAAGAGGAGTTCCATACATCATAGCGCAAACAGAGTTTGGAAGATCAATAAAGGAGGGTGGAAAGTGTGAATGCAGTATTAGTCACAGCGGGCGCGGCCATGTTTATCAGTGACTTTCTTTATAATGGTTCGCTTTCCCAGGAATTCTGGCATGATTCGCGGAGAAATTCAGCTTTCCCAGATCTTATTTACGCGCGGACTAATGGAGAGAATAGGAAAGTATAGCCTTAAAATTTTCAATTGGGGGAAAGCCCCAAGTTAGATATGGGTTAAGAATCTCTGGAAGGAGGGCATGAGCGAAATCACCTCTCCCAATCACACTTAAAGCTCCAGCAGACAGTGCTAGCAGTCGCTGCCGTTTCGGTTTTATCTCTTCAGACTCTTTTATTTTCAAGTAATCTTCGTGGCTTTTCTCTTTTATTTCTAAATTGAAGAGCGCTTCAAAGAAAGGCATCATTGTTTCTGCATTGAATATCCGTTCTAGTTGTTTCTCAGGTAAATGCTTCAGCATAAATGTAAGGTATTCGATACTGTCTAGACTTTTCTTCCTCTGGTCAAAATAGAGCTTTGCACGCTGTTGTGGTTTTAAGTTTTTTAAGCTCTTATCCTCAAGACAAGTGCGGATATGGTCAGTCAGTAGAATATTCTTTTTCTTCATGTTTTTCCGCATTTTTCACTTCTCCATATTCCTTTTAAAGTAATATTCATTCTCTTTTTTACCGAATAAGAATATAAATCTGCCCGCGATATAACTCTTCTTAGAAGAAGGAATCAAATTGAAAAATCTCAACATCACAATCACAGAAGAAGCGCACGAAAAGTTGAAGAAATTAATAATCGAAAAGGGTTTCAAGAATAGGGCTGACGCGGTGGATTGGATTATACAAATCACTTTCGACTTGGTTTTTGGCAAGAGAGGTGCACAAAATATCTGACGAGGATTTGGCGAGAAAAGGTGGCAAGAACTTTAACGCAAAGACTCTGGGAAGAAATTGACAAGCTTAAAGCACTGCTCAACAGAAACCCAGAAGTCCCCATTCAAGAAGCTCGCGGCCTCGTTGATGATCTTGAGAAGATCGTGGAGAAGTTGAGGGCGAGGGAATTGAGAAGTGCATAAGAGAAAGAAAGTGCCTGAAGGATGGCCAGAAGTCTGCGAAGTTTGTGGCTTGAAGCGACCTGCTACTCAGTGTGATTTTTGCAAGAAATACATCTGTATAAAATGCAGATTTCCAAGAAAATGCTGTGGCCGAGAAGATACTGAATGAAGTTCAACAGAGAAGACGGAGAAAAATTCTGGAAGTTCCTAAATCACAAGAGAATCACAGAAGTGAGAATCATAGACCCGCGCAAAGGGCTAATAGAAAATCTCTTCGTGGACAACTTGGCTGATTTTCTAGCGATCTGTGAAAAATACAATAGTCAGGCGAATCTTTACGTCGGCGTCAACGAGCGAAGCTCAAAGGAAGGGAAAGCGGAGAACGTAGCCACTTTGCAGATTATTCCGGTGGACATAGACCCCATAAGGCCAAAGGGAGAAGCAAGCACAGATGCGGAGCTTGAGATCGCACGTCAAAAGATGCTCGAAATCAAGAAATGGCTGAAAGAAAACTTTGACTGTACACCGTTTACAAACATGTCTGGAAATGGTTTCCATTTGTTCATAAAAATCCCGGCTGTACCTCTCGATCAATTTAACCGGCCAGTTATCGATGAGAAACTTGGAATTTTCGTTCACGGAATCCAGGGGAAATTCAATGATGAGAAAGTCCACATAGACTCGACTTTTGACTTGCCCCGGGTTATGAAGTGCCCGGGAACGATGAGCGTCAAAGGCGACAACACTGCGGAAAGACCTTGGCGAATGTGTAAGATCGTGGAAGCAAACGATGTGCCGTGTGTCAACATCACCGCGCATCTCGCACAAATCAAAGCACAGAAGACAGAGGCCTTTGAATTGGGCACTAAGACACAGGAAGAGTTCTCGGACTTGCTAGAGAAAGATGAGAAACTAAAGGACTTATTTGAAGGAAGATGGAAGCAATATGATTTTCCAAGTAGGTCTGAGGCAGAGCAAAGCCTTCTAACGAAGCTGGTTGCGTACAAATTCTCTTCAGAAGCTATTGGCGCGATTATGGATAAAAGCAAGATCGGTAAGTGGAAAGAAAAGACGGAAGCTTACCGCATAAGATCAATAGCAAACGCTGCGAAGTTTGTGCAAGAACATAAAGGCGCGATCGAGCCTGTGAAATACGTATTCTCCTGTGGCCAAGACCTTCCCGATAAGATTTTTGAGCAGACAAGCGATGGGAAGTTTATAGTTTATGATAAAACTACAGGCCAGATCACAAAAGAAAAGGCTGTCGAGAACTTTAAACCCTACGACAAAATCGTCTGGAAAAAATTGTGTTTCGACAAAGCTACAGATTACAAAACCGAGCAAGAGTTGTGGAGTGAGGTCAAACAGTTTATCTATGAACACATGGATATAGCCGCGGGCTATGACGTTTTAGCCGCATGGGTCTTTGCCTCATGGACGCCTGAAAGATGGAAAGCGGTGCCGTACGTATTTTTCTTCGGCCCGAAAGGGTCAGGTAAAAGTAGAGCGTTGGAAATTCTGGGCGCGATAGGGTTCAGGCCGTTTTTAACGGGTTCAGCGTCACTAGCATCGATCTTCAGGCTCATAGAGATGTGGCACATCACATTGTTTTTGGATGAGACAGAGATTTACATGAAGAAAGACCAGCGAGATGTGCAGAACCTCTTAAACACGGGATATAGAAGGGGCTGGCCAGCGGTGCGGGTGGAAGAGAATAGGTACGGAGAACGTGTACCGGTGGAATATGATACCTTCGGGCCCAAAGGACTCGCGGGCACGAAAGAGTTGCTGGACACATTGAAGAGCCGATGTGTCGTGTTTGGCATGAGTAAAGCGATAAGGGACATTAAAGATGAGATTGATGAAGAATGGGCTCAATCACTTCGTGAAAAATTGCTTATGTACAGGTTCAGAATGCTCGCGAAGAAAGAACTTCCCGAAAAGCCCAAGTTGTTCAAAGGGCGGTTGAGGGAGTTGTTTGACCCGCTGATAATCGTAGCCCCGCTTACTGAGAAGAACTCTATCATCCAGCAGGCCAAGGAGATTGAATCTGGTTTGAAAGAAGAGGAAGAAATGAGTTTGGAATCTACAGTCTTTAAGGCTATAATGAAGCGCTATCAGGAAGCACAAGAAGAAAAGTTGCTAATATCAGAGATTAGCAAAATAGTGAATGAAAAACTTGAAGTAGATGAGATGGTGGCGAATATCACAGTTGGGATGATCGCGAAGAGGTTGGGGTTCCAGAAGTGCCGAAAAGACGGCGCACGAGCGATGCGGTGGAATAAGGAACTTGCGGAGCGCTTGATTATGAGGTATGGCGGCATTGAGAGTCAGAAGTTGCTCGGCACCAAGAGATTCCGCAGGGCTGTGAGTGAATGGTTTGATCTGGAGCCGAATAGTGGAGCAGAATAGGGGCTTGATCTGGCGCTGAAGCTGTGAGTGAATGGCTAGTACCACGACAACCAGACAACCAAGACAACCAGAGGAGGAGCGATCGGACAGGTGGGACAGCCACTACTTTACTAAGTGATTTTTTAAAACAACATAGGACTTGTCTTGTTTGTCTCGGTGTAAGAGCTAACTTGTACCTCTCGGAACCTGTCCTGCCTGTCGGGTTGTCGTGTCTTCGTGCGTACCTATTCGGTCTGTGACTTCTATGCAACGACGCGCAAGAAAGCCAATGGAGTAAGATGGGACACATACTCACAGGCGAACTAATTGCAAGGGCGAAAGTGAAGATAGGCGGCGAATCGCGCGGGTCAAGAATCAAACTCGTAAAGATCACGCTGCAGGTAAACTTGGACAGCGAAGGGTGCTTCACGTTCGATATCGCCGAGATACCCGAGGGCGCGCGGTGCATTGAATGCGGAAGGCTCTGTAAGACAGGCTGGACAAGGCTTAACATGTGCCGGGAGTGCGAAATGGATGAAGGCGGAAAGATAATTCGTGAAGCCAAGATTGCGGGAAGCGGTTCTACATTGACTTTTCTTTCTGGATCGTAGTTGGCAAGGGAGGGGTCACTGGCATGGGCGTTGACATTGGCTAGGGGCGACATAACAAGGGCAACATCGTAGGGATGACCGACTATTTCTAATAACTATTCTTTTCTGGAATCCAGAATAAAAAAGTGTATAGAAAGTAGTGGTCATCCTTACGACGATGTTGAAGCGACATAGGTGTCGAATGTAAAAGTGAGGTCGGTCATGTCAACATATCTTTTGCAACATGAACCTATTAGGCGCTAGTGTCTTAAGAGATAAGATAAGCAGCATGGCTTCTCTCAGCGCTAAACCCCGCATCGCGACGCGCTAACCCTTGATACTATCTAAGTTGTCTTAAGGGTTAAGATAGACTACCACAACTTTATTTGTAATGGTATGAAAAGTAAACCAAACGCGCTGCCTTTCGGCATGCTCGATACCGATGTGTTCTTCTTAGATGGGCTAGATATTCACTAGGGCGCTATGGCTCTAGTCTAGTCTATAAGGGCACTATCGCTAGTCTAGTACGGAAATTCTTGAACTTTTCTCGATTCCCAGCTCGCTTGAATGTTAATTTAGTCCGATATTGATACTTGCTTCCCGATATTGCAGCGTGAACGATGCTTCTTCGCGCCCCTGCTATGTTCGGACTTCCCGTGCCTGTGTCGATGAGTCGGTACTTCAGCCGTCGCGCGCGAAAGCAAGCTTCTAGATGCTAGCCCCTTCTACAACGCTGCCCCTCAACAGCGCGCGCTAACCATGAAAATGAGAAAGCCAATATTACACGTCGATCAGCTTGACTATTCGTGTCGGTTGAAGTTGAGTATGGCTATCTGAATGTCCCTCATGTTGACCGTTGCATCATTGCTAATGTCTGCGTTGGGATTCCAGTTTGGCGATGATGGTTTGGTGGTGAAATGCAGTATCAGGTAGTTTATGTCTCTCATGTTGCATATGCCGTCATAGACTCCTAGCACTATACTAGAAACGTCGCCTGGAACGCCGACATGGACTGGAGTGCTGCATGTGTAGTTGTTGTTTGCCGTGTTCGTTTCGTTTGGAACTGGTTCTGCATAAGCCCACAAGGTGTAGTTGCCATACGCAAAGCCTGTAGTGTTCCAAGCGAAGGCGAACGCCGTTGACGTTCCATTAAGAATATTGTCCACTGTTTGCGTGCCAATCATTGTTGTGTTGGCGTCGACTGTGACGTTGAAGGTCTCAGGGAAATATCCATTGTTGGACACGGTCACATTCACTGAACAGTTATAGGTTTGCGCGCGCGCGCGTTCGCGTTCCAGTTGGCGGAACTTGGTTTGGTGTTGAAACGGATTATGAGATAGCTGACGTCTCGCATGTTTGTAGTACCATCATAAACTCCTTGTGTTGAACCTGACACATCGCCTGGGACTCCAACATGGACGATCGTGGTTGAAGTGTAGTTGTTGTCGAGCACTGCCGTTTCTCCTGGGACAGGATCAACGACACAAGTCAATGCATAGTTGCCTTTTGCGAATTCAGACGTGTTCCAAGATATTGTGAGGGTTGCAGAGTTACTGGTCAGAAGTGTAACGTTTGTGAATGTGCTTATTGCCGTCGAGTTAACGTAGATTTCCATGTTCAAGGATTCTTCATAGTCGCCTTGGTTGAAGACGTCCAAATACACAGTTGAGGAGTAGCTCTGTCCAATGACCGTCTTTGCAGGCCTAACATCTCTTGGAGCTACAGCGTGAGTAAATGTCTGCTCTCCCATGATTGCGAATGCGCTTAGATGCTGAATCCTTGCCCAAACATAACCACTGTAGTATTCAGGTCTTGTGTCAGAAGGTATTACGACTCCCGTATCATTCTCCAATATCCAATCGGTTCCGTTCCAGTAGAACATGCGAAGCGTAGACTGATCCACGTATGCAGAAACGACCTCCTGGTCAGTGTAGTAGATTCTTACCTCTATAGGAAATGTGATGTTCTCGTGAGGAACAGTGGTATCTATCACGACGGATTTTATCGAATGTACGCCGTATCCTTCGGGTGTTGTGCCAACTCCCCCAATGTCGCAATTGGATATAGTGAGGTTGCCTGAGACAGTAGTATTTATCAAGACGATTGTATTCGTCGATTGGGTGTCGTTTACAAGGTTCTCGCCGGGGACTAAAGTTATTGGAGGTCTCTGTTCTTTCCATTGAAAGTAGAAAATGTCTCCTGTGCCATATATCAATGGGTTGTAGTACCATCCCTGAACCCAATCGCGCTCGAATCTTCGCGATCGCGGTTGGTAAAGTGGGACGCTGGGACAATCTTCATGGTAGAGCTTTTGAAGTTCGCGATACGAATCTCTTCTCTCAGTCTTGTTTGCAGTGCTTCTGCCCTTCAGTACCAGCTCATCGACGGTTGCATTGAAGTAATTTTGAAACAGAGCCATGTCTGTCTTGCTGTACATGAAGGGCGCTGCATAGTTGTCTGGATCTACAACGTCCGGCTGCCATGTGACGGTGAAAAGAGGACTCTGGTGCTGTTCCATCGATAGACCCAACTCCCAAGATGATAATGTCGCTATTTGTATGTGAAACTTGGGATTGATCGACTCAACACTTGCCTTGAGCATTTCGCAGGCCCTGTTCAGAGGAGCAAAGATGGGGCTTGGGTCGCTTCTTTCGCATATCGTGAAATTGAAACCGTTAGTCCAAAGCTGCCTGTTCCACGCTAATCTGAAGAGTTCTTCGGCTTCGGTCAGATTGAACTCATATCCTTCTTGAGCTGGATCATAGAATGGGATCTCGGGCAAGATACACGTGGCCGGTTGATACGCGTCAGAGAGAAACTCTTCGTCGATAAACCCAGTGTGGTTAAATGAACACGCGAAAGCCTTTCGCAACTTGAGGTCACTGAAGAAATCAGGTGGAATGCCTTCCTCCGCCAAAGTCCCATTTGGCAAACCCCTAGAACACCTAGATAGGGGCTTGTAGTATTGACGTAGAAGCCGAAAAACATTGCTCCCAAATCAAGTGAAGGAAGAGGATACACGCATCGGACACCAGGCTGCCCTAGAAGATCACCAATTGATTTCAGTGACATGTCTCTGAAATCTAGAGAATCTGACTCGCCCGACAGCAACATATTCTTTCTCACCTCATAGTCAACCACCTTTTTGACAATGATGTTTCCGAGCATGCCACTGGCTCCTTGCGCAGGCCATCCACGCCAGTAGTCATCAAACCTTATGAAAGAAACTTCCTCTCCCCTTATGAAATAGTCTAGCATATATGGCCCTGTTCCTCCAGTCGCATTCTTGTGCGGGCCCGGCGGATTCGTATCCATCTGAAATATTCTTGAGGGCCACTGCCCATTGTAATCTGTCCAGTTGTTCCACGTCCCAGGCCATTCACCCACGTCTACACACCATTTTTTTTCCATTACCGGTGCATAGTAATGCATGGCAATGAACTGCAGAAACGCAGGATAAGGCCTGATCAAATGAAAGGTGACTGTCGTTTCGTTGTGAGTTATGGCCTGATCGATCTGAGAACCATTGACAACAAGATTCCCGTTTTCATCTCTGCTGCTGAACACGCCAATCAGAGTGTCGTAAAGCCACCATGCATTGGGATTGCCCGCTACCATGTTTCTTTCGAAGGAATACTCCACGTCTTCAGGAGTCAATATGTTCCCACTATGGAACTTGACACCATCTCTTATTACAAACGTATAGTCTCTTCCATCTTCACTAGTGCTCCACGAGGAGGCAAGCCAAGGAACGAACCTATCGACTCTTTCTCCATCGAAGAAAATCAACGGTTCATAGCATTGGGTCACGAAAGTTCCCTCATTTCCCCTGTGAGGATCGGTTGATTTTCCCAAATTAGACCTTGCCACTATCAGTTGATCAAGATAGGCGAGTGTACCGTCGCGTGCGCGCCCGAGGTTTTGAGGAGTGAAAGACAACAGTGACATCCCAATCAGAAGCACAGCAAAAACAGCTCTGCCGTTCAAGTCTCCAATCTCCTATATTCAACTGGTTGCGCGAAGAAAATAACGCTTGTGGAACGGTCTTCTATAGCAAATCGCGCGCTAAGCCACAAGGTAGCTGTCAACGTCAATGACATAGCCCCCGTTTGGTCGGAGACAAAACCTGCGGCCTTGGACAAGGATGCCTATGCCCCCGATGCCCACGCAAAGACGAATGCTACTAAGCGCGCGCATGAACTTTTAGTGCGTGCGATTCTTTACGGTACGCCAGTGTCCTTCCTGTGGTTGAAGTGCACGATGCAACGGGCAATGTCCCTCATGTTGCAGACGCGGTCTCCTGATGGATCCACGCAACCGTTTGCACCGTAGACTCCAACCCATTTGGGATCAAGTGTCTCTCCCGTTGCTGGTGCCTTCGCGAGGAAGTGAGTGATGAGGTATGAGATGTCTCTCATGTTCACGATTCCGTCTGAGACGCCTTGTGTTGGGCCGGTGACATCATACCAGCAATTGTCCTGCTTCCAAATCGTGTAAAAGTACGTGCCCGGATACCTCGTGTACGACTGCATGGTAGTGTCACTCACAATTGCTCGCCCGTTGTTATACCATCCCTTAACCCAGTACTGACACCAAAATCTGCCGAGTGGGACTGGCAGTGGAAAGCTGGGGCAATCGTTGTAATAGATCAGTGCTAGTTGCTCATATAAAGCCTGTCTGTTGGCACCGTCTGGTGTCACCAGTGCCAAATCTATCAAGGCATCTTTGGTTGCGCCCCAACCGTTGTCAGTTGTGTAGCTCTGGAGGTATGAGAAGTCTGCCCAGCTGTGCATGTAGGGGCGCACGAAGTCGTCAGCGTCTCTGAAATCCACAAACCAAGTGAGGTCGAATATCGGCAGTATTTTTTCCTCCCACTGACCCAGGTAGGTGTCATAGTCGATTTCAGTGATAACGACCTGGAACGGCGGACCCATTCTGCCATCGAAAGTGCTCAGGTTACCGAAGAAATCTCTGATCATTTCACAGGCAATTCTTCTCTGATCGTATCCAGTTGGAAACGCCATGCCAATTTTGAAGCCGCTGCTCCAGACATTTTGGCCGTCGACGACTGCTTGTTTCAATTCCGCTTCGGCAGCGGCATAGTTTATATTGTAGCCCGGAGTGTTGGGATCATAGTAGTCTGGATACAAACCGTTGACCATCCAGTTCTTGCGGTAGTTAGCCTCACCGAAACACACCTGCTCCGTGTATTGTGTGATATTGAACGAGTAGGCAAACGCCTTCCTGACGTGGGTGTTATTGAAGAAGTCTGGATAGATGCCATCTGGAAAGGTTCCGGTGTAGATGTATGGGCTCGTTGGGTCAATGGTAAAAACGAAGTGCATTGCGTCCATCGTGATTTCTGGGACGAAGTTTTTGATAGTCTTGTAGTTCACTCCTGCCGGAGGCTCCTTGGTCACAGGGTCGATCAACTCGAACATATAGGCTCCTGGAACCGCGCATATGTCGATAGTGCCTGCTAAGAACTTGTTTTTCCTCGTGGTCCAGTCTGAGATATAGTCTATCTCTATCGTGTCGAGGCTGCCGTTGCATCCCGTTGCAGGCCAACCTCGCCAGTAATCAGGATTTTTTTGCATGACCACGACGTTGCCTGTTTGGTTGAAGGTTGTTACGCGGTACGGTCCTGTGCCGACGTACCTATATTTGCCTATCGTGTCGTATGGTGAACGAGACACTTTGCGAACAGAGGTCCACCAGTCTGGGCATCCGTCTCCGTTGCTGTCAGCGTACAAGTTTCCGTCCCAGCAGCCGATGCTTATCGAGAATTCTTTGCTAACAATGCTAGCCATTGTGTTCGATAGTATATTCTTGAAGGCGTTGTCCGGGAACGGTATGCCCAAGTTCAACTTAGCTGTGTGCGCGACTGTATCTACTTCGACGGCGGTGTCAATCAGGTGGGCAAGATCCATCGCTGACCCACAGGGGGCTGTGCCGGTGGGATCCCAGTTATCGCCGTTTAGCGGGCCGAAGGATATCACGCGCGCGGGCACGCCGAAGAACGCCTCGTAGAACATCCACATGGGACTGCCAGACTGACCCTGCACCATACCTCTGTGGAAGGAGTACTTGATGTCATCTTCATCGAACTGGTCGACGACTTGGCCGGTTTCGTTGACGAAGTTTATGACGGAGCTCGTGTGGACGTGGAAGAGGTAGCTGTATCTCTCAAGGTTCAGCGTCGAGGCCCCTACAACGCTCTTAATGTACCAAGCGAGTACTTTACCACTCGGCTCTCGCATGTATATCACGTCGCCCGCGTTCAAGTTTGGGAGGGGCGTGTCAGTCTCGTTGAAATCGCACCAGCCCGCAACCTTGTAAGGACCTCCCGGGCCGGTCAATGTTGCACCTTTCGGGTCGGCCCTATTGCTGATCGTTCCGTCAACAGTCAACGTCGTAGTCGCGACCGTTGGAACGTTCGTGGCAAGATTTGGCACGAACTGCCAGTGGACTTCCCCGTCCGTCGAAATCAGTGTATCGTAGACGTTTCTGATCAATTCCATACTTGTAACATCGTATGCTCTTACCGTGTCAGCTCTACGCGGACCCCAACCTATGGTGCCTACATGGAGGGTGTTAGCGTCAATAGGCGGCTGTTCTGGACTGTGAACTACGGGTGTAAATGAAGGAATCAGCATTACAACTACTGCAACTATCATGATCAAGCCTGATTTTCTCAAGGCTTTTTCTCCTTTTCCCCTTTGAATCAGCAATAGGAAGTGGTCCCCGCAATGTATTAACGTTTTGTGGAACAATGTTTCAGTTGTTACACGCCGCACAAAGAAGCGACTATTCGTGTTTGTTGAAGTTTAGGATGGCTATGGATATGTCTCGCATGTTCACAGTACCGTCGTTGTTGATGTCGGCGTTTGGATTCCAGTTTGGCGAGCTGGGCCTGGTGTTGAAGAGCATTATCATATAGCTAATGTCCCTCATGTTGACTGTACCATCAGGAACTCCAAGCGTTGTTCCTGAGACATCGGCAACAAGTCCATAGTGAATCGTTATTTTGTGAGTGCTGAGCGCGACTTCAAAGTATACAAAATAGTGAGTAGAATTTGTCGTGATTATTGGAAACGGCGGTTCTATGATTTGGCCGTCAACGAAGACTTCGATCTTGGTCGCGTTGAAATTCACAGGCATTGTAACGTTGACATATCCAACTTGCCCACTCTGTCCTGTGACATTGAAAAACATGGCTTTCCATCTCACCGTTCGGTCTGTCACCGTCACGTTAGTTTCGATAGGAAAAAGATAGTTTTCCCATCCGTTAGGATCCATGAATGGATAGCGGTCAGTATTGTTTGTGTCAATGACATAGGGCTGGTCTCCGATGCCATCTTTTCCAGTCTCATTCTGATAGGGACCGCTGTACAGGTCTGTGCCGTTGTAGTTGCTCCAGTAATTCCCTCCAGCAGGATAACCATCATCGAAGGTGTCTGATGAATTGCAGCTCACCTGATTCTTGTTGTTTACGAAACTGTTGTGGTAGACGAAGGTGTTGGAGGAATTATCAATAACGACTCCGATACGATTGTTCGAGATTGTGTTGCCATAGAGCGTAATATTGCTGCTAGAATTCCACAGTTTGATACCCCATCCCGTGTCCCCATAGCTCGAGTCAATGATGTTGCCTATGACTGAGACGTCGAGCGCGTTTTTGCCAATGGATATGCCGCTTCCGTTTCTTGAAACGTTGTTGTCTCTGATGTCAACATATTGGACATCAGTTCCGGGCCAGATACCATAACCGTTGCCAGTTACTGAATTGTTGGAAACTGTACAGTTGTTTGAGAGAACAGCGATGCCTATGGTATGATTTGAAACTACAGTATTGTTTAGTATCTTGTTGTTTGAACCTCCATACCAGCCCCCCCAGATACAGTCTCCAAAGTTGAAAGAAGCATTGTTACCCACTACCGTGTTGTAGCTGGAAGAACCGACTAAGATTATTGCATTCAGGTTTTCGAAAACTCTATTACTAGATATTATGTTGGCGTTAGAGTTTTCCAGTATCATTCCTCGACTATTGTTGAAGGCGCTCATATGTGAGATGGTGCAAAAATGCGCGTTCCGAAGAAACACTCCTGCACTATTAAAATTTCCGTTTGCTCCACTCACTGCAAACCCTTCTAGGGTCACGTTATCAGAACTTATGTCAAACACGTTGGCGTTAAGGTCTGCCGCTTGAACCATAGTTGACTCAGCACCTTTTTCCGATTTTATTGTCAAGTTGCTCGTACCAACTTCCACATTCTCGGTATAGATTCCGTTCCTGACCATTATGGTGTCTCCCACAACTGACGCACTCACAGCATCCTGTATGGTTGGATAATCATCGGGAACAATCATTGTTCGCCCTTTGACTGGTTGAAAGTTAAATGCCAAAGCTAACATGCTAATTAGCAGCAACATGAGTATCATTCCAGAAAAAGCTCTCCTGAACAAGCCTCCAATCTCCTGCATTTAATTGGTTGTACCCTGAAAATAACGCTTGTGGAACGGTCTTCTATGGCACTATTCAAAGATAGAAAAACGGGGAGTTGGGGGAGACGTCTCTATTGTAGGGTGATGTTGCCACGAACATGCAAGTGTTCAATAAAAGAAAGGAGGGGTCTGTTGCTTAGGGCATTAGGTTTTCGCTTGGATGACAACGGAAGATTGGCGTTTGAATCAACAGATACCGCTTGCCTGTTTGCTTGTCCCAAGCTGTTGCTGCGCAGAAAGTTAGTCCGCCGTATGCGCCTGCGGCTGCTAACTGCATTTCACCGTCTTTGTAGACTATCAGTATGACACCGCAAAGGGCAAACATTTTTGGATCCTGTTTAACTCCGAAATCCTTGCCTGGAGCGATGAACTGGAAGAACTTGTACGCCGTGTTGATTTTGAGTGTTGTTCCTCTGCCATACGTGTCTGTGAAGACACAGTTCCAAGAGAATAGTGTGACTTGAACTGTGTTTGTCTTTTCGATATCGCCCGCATTATCTGTGCTGTTGTACGCAATAGTGTAGTTCCCGTCCGTATAAGATGACAGGTTGAATGCTCCATTGTAGATAAGCCAGCCACCACTGAAAGTATTATTGCAGACTCTGTAGGTTGTCAACGATACGCCTGACCCTCCTTGGTTATCGATAGCTGTCAGCGAAACAGGCGTTGACCCTGTCAGAAAGACCCTTTCAGCAACC
>Ga0315288_10007873_pt1 | contig 13487 bp, 14 predicted proteins | sample YL17G11_20_MG_FD_203454 | JGI IMG/M metagenome (GOLD analysis project Ga0315288, IMG submission 203454) | Sediment microbial communities from Yellowstone Lake, YNP, Wyoming, USA - YL17G11_20 | ecosystem: Environmental > Aquatic > Freshwater > Lake > Sediment | place: USA: Wyoming | collected...
AGCCGTACCACACAGGGATCATGGAGCTGAACGCGTTCCTCTCGGACGCGGATCTCCAGCAGGCGCAGGCGCGCAACGGTGTCGCGGCCGACCCGGCGCACATCGAGGTCTGCTTCCCGACGGTGCACGACCCCTCGCTCGCGCCGGAGGGCAAGCACATCATGACGATCGACGTCAACTCCCAGCCCTACGACCTGAAGGACCAGGCCTGGGACGAGATCAAGGAGACTCGGGCCGATCGGGTGATCGCTCAGATGAGCGAGTTCTTCCCGAAGCTCCCCGAGCTGATCGAGCACCGGCAGATGCTCTCGCCGCTCGACATGGAGCGACTGATCGGCATCACCGGGGGACACGCGCTCCACGGCGACATGGCACCCGACCAGCTGCTCTTCATGCGGCCGGTGCGCGGCTACGGCAACTACCGAACGCCCGTGCGCGGCCTGTACCTCTGCGGCGCCGGCACGCATCCGGGCGGCGGTATCACGGGCGCGAACGGGAGGAACTGCGTGCGCGAAGTCCTTCGGGATGCGCGGAAGAAGCTGCGATGACGGAACGGATCCCGAGCATCGTCACGCCGCCGCCGGGGCCGAGATCACGCGAGGCCCTCGAGCGGCAGGCGAAGGTTCTCTACCCGGGGCTCGCGGGCGGTCTGGGGCCGTTCGTGATCTGCCGCAAGGGGGGCTACGCCGTCGAGGACATCGACGGCAACGTCTACCTCGACATGATCAGCGGGATGGCGTCCGTCCCGCTCGGCGCCGCCCACGCCGGCATCACCGAGGTCGCGGTCGAGGCCCTGCGGCGCTACGGCGTCGAGGACGCGCACTTCTACTCTCATGAGTTCCTGCTGCCGCTCGCCGAGAAGCTGCTCGCGATCGCGCCCGCGAACCTGACTCGCGTCGACATCTCGCTGAACGGGACCGAGGCCGTCGAGACCGCCGTGCGTTTCATGCGGCGAGCGACCGGCCGGCCGATCGTCGTCGGCTTCATGGGTGGCTACCACGGCGAGGCCGGGACCGCCGGCGCGATCGGGGCCGAGACCTCCAACCTCTCGTTCGGCTACCGCGCGCTCATGCCGGGGTTCGTGCATGTGCCCTACCCGAACGCGTACCGGACACCCTTCACGGCACGGCCGGGCGGAACGGGCGACGGGACCGTCGACTTCATCCGGGACCACCTGCTGTTCCATGCGGTGGACCCGCGCGAGGTGGCCGGCGTCGTGATCGAGCCCGTGCTCGGCTCGGGCGGCTGCGTGGCTCCGCCCGACACGTTCTGGCCGGCCCTCGTGGAGCTGTGCCGCGACTTCGACTGGCTGCTCTGCGCCGACGAGGTGAAGACCGGGTTCGGGCGGACCGGCCACATGTTCGCGGTCGAGCGCTGGGGCGTTGAGCCCGACCTGATGGCGCTCGGCAAGGCGATGGGCGGCGGCGTCATGCCGGTCGGAGCCGTGCTCGGCACCGATCGTTCGATGGGGTTCGACGACGTCTCGACCGGCTCGACGTGGTCCTGGTTCCCGGCCGCGTGCGCCGCGGCGCTCGAGACGATCCGGATCTTCGAGACCGAGCCGATCCTCGAGAACGTCCGCGAGCTCGACCGGACGGCGCGCCTGGCACTGGCACGGCTCGCCGAGCGCCACACGTGCATCGGCGACGTCCGGACGGTCGGATGCTTCATCGCGATCGAGTTCGTGAAGGACCGCGCAACGAAGGAGCGCGATCCTGAGCTGCAGGAGGCTGTGGCGTGGGAATGCCTGCGGCGCGGGCTGCTCGGCGACTCGAGCACTAGCTCGTACAACCTCCAGCCGTCGCTCGTGACCCCGATCGAGGTGCTCGAGCAGGCGATCGCGATCGTGGACGAGTCGATCCCGGCCGCGCTGGTGGCACTCGGGCGGTGAGCGTCCTGCGCCTCGCCGACCCGGCGGCGGCACTCGCCTTCGCCCGCGACGAACTCGTCCGGCTCATCGAGATCCCGTCCTTCTCCGACGAGGAGCACGCGATCGTGAATTACGTGGAGCGTCGATGCGGGGAGCTCGACGTGCCGTCCCGGCGGCAGCCGGTCGACGGCTCGGCCGACAACCTCGTGATCGGCTGGAGCGAGCGGCCCGAGTTGCTTCTCACCGCGCACCTCGACACGATTCGGCCGACCTGGGACTTCGAGCCGCGGGCCGAGGTACGCGGCGACCGGCTCCACGGACTCGGCGCCCTGGACGACAAGTCGGGGGTCGTGGCGTGCCTTCTCGGTCTGCTGCTCGCCCGGGATGCCGGGGTTCCGGTCGAGTCGCTACCGGTCGCGGTCGGCCTCTGCGTCGACGAAGAGGTCGACGGGAAGGGCTCGATCGCGATGGCGGAGGAGCTGCGGCCCAGGTTCGTCGTCGGCGTAGAGGGGACGGGGCTCGAACTCGGGCTCGCCGAGGCCGGCTTCGTCGACGTCTGGTACACGGTACGGGGTACCTCGGTGCACGGCGCATTCAGGGAGGACGGCGACAACGCGATCGAGAAAGCCGTCCGGTTCGTGAACGCGGTGCACGCCGCACCCCTGGCGAACGTCGTGCACCCGATCCTCGGCCGGAGCATCCCCTTCGTCTGGGAGTTCCACGGGGGCCAGGACCTGAACGTCGTCCCCGACGTCGCGCGCCTTCGGATCGACGTCCGCGTGGTCCCCGGGATGGCGGCCGCGGACGTGCAGGCCGCGCTCGAAGAACTGTCGCTCGCGTACGACGCGGAGATGGAGCTGGTCGAGCCGGCGGTCGAGCCGTTCGAGACCCCGCGCGACGCCCCGCTCGCCCGGGCGATGGCGGCCGCTGTGGGGCGGGCCACCGGGCGGGTCCCGGGCGTGACCGGGGTGCAGTGTTGGACCGATACGCACAACTTCGTGGACCTCTGCGGCGCGCAGGCCGTCGTCTTCGGCCCGGGGCATCTCCTCGAGGCGCACCGGCCGGACGAGTCGGTGGACCTGCGCGACGTCGTGGCATGCGGCCGAGCTTTCGCCGAGGTGCTGGCCGGCGCCGAGCGGTTGCTGGGGGAGGTGCGCCGATGCCCGGGCGGTTCGAGGATCTCGTCGACGGTCTGAACCACCCTGAGGGTGTCGCCTGGAGCCCGTTCGAGGACTGCGTGTACGCCGGGGGAGAGGGAGGGGAGCTGTACCGCGTCACGCTCGAAGGAGAGGTGGAGGAGGTCGGCACGACCGGCGGGTCGATGCTCGGGCTCGCCGTCGACGGACGCGGGCGGGTCTACGTGTGCGACGAGGGCCGGGGCGAGATCGTGCGGTACGACCCGACCACTCGCGCGATCGAGACCTACGCCCGGGGCGTGGGCGGCGAGGATCTCGACACGCCGAACTTCGCCGCGTTCGACGGTCTGGGGAACCTGTACGTGACGTGCTCGGGTGAGGACGACCGGCCGGAGATCGTCCGGATCCGGCCCGGCGGGACGACCGAGCGGTGGACGACCGCCGTTCCCGAGTATCCGAACGGGTGCCTCGTGATGCCCGACGGCTCGGCGCTGGTCGTGGTCGAAGCGAAGGCCGAGCGCGTCGTGCGCGTGCCGATCTTGCCCGACGGGTCGGCCGGTGAACCGGAGACGGTGATCGAGCTCCCCGACACCGACGCCGATGGCATCGCCCTCGACGCGGCGGGCTCCTTCTGGGTCACGCTGTACCGGCCGGACGGGATCGTACGTATCTCACAGGACGGTGTGGCCGAGAAGGTGATCGACGATCACCTCGCGACCACCTTCGACGCGCCGACCAACATCGCGTGGGTGGGCGAGCGCCTCGAGCGCGCCGTTGTCGCCAACGTCGGCGGGAGGTTCCTGACGATCGGCGACCTCGGCGTGGCCGGACGCGCGCCCCACTATCCGGAGGTGCCGTGATGGCTCGGTTCGAAGGGAAGAACGTCGTCGTCACCGGCGGCGCGCAGGGCATCGGTCGCGGCATCGTGGAGGCGTTCCTCGCGGAGGGGGCTCACGTGTTCGTCGCCGACATCCGCGCCGACGGCCTGGAGCGGATGCGCGCTGCCTCTCCCGCGCCGGACCGTGTGGAGACCCACGTCGTCGACCTCGGCGACTTCGAGGCCGCGAAGGACATGGTGCGCGAGGCGATCGGGCGCATGGGTCGCATCCACGTGCTCGTGAACTGCGCCGGAGTCATGCCGGACGGCCCCGTGATGGACGTGACGCGGGAGACCTTCGATCACACGTTCGCGGTGAACGCACGCGCACCGCTCGCGACGATCCAGGTCGCGGCGGCGCACATGATCCAGCACGGCGGAGGCGCCATCGTGAACATCGCGTCGGCGAACGCGTTCAAGAACGAGTCGCCGGAGGCCGCGTACAACGCGTCGAAGGCTGCTCTCGTGGCGCTCACGAAGTCGGTCGCGCACGAGCTTGGACACCTGGGCATACGCGCGAACTGCGTGGCGCCGGGGCAGACCCTGACACCGGAGGACGAGGAGGGGATCGCGGCCGACCCCGACGAGCAGCGGCTCCAGCGCGAGTACCTGCGGCGGATCCCACTCCGCCGCGCCGGCACGCCGAGGGAGCAGGCCGCGGCGGTGCTGTTCCTCGCCTCTGACGACGCTTCCTTCGTGACCGGGGAGACGTTGATCGTGGACGGGGGGGAGATAGGCGGCGGCGATTGGTACGACCCCGCCGATGCGCCCCCGGCCCCGGGAAGCGACACCCCGGGGAGGGGCTGAGGATGATGAACGGCCGACCCGCCGACCCGCCACTCGGTCTCGGGACCTACGAAGTTGTCGAAGCCTCGCCCGGACCGTTGACCTCCTGGGAGGCCGGGAACCTCGTGGTGGACCTCGAGTCGTTGCGTGGATCGGCGGCGAAGGAGCCGGCGGTCGAGGCCGTGGAGGTCCACCTGGTCCGACCCGGCGATCCCGTGCGCGTCGCGAACGTGCTCGACGCGGTCGTGCCGCACGTGAAGGCCGACGACCCCGAAGCCACGTTCCCAGGGGTCCTCGGGCGACTCGCTCCCGCCGGCCGGGGACGGTCGAACCGTCTCGGGGGCGTGACGGTGCTTTCCGTGTGCGATCTGCGCGCCGCCGGGCTCGTGGAGCAGGACGAGCTCTACGAGACGTTCGTCGACATGGCCGGGCCCGGTGCCGAGCGAAGCAGCTTCGGATCGACGACGAACGTGGTGCTCACGTTCACGCCCCGGCCCGGCGCACCGGCCGCCGACGTTGACCTCGCCGTTCGCAGGGCGGGTCTCCGGGTGGCCCGCGACCTGGCGGCGACGACGATCGGCTCAGCACCAGACCGCGAGGAGACGTTCCGGCCCATCGGCACGGGCGATGACGGCGAGGATCTACCGCGGGTCGCCGCGATCCTGCAGGTGGGGTCCGAGGGATCGTTCCTCGACACCTTCCTGTACGGCCTCCGGATGGAGGGGCTCGTGCCTACGTTGCTGGATCCTCGCGAGGTCCTCGACGGCGCGCTCACGAACGGTGCCTACGAGTGGGCGGGGTCCCGGAACGCGACCGCGTTCTACCAACGGAGCGCGCTGATCCACGAGCTCTTCGAGGCCGACGGGAAGAGCCTGCGCTTCGCCGGGCTCATCGTCGCGCTCGGGTACCTGAACACCGCGTTCGAGAAGCAGCGCTCGGCGATGCTGTCCGCCCGCCTCGCGCAACTCCTCGGCGCCGACGGCGTCGTCTGCACGACGTTCGAGACGGGGAACTCGCACACGGACACGATGCTCACGGTGCGGGCGTGCGAGCACCTGGGTATCCGCACGACGGCGATCGTCACCGAGACGAACGGCGGCCTCACCGACCACGTGCCGGAGGCCGACTGCATCGTAAGCGTGGGGAACGAGGACGAGCTCGTCCCCGCGTGGTCGCCCGATCGCGTGATCGGCGCGTCTGCCGGGCGGGCGGGAGAGCCCGTCCCGACCTGGGCGTACCTCGGCGCCACCTGCCAGACGGGCGACATGCGATGGAGGGCGGTGCCGGAATGAAGATCGTCCACTACCTCAACCAGTTCTTCGCCGGGCTCGGCGGCGAGGAGGCCGCCGGGCACGAGCCTGTCCGGATCGAAGGGGCGGTGGGACCCGGCCGCGGCCTCGGCGCCGCCGGGCTCCCGGTCGACGTGACGCTTGCCTGCGGGGACGACCACTTCGGCGAGCACGAGGCGGACGCTCTCGCCCGGCTCCTCGCGTGGCTCGAAGAGGAGCGGCCCGACGTGCTGGTGTGCGGCCCATCGTTCGGCTCGGGTCGCTACGGGTACGCATGCGGGTCGCTCGCCCGCGAAGCCGGCCGGCGCGGTGTTCCGGTCGTGTCCGCGATGACACCGGACAACCCGGGGGTGCTCGCCGCCGAGGGTGCCGCCTACATCGTGCCGACGGGCTCGAACGTGACCGAGATGCGGACCGTCCTGCCGGTCGTCGCCGCCCTCGCGGGCCGCCTGGCGAGGGGCGAGCCGGTCGGCCGGGCCGAAGAGGAGGGGTACCTGCCCCGGGGCCTCCGCCGGAACGAGCTCGCGGATGCGACCGGTGCGGTCCGGGCATTGGACCTACTGCTAGCGAAGCTAGCCGGCGACACCCGCACGGAGGTCGCGCCGTCCGGCGATCGGGTCCCGCCGGCTCCAGCGGTGGCCGACGTCTCGCGCGCGACGGTGGCGCTCGTGTCCGAGGCCGGGTGCGTCCCACAGGGGAACCCCGACCGCCTTCCCTCCCGGCACTCCAACATGTGGCTGCGCTATCCGCTCGGGGGCGTCGCCTCGCTGGATGCCGACGCCTACGAGTCGGTCCACGGAGGCTTCGATACGGCGGCGGCGAACGAGGACCCCAACCGGCTCGTTCCCCTCGACGCCGTCCGAGAGCTCGAGGCCGAGGGCCGCATCGGGAAGCTGCACGACGTGTTCTACACCACGACCGGTGTGGATACGCCGGTGGCGGCCGCCGCGAAGTTCGGGCAGGAGATCGCGGCTGAGCTGCACGAGGCGGAGGTGCAGGCTGTCATCCTGACCGGCACCTGAGGAACAGGAACGCGTTGCGGGGCAACGCTTGCAAAGGAGATCGAGCGGGTGGGCATACCGACGGTGTTCGTGACGGCGCTCCCGACGATCGCGCAGATGGTCGGCGCGACCCGGATACTACGTGGGGTCTCGATCACGCATCCGACCGGCGACCCCTCGCTCGCCGTCGGTGACGAGCACGCCTTCCGCCGTCGGATCGTCGAGCGGGCGCTCGAGATGCTCGCGACGGACGTCGAGCCGATCACCGTGTGGGAGGTGCCGGCGTGAGCGTCGACCGCACCGTTGGTCGCGCGGTCTCGATCCTCGGCGCCTCGCTCACCCTCCAGCATGTACCCGACCTCGTCCGATACGGCTCGAAGCCGTGGCGCGAGCAGGCCCGATGGCCCGAGATCTCCACCCGGCTCCGGTCGTTCGACGAAGCGGTCGCCTACCCGCCCACCCAGGTCTTCATCGGGAACCTCCCGCCCGGCGCGCTCTGGGACCTGCCGAAGCCCTGGTGGCGGTCGCCGGTGGAGGGCGCGAGCCCCGAGGGCGCATTCGGCGAGATCCTCGACCAGGCGTCCTTCTACGCGCTGCTCGGCGAGGTCGACCAGTTCGAGCTGGCGCGCTTCGGCGCGGAACCGCGACCCGGCGAGCTCCCGCTGTACAACGGCCAGGAGGTCATCGGCGCGTTCCGCCCCGACCACGAGGAAGACGAGGCGCTCACGGCCAACGTCCTGCTCGAGAACCTCGCGTGCAAAGCCGGCGCGGTGCACGCGCTCCGTAACCTGCTCACGCGCACGGGCGAGGACCCCGCCGGGATCGACTACGTGCTCTCGGCGGGTGAGGAGGGGGTCGGCGACCGCTATCAGCGCGGCGGAGGGAACCTGGCGAAGGCGATCGCCGAGGATTGCGGCCTCGTGAACGCGAGCGGGGCCGACGTGAAGGCGTTCTGCTCGGGGCCGGTGCACGCGTTGATCGCCGCCGGCGCGCTGGTAGCGGCCGGTGTCTACGAGCGGGTCGCGGTCCTGGCCGGTGGGTCGCCCGCCAAGCTCGGGATGAAGTTCCGCGGTGCGGTGGACCACGACATGCCGATCCTCGAGGATGTCCTGGCCGCGATGGCCGTGCTCGTCGGCCCTGCCGACGTGGCGCCGACCGGCTCGCCGGTGATGCGACTCGACGCGGTCGGCCGCCACCGGATCGGCTCCGGCTCGAGCCAGCAGGCGCTGCTCGAGGACATCGTCGGCGCGCCGCTCACCACCATGGGGCGGCGCGTCACCGATCTTGATCGCTACGCTACCGAGCTCCACAACCCCGAGGTCACCGAGCCCGCCGGAGGGGGCGACGTCCCCGACCGCAACTACCGGATGCTGGCCGGCCTCGCGGTGGTGCGCGGCGAGCTCGGACGGCAGGACATCGAGTCCTTCGCGCGGGCCCGCGGTCTGCCGGGCTACTCGCCGACACAGGGACACATCGCCTCGGCGATCCCGTGGCTGCCCCACGCCCTCGACGCCTTCCGCGCGGGGGAGCTTCGTAGCACGATGCTGTTCGCGAAAGGGAGCCTCTTCCTCGGTCGCATGACGCGCCTGTGGGATGGGGCTTCGATCACGTTGGAGGTGTGAGCGGATGGGGGTGGATGCCACCGTCGATACCTTCCCCGGCCTGGTCGGGGAAGGCGTGGTCCTGGTGGACTTCTGGGGACCGAACTGCGCACCGTGCCTCGCGCTGATGCCCGAGGTCGAGGCGCTCGCCGACCGGCTGGGGGAGCGCGTGAAACTCGTGAAGGTGAACGCTCCGGAGAACCGGCAGATCTGCCGAGACCTTCGGGTGTTCGGCCTTCCCACGTACCTCGTGTTCAAGGACGGCGAAGAGGTCGAACGGCTCGCGGGCGATCCGTCGCTCCAGGAAGTCGAGGACGCCGTCGATCGCGTGTTGGGAGGTGAGTAGATGGAGCTTCGAGGCAAGAAGGTGATCGCCCTCGGCGAGCGGGACAGCGTCCCCGGAGAGGCGATCGCCGAGTGCCTCACGTCGGCCGGCGCCGAAGTCGTGATGGTTCGGACGGAGTGCTTCGTCTGAACGGCGGCGGGCGCCATGGACCCTGAGAATCAGGGCGAGATAAAGGATCTGGTCGACCAGTACGGCGCCGAGAACCTCTTGGTGGTGCTCGGCGCGGCCGATCCGGAGGCCCTGGAGGTGGCGACGGAGACCGTCACGCAGGGCGATCCCGCGTATGTGGGTCCACTGGCGGGAGTCCAGTTGGGGCTCCCCGTGATGCACATCTTCGAAGACGAGGTGAAACGCCAGGTCGACGCTGGCGTCTACGAGGCCGAGATCGGCTTCCTGGAGATGACGCTCGACACCGACTCGGTGAAGGACGCGATGCGGCGGCTACGCCCCGAGTAGCGGTTCCGTCCCGAACACCGAGGTGGTCGCCGGGTGCGGCGCCTACCGCCGCCGGCTTCCGCCGTCGACCGGCGGTTCGCGCTCGATCAGCAGGGCCGGCTCGGCGGGGGGGTCCTGCGCGACCTCGTCGATCGCGTCGGCGAGCGCACGGCACGACCAGCGGAACAGCTCGGGGGGCATGTTGATCGCCGGCTGCAGCCGATACACCCACTTGCCCCACTGCGTGATGCCGAGGACCCCGCGACGGACCGCCGCGCGGTGGACCTCGCGATGGAACGCCGGGGCAGGCAGGATGCTCTCTTTATCCTGCACGAACTCGACGCCGATCAGGGCGCCGGCGGCCCGAACGTCGCCCACCTGCTCGTACCGGTGCACGAGCGGTCCGAGCTCCTCGCCAGTGATCCGCTCGATCTCCATCGCGTTCCCGAGGGCGCCTGTCTCCAGGATCTGGTCGATGTTCGTGAGCGCCCCCGCGACGGCGGCCGGCGTCCAGGCGAAGGTGCCGCCAAGTTGCAGCTCGCTCCGGCCGAGGACATCCTCGGTTCCGAGGATCGCCGCGATCGGCTGCCCGCCCCCGGCGAAGCCCTTGCCCAGCAGGATGATGTCGGGCTCGACACCCCACCGTTCGCTCGCGAACATCGTGCCGCACCGTCCCATGCCCGTCTGGACCTCGTCGAGGACGAGCTTCCACCCCCACCTGTGGCACATGGTCTGCAGTCGGTCCCAGAAGGCCTGGGAGGGGATCAGGATCCCCCCCTCGCCGAGCACCGGCTCGATCAAGACTCCGGCGATCTGCTCGGGCTCGACCTGGTGCACGAGCACCCACTCCTCGAGGTAGTCCAGGTACATCTCGTCGTCGTAGGGACCGGGCCCCTTGTGGAACGGCGCCCGGAAGCGGTTGGGGTACGGCGCGAACACGAGCCCCGCGACGTACTGGGCGCTCTGCGTCGTCACCTCTGCGAGGTCGGTCGAGATCCCCGCCGTGAGATACGTCGTCTCGCCGTGGTATTGCCCGTAGAACGTGAGGATCATCGGGCGGCCGGTCGACTCGCGGGCGAGCTTCACGCCACCCTCCACCGCGAGGGTGCCCGAGACGGCGGGCGACACTCGCGAGATCCCGGGAGGTGCGATCTCGACGAGACGTTTCGCGAGCGCGACGGAGGGTTCGTTCGGGATGTAGTCCGTGATCTCCATGCCGTACCGGTGCTGGGCCTCGGTCACGGTCCGCTGCACGGCGCGCGGCGTGGCGCCGAGAGGCGTCGAACCCCAAGCGGTGCAGTGATCGACGAAGGTGTTGCCGTCAACGTCGCGGATGAGCCAGTCGGTCTTCCCGGTCTCGACGAAGGGGACCTCGTCGTGGTTGGTGAGAGAGCCTGCGAACCTACGGTCGAGCTCGGCCAGAAGCGCCGCGCTCTTCGGCCCGGGTAGCTCGGTCTTCACCTGCGGCGGGGCCCACGTTGGCGATGCGGATGGGTCGGATGTGGTCAACGAAGATCCCTCCCCGGGGTGGCCGGCCGATTGTCGACAGTATACAATCAGGACAGGATCGAACGGGCGCGCAAGCGCTCTGGTGCCGCGCCCGCTCCGGCCAACCGAACGGAGGCGAGGCGTGGCGAAGGCGGAGAGCACCGGCGCGGTCGGGGCGGCGCTCCGACCGATCGATGGCCCGCGATCCCTCGCGGAGGACGCGGCCGATCGGATCAGGGAGCAGATCCTCGCGGGCGGGTTCCGGCAGGGGGAGCACCTCGTCGAGTCCAAGATCGCGCAGCAGCTGAAGATCAGCCGGGGCCCTGTCCGCGAGGCGTTCAAGCTGCTCCGTGCAGAAGGTCTGGTGGAAGAGGAGCCGCGGCGCGGTACCTTCGTGGTCCACCTCGAGGCCGCCGACGTGCGGGAGGTCTACGGGCTGCGCGCGGCGATCGAGGGAAGGGCGGCACGACTGCTCGCCTCGTCCGCCGACCCCTTGGCGCTCGCTGAGCTCCGAGCCCTCGTCGACAGGATCGACGACGCCGTCCGGGCGGGGGATCCGGCCATGGTCTCCCGAGCGGACCTCGACTTCCACGAGGCGCTGTGCCGGCTCTCGGGCAACTCCCGCCTCCTCGAGGTCTTCATGCGGTACATACCCGTCCTCCGGTCGCTGCTCCGGTTGGATGAGCGGGTGTACTCGTCTGCCGACGAGATCGCACTCCAGCACCGGCCGCTGCTAGAGGCGATCGAGGCAGGCGACGCGGACCGGGCCGCCGCGGTCTGTGAGGAGCACTGTGGGCAGGCGGTCGACCTGATCGCCGCCTACATCGAGTCCCTCCCGGACCGGTAGCTCGACCCCTGGATCGCGCGGGCTCGTAGATACTGGTCAAAGGGCGTTCAGGGTAGAGTGGCCCATTTGGTCGACGGTTGACAATCTACTATCCGGGGTCTACCGTCAGGCCCTCAGGAGAGTAAGGAGGTCGACATGGCTCGTCGTTCGCTTCTCCTGTTCGCTGGCTTGCTCGCGTTCTCGCTCGTAGCGGCCGCCTGCGGTGGCGATGGAGGCACCACGGGGTCCCCGTCCGCCGGCGGGAGCGTCGCGCCCGAGGACATCACCGGCACGATCCGGCTCCTTTCCTACACCGATGGGTTCGACCCCAAGTACATGGAGTCCTTCCACGAGCAGTACCCGAACATCACGCTCAAGACCGCGGCCATGAGCAGCAACGAGGAGGCCATCGCCAAGATCCAGGCGGGGTTCGAGGTCGACGTCGTGAACGCCTGCGTGGATGAGGCGGCACTGGAGATGGCCCAGAAGGGCATCTACGCACCGCTCGAAGTCTCGCGCCTCACGTACTGGAACGATCTGTTCCCCTCCGTGAAGGAACTCCCAGGGGTCCAGCTGGACGGGAACATCTACATGCTCCCGGTGGACATGGGAACCGCCGGCATCGTCTACAACGCGGATGTCGTCACGACACCTCCGACCTCCTGGATGGATCTTTTCGACCCGCAGTGGAGCGGCCGCGTCGCGGTCGAGGACATCGCGATCACCGCGATCATGATCGCCGCCCTAGCGACCGGGGTCACCGACCCGCTCCACATGACCGACGCGCAGCTCGAGCAGGTGAAGCAGTTCTGGATCGACCACAAGGACCAGATGCGCACGTTCTGGAAGGGCGATGCAAGCATCAAGACGCTCTTCAAGTCCGGCGAGATCGTCATCGCCTCCGGGTACCCGGACAACGCGAACTCGCTCGCTAAGGAGGGCATGAACACCAAGTTCGTCGTGGCGAAGGAGGGTCAGTTCCTCTGGGCCTGCGGCTACGGCATCACCCCGAACATCGACCCGAAGAACCTCGATGCCGCGTACGCGCTCCTCAACTGGTACACGAGCCCGGAGGCCGAGCTGTTCGAGGCCGCGACCTGGAACTACCAGGTGGCGAACCAGACGGTCCTGGACATCGCGCCGCCCGAGGTGATCGAGCGGGCATCCCTCGATGCGCCCCTCAACTTGGAGAACGCGATCCCTGCGGCTCCGCCGGAGAACCGGGCCGCTTGGATCGCCGTCTGGACCGAGGTGAAGGCGTCCTAGATGGCGCAGGTAGCGCAGCCCGCCGGCGCCGGAGTCGCCGTCCGTGTGCCGGCGGGGGTCCGGGCTCGCGCCGCGGCAAATACCGCGCTCTGGCGCGTGTTCCTCAGCTTCGTGGGCCTGGCCCTCTTCGGGCCGCTCGTGATCCTGCTGCTGTTCTCCTTCAACGACTCCAACATCCTGGCGTTCCCGCTGGAAGGCCTCACGGTCAACTGGTACTCGGTCGCCTGGCACGACACGCTGCTGCGGGAGTCGCTGGTCAACTCCACCGTGGTCGCGTTCATCGTGGCACCGCTCTGCCTCGTGCTTGGGACGCTGACGGCGTTCGGGCTCACCCGATTCCGGTTCCGCGGTCGCGGCCTGATCGGGGGGCTCGTCGGCGCACCGCTCATCCTTCCCTGGCTCGTGATCGGCATCGCGGCGTTGATGGCCTACGGGCGGCTGCACATCGAGCTGAACCTGCGCACGGTGATCGCGACCCAGACGATCTGCACGTTCCCGCTGGTGACCGCGATCGTCTCGGCCCAGCTGTTCCGTTTCGAGCGCGTCCAGGAGGAGGCGGCGATCGA
>Ga0315288_10007874_pt1 | contig 13487 bp, 9 predicted proteins | sample YL17G11_20_MG_FD_203454 | JGI IMG/M metagenome (GOLD analysis project Ga0315288, IMG submission 203454) | Sediment microbial communities from Yellowstone Lake, YNP, Wyoming, USA - YL17G11_20 | ecosystem: Environmental > Aquatic > Freshwater > Lake > Sediment | place: USA: Wyoming | collected...
AAGCGGTGGCCCGCGCCCACGATGCCCGCCTCCAGCCCCGCCCGGCTCTCCAGCACCATCTGGCGGAACCGGTCCCGGTCGTCCAGGCGGGCGGTGAGTAGGATGTCGGAGGCCAGGTCGAGCAGGTCGCCGGCCTTGTCGGCCATGGCCTTGCCCGACACCACGAGGTATGCGGCCGGGTTGAGGGGCTTGCCCCGCACGTCCGAGACCATGGGCGACACGGAGAAGCCGCCCGTCTTGCGCCCGATGCGGTCGGTCAGCTGCACAAAGCTCTCGGTGCGGGTGCCCATCTGGGTCAGGCACCGGCAGAACAGGGGCAGGAGCGGGAGCAGGCGGGCGGGGACGCTCTCCAGGGGCAGGCAGGCTTCCACATACAGGACGCCGCTGGTGGGCAGGTCGTGGGTGAGCAGGGTGGCGACGTCGGCGCCGCCGCCCACGGCGGACACGTCCGTCGGCACCTCCGTCGCGGCCCGGGGAATGTCTACCAGGGCCAGGGAGGGAATGCAGGCCAGGGCCTCGGGCGAGTCGGGGGTCTCCTGTCGCTCGCGCAGGGCGGCCGTCTCGGCGGCCGCCGCCCCGAGGCCGGCCACCCCCATCGCTGCGACCGCCGCGTCCACGCGCGCCTGCTCCGCCGCCTCCTGGGCCGGGCCCAGGGCCGCATCGGGCTGCAGGAGCACCGCCACCCGGTGCGGGTTGTCCACCAGGAATTTGGCGATGAGCGGGCGGAAAACGTCCTCGCCCGAAGACAAGCGCGCCTTGAGCGCGGCCATGTCGTTCTCCCACTGGAGCGGGCGGAGCGGGTCCCGCCCGTAGATCCAGGCGGGCGCGGACCGGAGCATGAGGGAGAGGCCCCGCGGGAAGGAGCCGGTGTTGTTCTCGCGCAGGGAGAACTCGATGGTGTTCACGGCGGCCTCGACGGCGGGGGCTGGGAAGCCGTCCCGCCCCAGGCGGGCCAGCTCGCCCAGGATCAGGTCCTCCACCTTGCCCGCATCCCCGGGCGCGACGCCCTTGAGCCCCACCGAAAAGATGGGCTGGCGCAGCTCGTCCTGGAGACCGCCCCCGATGAGAGCCTCGCCCAGCCCCGAGTCGTTGAGGGCTTTGCGCAGCGGCGCGGCGGCCGTGCCCAGCAGGAGGTAATCCAGGAAGCCGAGCGCGAGCTCGGTCTCCAGGTCGACCGCGTCGGGCGCGAGCACCCAGTTGAGCGACACGTACTCCTTGGGGGCCTCCGCACCGCTGCCGCCGTCGGCGCTGTCCTCGTTGTCGGCCGCGGACGCCGCGTACTTGGCCACCACCCGGCGCGGGCTTGTGAAGAGGGGTTGGGGCACGACCTCGCTGTCCGAGGCATCCCGCCGCTCAAACTCGTCCAGGTACGCGCCCAGCCGCACCAGCCGCTCCTCCGCCGGGTCATCGCCGTAAAACCAGAAGCGCGCATTCGAGGGGTGGTAGTAACGGGCGTGGAAGGCGGCAAACTCGGCGAAGGTCAGGTCCGGAATGGACGCCGGGTCGCCGCCGCTGTCGGCAGCATACGTGTTGTCCGGGAAGAGCGCCTGCTGCACCGCCCGTCCGTGGACGGCGTCAGGCGAGGAGTAGACGCCCTTCATCTCGTTGAAGACGACGCCCTTGAGGCGGACGGCCGCGCCCGGGACGGGGGCCGAACCGACCGCGGCCCCCCCTTCCTTCTCCTCGACCTCATAGTGCCACCCCTCCTGGGCAAACGTGCGGGGGTCGGCCACGCACTTCGGGTGCAGCACCGCGTCCAGGTAGACGTCCACCAGGTTGTAAAAGTCGGCCAGGTTGGCGGAGGCGACCGGGTAGCAGGTCCGGTCCGGGTAGGTGAAGGCGTTCAGGAAGGTGTTCAGCGAGCCCTTCATCAGTTCGACAAAGGGTTCCTTGATCGCGTACTTGCGGCTCCCGCACAGGACGGAATGCTCCAGGATGTGGGGCACGCCCTTCGAATCGTCGACGGGCGTGCGCAGGACGGCGCCGAACGTCTTGTTCTCGTCGGTGTTGATGACGGAGATGACTTCGGCGCCCGTGCGGACGTGCTCGTAGAGGCGGACGTCACTTGAAATGGGAAGAGGCGAGAGGAGGTTGAGTTAAGATTGATTGGAGGGTGCGACGGAAAAAGACAATAAGGGGGAGCAAGGGCGACACCTCCCTCCTCAGCCACTTCTCACCACGCTCTCACACGCCACACTTTCCGTTCCTTCACACCTGTCATACTCGGCCACATACTGCTGGCGGACGAGGCGGAAGCCGTGCTGGGCTTCCGGGGCGGGCGCGATCGCCGCAGCGCCGGAGGCCGGGGCGTTGGTCGTGGTCGCCCGCGGGGCGGGGGCGGAAGAGGCGGCGCCTGTGCGTGTATCGAAATTGTGAGGAGGAAGAGTGTGCGGTGCGAGAGCTCAGTCATCGGAAGGAGGGGTGGTGCGATGCGGGGTCGGCAGCCTGTGTGTCGGGGCGGGCTAGAAAAAGCAACGCCACACGCTCGAGGAAGCGAGAGAGAGCGCGGAAGGGGTGTCCCCCTTCTTATCTCTCCACCAACTCACGTTTGGGCGACGCCCCGCCCGCACCCGCCACGCTGGCCCGGGGCAGGATGGACGCCCGACCTCCCGGGCGAGCGGCGGACTGGGTCCCGGTGGCCAGGCCGCGGGTGGCGGACGTGCCGGTGCGGCTGGAGAGCGAGGCTTGCATCGAGTGTTTCGGGAACGACGCCGACAGGGAGGCAAAGACGGACGCGCTGCGGCAGCCGGCTGGTGTGGTGTTGAGCGCTGCGGCAGCCAGCTGGAGCAGGCGGCGAGACGTGGTGTTTTTTTTTTTTTGTGACGGGGGGAAAAAGGAAGCGAGTGCGGGGAGTGATGAGGTGGAGCGATGCGCCCGCCCCCTCCATTTTTCCATCTCTCCGCTCCCTCAAGCCAGCGCCACCCGCTGCAGGCGCCGCGCCCGGAAGTAGGACGGTCTCCCCGTCCCCACCGACGGCGCGCCCGTGTCCTTGTCCTCTCCTCCTCCTGCCCGCCCACCCCCCCTCGCAAACCCGCCCAGCCTGCCCTGCCCCGCCCCCGCCACCCCATCATCATCCTCCCAGGCCACTGTCGCGCCCTTCGGCGGGGCCAGCGCGTTGGCCACCGTCGCCCACGAAAAGCGCACGCAGGCCGGGAAGCCGAAGACCGGGTGCACGGCGCTTTCCAGCCAGGCCTTGGTGACCGGGTCGCCCGGGTAACCGGACCCCATGGGGCAGGCCGGGCCGAGGCAGAGCTCGGGGGCGGGCTGTGCGCTCGCTGCCGGGTCCGGTGCGCTCGCCGCCGCCGCCGCCGCCGCCGCCGCCTGGCGTGTCGCCGCGGCCGCCAGGCCCACCACCTCCCGGTCCCGCGTCACCTTGGCGACAATGGACGCGGCGGAGACGATGGGGAAGAGGGCGTCGGCCTTGGGGCAGACCGTGAAGGCGATGCCCGGGTAGCGGGCGCGCAGGCGGGCCGCCCAGGCTTCGGGGTCGCCGACCGTGTCCACGTACACCTCCGCCAGCGCCGCGCCGTCCGCGAGCGCGCCGTCCATGAGGGTGGCCGTGGATTCCCAGGCCAAGGCATTCAGGGAGGTGCCCCCGCCCCGGCCGAGCATGGCGGCCGAGATGGCCGCGCCGGAGAGGGCAGACACGCGCCAGGCGAGGCGGGCGTCGCCCAGCAGGGCCGCGTGCGCGGCCTCCCGGGCGGCCTCCGTCAGCATCTTGGAGTCGGCGAACCGCCCGCCGGCCAGGGCGTCCTTGTCGGACAGGGGGGCGATGGCGGCGCCGTAGACCATGGAGCCCAGGACGGGGCCGCGGCCGGCTTCGTCTGTGCGCGTTTGTGAGAGGGGGAGAGAGGTGAGAAAGGACGCGCTGAATGCGAGCACAGCTTTTGTGTCGCCTTCCCCTCTCTCTCTCTCTCTCTCTGTCCTCTCACCGATGCCCATGATGCAGGGCTGGGCAAACCAAGCTGGAGGAGGGGAGGTCGCCGCGTTGGGCGGGGTGGTGCCGTCGGGGGCTGACATGGTGTGCAGAAGAGCGCGCCAAATTGAAAAATGGAGGGAGTGAGGGGGTCGAGCGGGCCACTCGTCCGTCCATTCGCGGGGTGGGTGTCCTCTCGCGCCCCGCGCCCGTCCCGCGTGTCCCGCGTGGAAGCCCCTCGCGCACGGCCGGCCCGCGCCACCGCCGGGGTCTCCAGACACACTCCTCAGCCCTACCTGGACGTGCAGAGGGTGCTCCGGCCAGGGCGAGGAAGAAGAAGAAAAACACACCCACGCGACCGGCGTTGCGCGCGCGCCTGCTTCTCTACGGCCTTCTATCTCGACCTTTTCCTTTCCTTCCTCTCTCTGCCCCGTTCCATGGGCAGCACCCCGGCCAAGCGTGGCCGGCCGCCGCCCGCCAAGCCTCGCCCACCCAGGTGGGCATCCCCTCCCCGGATCCACCTCCTCCTCCTCCTGCTGACGGCCGCCCTGGCCCTGGCTGCCGCCCTTTTTGCGTTGAGGGGCGGGCCTGCCCCGCCTCCCATCTCGACCTCATCAACCCCGGCCGCCAGGGCCGCCGCCGCGGGCGCCCCGTCCTGCGACGCGCCGGCCCCCGCCTCCCTCTCCTCACCCCCACCCTCGGACGCGTGCTGGCCCTCAGGCGACGGCTGCCCGGCCGCCCAGCTGGAGGCCGCCAACGGCGCGCTGGCCCCCATCCTGGCCGACCTGGTGCGGACCCCCTTTTTCCGGTACTTCAAGGTCTCCCTGACCTGCGGCTGCCCCTTCTGGCGGGAGGAGGCCGGCATGTGCGCACTCCAGGACTGCGCGGTGTGCGAGTGCCCGGCCTCGGACGTGCCACCCGCCTTCACGGCGGCGGAGGTGGAGGGCGGGGCGCCCGCCGAGCACGGGTCCTGCCGGCGCCTGGGGCGGCTAGGAGAGCTCCTCGACGCGCCGGCCGACGGCGGCGGTGGCGACCCCGCAGCCCCCTCAGATGACGCCCTCGCCGAACCGGACGTGGACCGGTGGGTAGACGCGGCGGTGCGGGCCCGCCTGGTCAGCGTGCGCGGCTGGCGGGGCATCGACAACCCCTGGATGGACGCGCCCGCGCCGGCGTCCGCGCCCGCGCCCGCTTCGGCGGCCGCTGCTGCCGCTGCCGCCTCCCGGGAGTACACGTACATCGACCTGACCAAGAACCCGGAGCGGTACACGGGCTACAAAGGCCCCGCCGCCCGCCGGGTGTGGGAGTTCATCTACTCGCAGGCCTGCTTCGCCGGGGTCGGGCCGGGCGGCTTGCATAGCGGGGGTGGGGGCGGCGGCGGGGGTGGGGGCGGCGGCGGCGGCGCCCCCGCCCCCTGCGGGGACGCCCCCGCCCGCCGCACTTTCCACCGCATCATGTCGGGCGTGCACGCCTCCATCACCGCCCACATCGCCGCCGAGTACCTCATGCACGAGGGCCGGCGGGAGTGGGGCCCCAACCTGCTGCTGTACCGGGACCGCCTGGGCGGGCCGGCCAACGCCTGGCGCCGGTCCAACCTGCGCTTCGCGCACGCCTTTGTCGCCCGGGCGGTGGCGGTGGCGGGGCCCTTGCTGGAGGCGGCCGATTACCGGGTGGGCGGCGGCGGCGGCGGCTGCGCGGCGGGCGGCGACGACGGCGTGGCCGAGCACCGCCTCGTCCGCGCCCTGCTCTCCTCGCCCGGCCTCGCCGCCGTCTGCGGCGCACCCTGGGACGGCGCCAAAGCGCTGGCGGCTCCAGGCGGCGGCGGCGGCGGCGGCCGCGACGCCACCGAGGCCGCCGCCGCCCTGACGGCCGGCATGCAGGCGGCCTTCCGCAACGTGACGGCGGTCATGGATTGTGTGGGGTGCGAAAAGTGCCGCCTGTGGGGCAAGCTGCAACTGTTGGGCGTGGCGGCCGCGCTCAAGGTGTTGGTATCCGACACGGCGGTGCCCTCCTCGCCCGCCCCCCTGACCCTGGAGCGCAATGAGGCGGTCGCGCTGGTCAACCTGTTTGACCGGCTGGCACGGTCGGTGGCGACCGTGGCGGCGTTGGAGGCGAGGTTAGAGGGCGGGGAGGAACCGGCCGGGCCGGTGGTGATGGTGGACGGCCACCATGGAGGCACGCACGCCGACCTGGCCGCCGCCTTTGGGTTTTAGAAATTGTGTCTTCTTTGCGTGTGTGTTTCTTCCATTCAGCACGTGCTGTTGCCATTCATTCCCTTCAACACACACAACACATAACCCATTCAAATTTCTCAATACCCGCCCGCGGCCTGGGCCGCAACCCGGTCCCGGGCGGCCTGGAGCGCCTCGCCCGGCATGAGCGCCAGGAAGGCCTCCACCTTGGCGGCCGCCGCGCCCGCCGCGGCCGACGAGAAGTCGGCAAACTGTTTCTCGCGGGCCCCGCCCCGGCCGCCCACAGGGCCGACCGAGTCGAAGTAGGAGTCATAATCGATGGCGGACACCGCGTCCAGGGCGTCCCGGGCCAGCTCGGCGGCAGCGGTGCGGGCCGCAGGGGGCACGTCGGCGTGCGCGGCCGCCGACCGCAGGTTGGCTTCCACCTCGGTCGGCGGGCCCTGGATGGATGCCAGGGTGGCCGCCAGCGCGCCCCACTCGCCCTCGGCGGCCTGGGCCTTCGCGGCCGCCAACAGGGGCCCCGCCCGGACCAGGGGCGTCAGGTAGGTGAACAGGGGTGCGGCGGGGCGGCCCAGGCGCAGCGCGTCGGTCGGGACCAGGGCGAACGCGGCCAGGGCCACGCTGGCCGCCCCGCCGACCAGCAGGCGGCGCCGGACGATGGCGTCCACCTCGGGTGTGCTGGGTGCCGCACCGGCACGACCGCCAGCCGTCTCGCCCAGGCCGCCCGCGCCCGCAAAAAAGTCGACCTGGGACTCGGACAGCCAGGACGCTTCAGCCGAGGGCGGGGCGAACGGGGTCTCCCTGTAAAGGCCCGCCCCGTCGATCCGGGTGCCCGCCGCCGCTGCCGGGGTGGTGGCGGCTCCCTCCGCCGCCTCAACAGCCGTCTGCTGGACGCTGGCCAGCTGGGCACGCAAGGCGGCCGCCTCTTCCTCAGCGGCCCGGAGGCGGGCGAGGACGTCCTCTGAAATCCCGCCGCCGCCGCCGCCAATTGGCGGTTGTGGTGGGGGGGCGTCGCCAGCGGCCGCCGCGATGGGCGCAGACCGGAAGGGAAGGGCTGAGCGACCGGCCACGGAGTTGCTGGGGAGGCAGGCCGGCTTGGATTGTGGCCTGAGAGGGAGCATCATTGAGTGGGACGTGGCCAACCCGGGGAGAGAGAGAGAGAGTTGTGTGAGATATGATCCCCAACAATTTCAAGCGACGACCTCCTCCTTCACGTCCTCCTCCGCCTTCCCTGCCGGCGCCTGGAAGAACCGCTTGATCCCCCCACCAGGCGGCGCCGCCCCTCCCGCCGTTGTCGGCCCTTTGCTCGCCCCCGGCGCGCCCGCACGCTTGGCAGAGCTCTTGCCGCCCGCCCCGCCGCCAGACGTCACCAGGCGCCAGCACTTGGCCACGCTGCTCGACACGGGCTCGCCCGCCATGGCCGACCTGGGCACCCACCGCATGGGCGGGAGGTAGTTCTGGTCGCCCGGCTCACCCCGGGCGGGGCTGGGGTCGGTGGAGATGGAGGGCGCGCCCTCACCCTCACCCCCGTCCACCACCCCCAACCGCACGCTCTCCACGTGAAGCCCCAGGCGGATGTGAGAGAAGACGTGGGTCAGGGAGCCGACGGGCGCCCGGCGCATCAGGCGGAAGGGAGACGGTGCAGCCGGGGCGGCGCCGCCCCCTCCCACCCCTTTGGCGGCAGGCGGCGCCGGCAGGGGCGCCCCGAGCAGGGCGGCCAGGCGCGCGTCGACGGCCGCCCGCCGGGCGGCCGGGCTCCCTGTCGGCACGCCCTCCCCATCCACCGCGACCGCCACGGACGGGAACTCCCACAGGCCCGCCAGCAGGCCGCCCTCCGGGCGTTGGGTCAGCAGCACCAGGGGCTCCGGCGCGGGGGCGGGCGGCGCGAACTCGAGCACGCACACGTCCACGCCCTCCAGGCGCTGCCTGGCTTTGGCGGCCTTCGACGGGTAGGCCGAGGCGGGGACCCCGCCCGCGGCCTCGCCCGCCCTCGCCGCGCACGCGCCCGCGATGGGACAGTCCCCACAGGCCGGCGCGCCCGCGGGAGTGCACACGGTGGCGCCCAGCTCCATGACCGCCTGGTTGAAGTCGCCCGGGCGGGCCGGGTCGACCAGGGCGCCCGCCAGCGCGGCCCAGTGCGCGACCGACGCGCCCGCCTTGGGGTCCCGCCCGTCCGCGCGCAGACGGGCCAGGACCCGCACCACGTTGCCGTCCACGACTGCCGTGCGCACGCCGCCCGCAATGGAGGCGATGGCGGAGGCCGTGTACGGGCCGATGCCCGGAATTTTCAGCAGCGCGGCGTGGTCAGTGGCCGGGAACACGCCCTCCAACCTGCCCGCCACGTCCCGGGCGCCGTCCAGCAGGAACTTGGCGCGCCGGTAGTAGCCCAAGCCCGCCCAGGCCGCCCGGACGTCCTCGTCCGACGCGGCCGCCAGGGTCTCCACCGTCGGCCACCGCGCCATCCAGGCCGTCCAATAGCTTTTCACCCGCTCCAGCTGCGTCTGCTGGCTCATGACCTCGCACACCCACACCCCGTACGCGAACGTGTTGAGGGGCAGGTCGAGCGGCGCGCCACCGGCGGCCGCGCCAGGAACGGCGGAGGCCGGGTTGCGGCGCCAGGGGAGGAGGCGGTGGGAGGAGTCGTACCAAGCGAGGAGGGCGGTGCGAATCTATCAGATGATGGGGGCGAGCCGAGTTTTGAATTGAGAGAGAGAGAGCGTCGGCGTCACGTCCTCTCTTCACCAATCCACGCATTGCACGACCCTTCCACCCACCCATACATGCACACACACACACCTGGTCCACCTCGGCCGGCGTGAAGGACGGGTCAGCGGCAGGCGCAGGCGCAGTGGGCGCGCGCGCTTTCGCCGGCCCGTCCTCGACGTCGGGCACGTTCGCGGCGGTCGGGAGGGCCGGTTTGGGTGGGGCCGCACTCGCCATGGCACGTGTCGAATAAGCAGCGACGTGGTGGGCGCGCACCAGGCGCAGCAAGGGACGCGTCGTGAGGTGTGTGTGAGAGCGGGAGGGCAGAAGAGAGGAAGCGAAAAATGAGGGAGAGGAGACCCGGAGAGGAGGAGGAGGACCTCCTCCTCCTCCAACCTTTTTTACTCACTCCATTCCTTTCCTGCGAGCGGCCACATCCACACACGCCTCTCCATCTCTCTACCCCCCCCTCCCCCTCTCTGAGCCATGGTCGCCACCCTGACCCACCGGATGGAGGCCCTGCGGTCCGCGGCTGGCCGCCTGTTTGGCGGGGGCGGCAACGGCAAAGCCCAAAAAGCCCCTGCCCAGGCGCCCGACGCCGCAGTCCGGGGCGGCCAGCTGGCCCGCACGTCCACGTCCGCGTCGGCCGCCGCCGCCGCGTCCGACCCGGCCGTCGCTGAGGCGGCGCCCACAAAGAAGGCTGCCTGGGTGGCGCCGCAGCCGGCGGCCAATGTGCTTCCCCTGCCGTCCGGCGCGGGTGGGGTCGCCGCCGCGGCTGCCCGCTCGTCCGACCCCACTGTCCACGAGGACCTGGGCTTCCCGCGGGGGCTGACCGACCGGTACGACCTGGGCCAGCTGCTGGGCGCGGGCGGCTCGGGCGTCGTCCGCGTCGCGGTCGACAAGCGGACGGGCAAGCGGTGGGCGTGCAAGACGATTCCCAAGGTAAATGGAGGAGAGAGAGCGGAACGTTTTTTTGTGTGTTCGCGCAGGATAGTGTGGGGCTGGCCGGATGCTCCGCGCTCTTCACGCGGCCCGCGATCGTGTATTCTAGCCAGCGGGCTCTCGTTTGAGCGCGAGTACAGGTGGTTTGGCGGCCTCACACCCCCTGCGCGTGAGCGCAGAAGGTGGCGCGCGAGCGTCGGCGGGGCGCGCTCCCTCCCACGCCAGCGAGGCACATCTTTCTCGCACACCCCGCTCAGACCCACACCTCGCACGCTCTCGCTCCCACCGGAGAGCATGCATCGATCCCGGCCCTACACGCATGGGGCGGGCGAGGCGGCGTTGGTGGGCACAGCTGCGCGCCCCGGGTGCATTTAGGCGCGTCGCGGACACCACACACAAGAGGGTGACTCGCCCGTGCTTTCCCTCTCATCATCCGCCTTTCTCTCAAAAACCTTCTCCCTCTCCCCCTCACCTCAGGTCCTCCGCGACCCGACTGCCTCCGACGCCAAGCGCGCCGGCCACGCCGCGTCCCTGCGCCGAGAGGTCGACGTCCTCCGCCGCCTACGGGGCGGCCTGAACGTGGCCTCACTGGAGGACGTGTACGAGGATGACGAGGCCATCCACCTGGTCCTGGAACTGTGCGCGGGCGGCGAGCTCTGGCACGCCATCGGGGAGCGGCACTACTCGGAGCGGACAGCCGCCTCCTACATGCGGGCCGTCCTGCGCACGCTGGCCCAGTGCCATGCGGCCGGTATCCTCCACCGGGACGTCAAGCCCGGCAATTTCATGCTGCTGTCGTCGGACGAGCGCGCGCCCATCAAGGCCGTCGATTTCGGGCTGGCCGTGTTTTACGACAAGGGCGGCCCGCCGCGGGAGGACCTGGGCCTGGAAGGCACGCCCTGGTTCATGGCGCCGGAGGTGCTGGCCTCCAAGGTCGGCCCGGAGGCGGACGTGTGGGCGGCCGGCGTGATGGCCTTCCAACTGCTCTCCGGGCGCTTCCCCTTTGATGACCGGTCGAGCCCCGCCGCGCCCGCGTTGGCCAAGGTGTGGAAGGCGATCCTCACCGACAAGCTGGTCATGAAGGGGTCGTCCTGGGAGGGCGTGTCGGAGGAGGCGAAAGAGTTTGTGAAGTGGCTGCTGGCACGCGAGCCGGGCGACAGGCCGACCGCGGCCGAGGCGCTCGCCCACCCCTGGCTGCGGGGCAAGTCGAGCGAGCGGTCCACGGGGCGCCCGCTCTCCCTGGCCGTCGTCCAGCGGGTCCAGCGCTACGCGTCGTCCTCCCTGTTCAAGCGGACCGTGCTCCAATGCATCGCTCAGGCTCTGCTGGAGGCGGGCTCCGTCCACGGCGGCCAGGAGAAGCGTGCGGACGGTGGCGGCGCGCCGGCCTGTGCCCTGGACACCAAGGCCCGCCCCATCCTGGCCGGCCCCTCCGACTGCGCCCTGCAATACTTGTACTCGGTGCTGGAGTTTGGGGACGCGCCGGACGCGTGCATCTCCCGGGAGGCGCTGGTCGAGGGGCTGGAGACGCTGGGCTACCGCCTAGGCGACGGCGAGGCCGAACGCTTGCTGGCCCAGCTGGGGGACGCCCCGCGCATCAGCCGGGCCGCCCTGGCGGCCTCTCAAATCGACTGGGCGGCGGTCCAGGAAAAGCATGCGGGCGCCTGGACGAAGGCCGCCCGGGCGGCCTTTGACGCGTTTGATGGTGACCGGGACGGCATGATCAAGCGGGAGGAGATGGTGGCGGCCCTGGCGGGCAAGGCCCCGCCTGCCGAGGTGGACGCCGCCGTTGCGCACGCCATGGCGGAAGCCTGGCAGCGGGACGACAGCGTCCGGGACGGGCTGTCCTTCGAGGCCTTCGTCCGCATGCTGGCGTCTGATGGCAACGGGACCGACGCGCTGGAGCTTTACGAGGACCGCCTGTCGTCCTGGCATGGCGGGGAGGGCGCGGCGGGCGCCCTGGCCAAAGCGGGTGGGGGGGCTGCGCCCGCGCTGGCGAGCGTGGCGGAGGAAGGGAAGTGAGTGAGGCGCGGGCATGAAGAAGAGCAAAAACGAGGAGAAAGGCGTGGGTTAGCAGTGGGTGTGTGCGTTGATTCCATTTTTTTTTTGTCCCGTCTCTCCTTCATGTCCACGGACGACCGCCTGACGGCCGCCTCCCAGGCCGCCGCGGACCGTTGCATCCGGCGGTCTGCGATCGCGGCGGCCGTGGGCGAGGCGCCGTGGGATGGTGCGAAAGACGGGAAGAGAGAAGTTGGACGCCGAGTTGGACTCGCGCTCTTGCGCTTTTCAACCATCTCCCCTCATCCCATTCACATCCCCAGGCTTCTCCGGCCTCATCCCTGTCGCCGAGGACGACTCGTGGGGCAAGGACGCCCCGGAGCGGCGCCCCTCTGCCGACCCTGCCAACCACCCGCCCCTGGCGCCCCTTCTGCGGGAGCTGGCGGCGGGGGAGGCGGCCGCGATGGGGGCCGCGTATGGCCCTGCGAGCGTGTTGCTGGGGGGGGGGTTGGCACCGGCGGCAGCGATGCCGGCGCCTGGTGTGGCGCCGCCGACAGCCCGCCCTCCCCGTCTCGGCCCTGCTGCCCTGGAAGCCGCGGCCCTGGCCGCCCTGGACGCGGGCGACGTGCCCTCCGCGGTTGCCCACCTGCGCGCGGCCGCGGCCGCCTGTCCTGCGGGGGAGGGTGGGGGCCGGGCGGCCGCCCGCATCGCCCGCTACCTGGCCGCGGCGGAGGCGTGCTTGAGCGCCGCGCCGTAGATAGATAGAGAAAAGTAGTTGAGTGTAGAACACGCGCCACGGAGAAAGATCTAACACACAACCCCCACCCCACCTCTTTTTTCCCCCTCATTTTTTCTTCCCCGCCTCCTTCGCCGCCGCCGCCGCAACCCGGTCCGCCTCGGACGGGCTCCACAATCGCTTCACCGTGCCCGTCACCCCCGGCTCACTCAACGCCAGGCGGGCCAGGCCCAGCGTGGCGAGGACCGTGGAGGCGAGCACGCCCCAGCGGGCGGGCCCGCGGAAGGATTTGGGGACGTAATCCGAGACGACGTAGTTCAGCGCGATGTGGGAGTGGACTGGCAGGGCGAGGGCGAGGCCCGCGTCGATGGCGGCCAGGGCGCCGTCGCCTTCTTTCGAGAGGGCCGCGAGCGGGACGAGGCCTGAGTGCGCATTGTGTGAGCGCGCGTGTGGGTTGTGAGGTGATGGAGGCGTGTGATGGGGAAAGACGTACGTACCTCTCTCTCTCTCTCCCTCTCCCTCTCTCTCTCTCTCTCTCTCTCTCTCTCTCTCTCACCAACCTTCTTCCTCTTACCTGCCAGGGCGATGTGGGACTTGTGGTAGACGCCCCGCATGGCGTCGCCGGCGGTGTCGGCTGTTTGTTTGTTTGTTTTTTTTAAATGGAAAAGGAAAGAAAGAGACGTGAGGTCGAAGGGCGCGCGGCGCGGCCACGACGCCCACCCCTCGTTATTAAGCGCGGTCGCTAGCATCGGGCGTGACCAGACGCGCCCGCCTTCCCCCCTGGCAGGCAGGGCAGGCGTTGGCCACCAACCAGGCGCGGTGTTTGCTCTTGCCGTGCAGGGGCAGGCACCCGTGCGTGGTGCAGAGAAAGGAGAAGCAGCCGAAACGAAAGCATTCCTTTTTCATGCTCCCTCCCATCAGCGCTCTCTCGTTCAGACACGCACCCGCAAGGATCTTGGCAAGGTTCATGGTGGGGGACACTGGGGGGGCCAGGCTCCCTCTCTAA
>Ga0315288_10007876_pt1 | contig 13484 bp, 15 predicted proteins | sample YL17G11_20_MG_FD_203454 | JGI IMG/M metagenome (GOLD analysis project Ga0315288, IMG submission 203454) | Sediment microbial communities from Yellowstone Lake, YNP, Wyoming, USA - YL17G11_20 | ecosystem: Environmental > Aquatic > Freshwater > Lake > Sediment | place: USA: Wyoming | collected...
GCCCCCGCCGGTCTCCCCGATCGGCTTCGGCAGCTCCGTGAGGAACCGCCAGTTGATCGAGGAGGCGCCGCGCGCGACGATGAATGCGAGGATCAGCACGAGGGGCACAACAGCGAGAAGCGAGAGGGCGATGACGGCGCCTCGAAAGCCCCGATCGGCGCGCAGGCGGGCCCTGACAGGCGCCTCCCCCCTTTTCGACAGGGTGCGATCCACCGCCATCTCAGACGCTCCTTCCCATGCGCTTGATGATGAGCTTTCCAACGACATTGATGAGGGTGCTGATAACGAAAAGCAGAAGCGCGATCTCGATGAGGCTGGCGAGGTAGACCTCGCTCGTCGCCTCCGAGAACTCGTTGGCGATGAGGCTGGCCATCGTGTTGCCCGGACCGAGGAGATTCGCCGAGAGGATATTGGCGTTCCCGATCAGCATCGTCACCGCCATGGTTTCCCCGAGCGCGCGCCCGAGGGAAAGCAGAATCCCCCCCATGATGCCCGAGCGGGCGTACGGCAGCGTGACCTTCAGCATCGTTTCAGAGGGCGTGGCCCCGAGGGAAAGCGCGGCCTCCTTCAGGTCCGCCGGCACGAGGCTGATCATCTCCCGGCCGATCGATGCGGCATAGGGGAGGATCATGAAGGCGAGCAGGATGGAGGCGGTGAGGATCCCGACTCCGTAGGGCGGGAGGCCCAACGCGAGCTGAACGGCCCGCATGGCGGGGATGAGGAAGATCAGGCCGATGAACCCGTAGACGACCGAGGGGATGCCGGCGAGCAGCTCGACCGCGGTCCTGACGAAGGCCGAGAAGAATCCCGATCGAAAGTACTCGCCCATCAGGATGGCGAGCGCGAGGGAGAGCACGGTCGCGACGGCCAGGGCGATGAGCGATGTCAGAAGCGTCCCAAAGACGAAGGGGAGGGCCTGGAACCGCTCGGTCACGGGGTTCCAGTCCGTCCCGGTGAGAAAGCGCAGGCCGTTGGCAGCCAGAGCGGGCCGGGCGACGAGCAGCAACGAGAAGAAGATCGCGATGAGCAGGACGCTCACCGCGATCCCTCCGAGGGAGAGAAGTGTTCGGAATGCGTGATCAGAAAACCTTGAGCTCCTCATCCTGCCCAGCCCAGCTTCTGCCTGCGGCCAACTCTATCTGAAAACGCTCTCTACTTCATCAGAGGCGCGCCGCCGAAAGTCATGGAACGAAGCAGGGCTTCCGCCTTGGCCACCACGTTCGGGGCGAGCGCCGCGTACGACAGGGGCTCGGCGTACTTCTGCCCGTCGTGGACCATCCACCAGAGCATCTTCACCACCGCATCGGCCTTCGCCGCCTGCCTGCCGTCGTAGCCCTGCTCCTTGTACAGGAGCACCCAGGTGAACGTCGCGATGGGGTAGCCGTCGGGAGCATCCGTGTCTGTCAGGCTCACCCGGGTGTCCGCGGGGATCTCGACTTTGCAGGCCGCCATGGTGGAGGCCAGGGTCGGCTTCATGAAGGCGCCGGCCTTGTTTCTGATGGACGCGAAGGGCATCGCGTTCTGCAGGGCGTAGATCAGCTCGACGTACCCGATGCTGCCCGGCAGCTGCTTGACCAGGCCCGCCACTCCCGCGTTGCCCTTGCCGCCTACTCCAGCCGGCCAGGCGACCGATGTGCCGGAGCCCACCCTGCTCTTCCATTCCTCGGAGACCTTGCCGAGGTAGTCGGTGAACACGGCAGTGGTTCCGCTGCCGTCGGAACGGTGCACGACGGTGATCGCGGTCTTCGGGAGCGTGACCGAAGGGTTCGCCGCGGCGATCCGCGCGTCGTTCCACCTGGTGATTTTCCCAAGGAAGATGTCCGCCAGGACGTCGGGGGCGAACTTCAGCTCGGGGCTGCCGGGCAGGTTGTAGGTCGCGACCACCGCGCCCGCGACGATGGGAATGTGCAGGATGGCAGCGGGGGCGGCCGCGAGATCCGCGTCGCTCATGAACGCATCGCTTGCGCCAAAGTCCACCGTCTTGCCCTTCAGCTGGGCGATTCCGCCGCCTGAGCCGATGGCCTGGTAGTTCACCTTCACGCCGAACTCCTTGGCGTACTGGTCGAACAATTTCGTGTACAGGGGGGCCGGAAAAGTCGCTCCGGCGCCGACCAGCTCGACTGTCTGGCCGAAGCCGAATCCGGCAGCGGCAACCAGGAGCACCACTGCGACCGCTGTTCTCGAGAGCTTCATCGTGTTCCTCCTTCGATTGATGTCGAGGAGAAGGTGCGCGCTCCCAGTTAGTCTCCGGTGAAGGTTGCGTGAGTTTTCTGTTAATTCGCGGCGGTGCGGCCCAGGGGCAGGCGGACCGTAAAGCGCATCTCTTGCCCCGGTGGCCGCAGCCCCCTGTTCGATTGCACCGCTGCTCTCCGCAGCGACGAAATCCTGCCGGCCAAGCACCCAAGATCGTCCGGCCGCTCGAGGCCTTCGCGGTGTGGGACCGGGACCGCCTGGCAAACCGGAAACGGGTTGATCTCGTAACTCTGCATGCATGCCTCGCCTTCCGTGCATGCATGAATACGAGGCAATCTGAGCACTCCACGATTCGGGGCGTTCCCGCGAGGATCAGCGCAAAGCTGCGGGAGCGCGCCCGAGCCGAGGGACGGAGCCTGAACAGCGTGGCCGTTGACGCCCTTGCCCGGGGCCTGGGCGTCGGGGATGTCGAGGTGCGCTACACTGATCTCGACGACCTTGCCGGAACCTGGGTGCCTGATCCCGAGTTCGACCGGGTTGTGGCTGAGATGGACCGTGTCGATGAGGAGCTGTGGAAGTGAGAATCCTCCTTGTTGCCGACCGGTACCGGGATTTCTGCGACGGCGCGCCGGCCGAACGAGCGGACCCTGGCAGTTTTGCTGAATCGGCCCCGGGTAAGGATCCTGTGGCCCGACGAGCAGACCACCCATCACTACGCCCGCCTCTTCCTCCAGCTTAGGAAGCAGGGCACCCCCATCCCGACGAACGACATCTGGATCGCGGCCCTGGCCGTCCAGCACGACCTCGTGCTGTTTTCCCGCGACGCCCCACTTCGAGCGGCTGCAGCAGCTGCCCCGGGTATGATTGAGGACACCGATGCCTTCCATTACAGCGCGCGATCCTGATGCTGGGGCGATGCCGGAGTGGTCGGCGGTGGTGGCGACGGTGTCGCAGCCTCTGTCGCTGCGGCCTCGATCGCGTTGCTGCCGGACCATTCGCTCTTCCTGTTCGGGCTTCGCGGGACAGGCAAAACTACCTGGCTGGAGTGTGTTCTTCCGGACGCCGTGTGGTACAATCCATGCCTGCGACAATCTCCATCCCCCTGCCCGCCGAATTGACGCGAAGGCTGAATGAGCTTGCGCGGGACCTTGAACGTCCCCGGACCTTCATCATCCGCAAGGCGCTGGAAAGCTACCTGTCTGAACAGGCTGACTATCAGATCGCCCTCGATCGATTAAGAGACAAAGACGACGGGATCATCAGCTCCGATGCGTCGAGGAGTGCGCTTGGCCGCTGAGATACTCTACAAGGCCTCTGCGCTCAAGGATCTGAAAAGACTGGATCGCCCAGCAGCCCGCCGAATCGTAGATGGAATCGACACGGTTCTCGCCGCGCACCCAGGGAAAGACAAGGCGCTCACTGGCCCGTACAAGGGATTGTTCTCCTACCGGGTCGGCAACTATCGAGTAGTGTATTCAATGCTCGCAGACGCGATTCTCGTGCTGCGCATCGCCCACCGCGCCGAAGCAGATCGGCAGGATTGACGATCCATCCCATGGCGGCAGGGGTGGCCACACAAAGGTCCTGGGAAGCCACCGGCTGCGCGTGATCGCGGGTGTCGTCGGTTGAGGGGGGCGCTCTGCAAGCGCGCCTTTCGTTCCCCTCGTCCTTCTTTTTATGGCGACTGTGGCTCCCGCTGCGCGCAGGGCCCTTCAATGCGCTTATCGCTCATTTTCGTACGCTCTGAACACGCCGGCCCAGCTTCACGACCCACGGGGTTGTTGTCCGTTCAGCGGTGAGCAGGGAGAGATCGGAGCCCAGGGCGAGTGCTATGTACACCGCGTCATATGCCGTCGAAGAAAAGCGCAGGGCCGCGGCGAGGACCTCCGCTCGATCGGGTTCCCTCACCATGAGCGGTGCCTCGAGGTGCAGGGCATAGATCTCCGTGGCGAGCGTTGCATCGATCTCACCCCTCACCACGTAGGTCCGCAATACGTTCGCGACTTCCCAAAAATGCAGCCCGGGCACCATGAACGCGATCTCCCCTTCCAGCAGGAGTCGCTGCCAGCGCCGCGCTTCTGTCGAGAAGGATTCGGGCAGATACCACGCCATCGCGACGCTGGTGTCGAGAACCAGCGTTCTCACGGCCTGTCCCGATCAGCACGGATCAATTCGGAAGGGCTCTGCCTCAGCGAGAGGGCGGCGGTCCTGTTCTCGAGCGCACGAAGTCGCTCGCCGTAGCTGCGCCTTCTGGCCTCCGCGGTCTTGGACCGGATGAAGGCCTTCAGCGCCTCCTCGACGATGGCTTTCTTGGTCCTGCCGTGCGCGAAACGCCCCGCCTCGGCGAGAAGCTCCTCGGGGAGGTCGATATTCGTTCTCATACACACTAGCATACACACGGTGTACGGATATGTCAATTGTCTCTTTCCAGCAACGCATCAACGGCTGACTGCGCCCGCGATCTTGATCGTGGGGATGGACCCTTCGCGCAGGCCGTGAGGAAGGACGGCCAGGGTTTTCCCTGCCGCGCCCTCGACGCGCAGCCGCTCGCCCGTCCCGAGCAGCGTGAGGCCGCCCGCCGCGGCGGCCGCAGCTCCCGCCTCGCGCGGCAGGGGGACGAGCCCGTTCGCGGGCATCCTCGTGACGATGGCGTACAGCGCGCCGCCTTTCGATGTGTAGCGCAGCTCGGTCCCGCCCTCGGCGCTGTCGGAAAAGCGGACCCACGGCCGCGTGCCGTAGATGGCCTCGCCGTTATCGCGCAGCCAGGAGCCCATCCCCTCAAGAGCCTCGACTTGCGAGGGGTGGATCGATCCGTCGGGACACGGACCCACATTGAGGAGGAGATTCCCGTTCTTGCTGACGATGTCCGCCAGGAGGCGGACCAGCTCATCCGCCTTCAGGTAGTCGCCTGCGGCCTCCATGCGGTTGTACCCGAAGGAATTGCCGATGCCGCGGCAGGTCTCCCACTTGCGGGGGCCGATGTGATCGAGGGCCGCGTACTCCGGCGTGACGAAGTCGCAATGTGCCGGCCGGGGGGGCTCGGCCCCTTTCATGCGGCCGAGCAGCTTCGCGAGGATGAAGCGGCCCGTTCTATTGAAGAAAAATCTCGGCAGCTGCATCCAGCGGTCGTTGACCACGCCCTCGGGCTTGCGGTTGTAGTAGCGCGCGAAGAGCCCCGCGGTCCTGAATCCGGGGGGGCAGCCGATGTCGCTCCACAGTATCCAGGGATCATAGCGCTCGATGAGCTCGAGCCAGTGGTCTTCGACATACGAGGCGTATTCGCGGCTCGCGTCGCTGCCGGCGACGAGCTCAGCCAGGGACGTGACGGGCGATGTCGAGAAGCTCCAGTCAAGGAGACTGGAGTAGTACAACCCCAGCCTGATTCCCCTCGCCCCCAGCGCGCGGGAGAGCTCGCCCGGTACGTCGCGCGAGGCCATCCAGCCCGGGATCCGCGGATTCGGACGGCTGCTGTTCCACATCAGGAACCCGTCGTGGTGCTTGGCGACGAGGACCGCATACCGCGCCCCCGCGCGCGCGAACAGCCCGGCCCAGGAATCGGGATCCCACTTCCGCATCTGCTCATTGAACAGCGGCCCGAAGCGCTCGTAGCCGAAATCCGCCCCGTAGGCGGCATCGTGGTGAAGGCGAACCGGGCTTCCGGGGATGCGGAGGCTGTTCTGGTACCACTCGGCATAGGGCGAGGACCCGAACCCGATCTCCCCCTTAAGCACCCTCTGGGCGAAACCCTCCGAGGCGGGCGCGTAGGCGGGGACGCTGGAGACGCCCCAGTGGACGAAGATGCCGAGCTTTGCCTCGTCATACCACGCGGGCAGCGGATGGTACGTCATGGAGCGGTCCGCCACTGCGCAGGGCGCGTCCTCACGGCAGCATCACCTGCTGCTCCCCGCTGCGCACCTTGTTGATGAGGTTCTGCGCGAACATGTCCGCCCCCATCCTGAGCATGCCCTTGTCGAGATGGGCCTGCAGCTCCGCGTTCGTCCCAACCGAGAGGACGGTGTTTCCCTGGTTCTTCCTCGTGCGCGTGACCAGCCTCCTCATGAGGAGTGAATACAGGTCCGAAGCGGGCTTCCCCTCGGCGATGCTCGCCCCGATTGCCCTGGCCGCGAGCCTTCCGCTCAGCGCGGCAGCGTCCATGCCCATGCCCCTCGCGAGATCGACGAGGCCCGCTGCATCCCCGGTCATGAAGACCCTGCCCCTGCCCAGCCAGATTCTTTCCTCGCTGGCCATGGACATGCTCGCCCCGTAGGACTCTTTCTTGACCACTTCCACGTTCGTCAGATGGTAGAGAGCCTTCACGTGGTCGAAAAAAAGCGAAAGCCGCGCGCGGACGTCCTGGTCGTGCTTCGTCCCGACCACCCAGTAGTCCAGGCCGTCCTCGAGGGTCTTGTTGTACACCCAGGCGAACATCGCGTCGTTGTACTCGATGTTCCAGAACTGGTAGACCGTGTCGGGCTTGAGATCCCCCTCCGCCCTGAAGTAGTAGCTCAGCGTGGGGCCGCTCCGTTCTTTTCGGAAGGCCTCCGCATTCCCGATCCTGCGCCTGATGCCAGAGCGCAGGCCGGTGGCGTCGACCAGGTATTTCGCCCTGACCGCCTCCTCCCTGCCGCCGCTCTCCAGTCTCGCGACGATGCCCTCGGCGTCCTCCTCGAAGTCCTTGAACGTGCAGGAATCCCGGAACTCGGCGCCGCGCTCCCGCGCGAGGAGGCAGAGCCACTCGTCGAGGCGGTTTCTCATGAAGTTGAGCATCGGGAACCTCATGCGCATCGTCCTGCCGTCGGGGTAATGGATCTCCACTTTCGACAGCACATTGTTGCAGAGCCTGTCCTTCGGGATGCGGTCGCCGATGATCTTCTCAAAATAGGGGAACTGGATGCCCGAGCAGACTTTCTCCCGCGGAACCTTCTCCTTTTCGACAAGGAGGGTCCGCAGGCCGCGCGTCGCGCAGAACTTCGCGGCAACAGGTCCTGCCACGCCGCCCCCCACGATGAGCACGTCGAATTCGCGCATGGCGCTTCCCCTTTCGCCGGACTCTATGTCGAGGGGCAGGGGCTGTCAATCGCTGCGCGGCGAACGGCTCCCGCCACGAGTGTCCGGTGAACCGGATGTTCGGCGGCCAATCCGGGCTGCCGCTCTGCATGGGCACGGCTCAACGCGAAGACCGCCGACATGCCCCGCAGAGGCGTCGTGCATCCCGTCACTTCGCGGGAGGCCGCCCGAGGGGCAGGCGAACCGTGAAGCGCGTTCCGCTCCCAACGCCGCTCTGCACGTCGATGGTCCCGCCGTGGCTCAGCACGATGTGCTTGACGATGGCAAGCCCGAGTCCCGTGCCTCCGAGCTTGCGCGAGCGCGACGTGTCCACGACGTAGAACCTCTCGAAAATCCGGGGGATGTGCTCATGCGGAATGCCGATACCAGTGTCGGCGACCTCGATCCGCACCCCGCCCTCCCCCTCGGTGGAGCAGGACACCCGCACCTCGCCCTTCTCCGTGTACTTGAGGGCATTGTCCACAAGGTTCACGAGCATCTGCTCCATGAGAAAAGGGTCCGCGGTCACGCGCGGGAGAGATTCGGAAACGTCGAGCCTGAGCGAAACTCCCTTGGACTGCGCGCGGTGGGCGAACATGCCGGTCACTTCCGCCGCGATCCGCCCCAGCTCGACAGGCTCGGAGGCGGGCTCCGCACCCTTCGCCTCCAGGCGCGACATCAGGAGCAGGTCCTCCACGATGGCTGCCATGCGCTCGGCATTCCTGCGGATCGCATCGACCCATCGGGCCGCCTCCACGCCCATCGTCTCCCCTTCCAGCATCTCGAGGGACCCCCGGATCGTTGTGAGGGGTGTCCGCAACTCGTGCGACGCGTTCACGACGAAATCCCGCTTCACGGCCTCCAGGCGGCGGATGTCGCTCGTGTCGTGAACAAGGACGATGAGCTCCTCCCGACCGGCCATCCGCTGGACGGTGCACAGCAGGGTTCTCTCCCCGACCACGATCTCCTCGGAATGGCGCTGCCCGGAGGAGCTCACCTCCCGCACGAGCTCGAACAGGCGCGGGGCGCTCACGGCCTCGAGAAGCGTCCGCCCGACAGCGGGGCCTCCCGCAATCTCGTCAAATCCCCTGTTGGAGCGTGCAATCCTCCCCTCTCCGTCCAGAAGGACGATCCCCTGCTGGACGGACGAGAAGATCCCGTCCAGCTCCTGCGTTCGAGCGGAGTTCTCCCGGAAAAGCTCCTGGATCCGCTCGCCCATTGCATTGAAGCTCTCGGCAAGCTCCCGCACCTCGTCGCGCCGGCGCAGGTGCAGCCGCGCGCCGAAATCGCCCGCTGCGAAACGGCCCACGACCCCCGCGAGGTCCCGCAGGGGAGAGGCGATCGAGCGGGAAATGAAAAACGCGGACAGGAGACAGGCGGCGAATAGGAGAGAAGCAAATGTGGCGAGGTTTCCTCCCTCGCGCAGAACGGTCGCATCGAGTTCTTCCCGGTACGAGCTGGCCCGCACAACCCCGCCGGCTGATCCCGATGAGGCGAGGGGCGCGGCCACGTACACCATCCATCGATTCACCGTGCCGCTGAAACGCGATGAGATGCCCGTCTTCCCCGCCAGGGCGCTCGCCACCTCGGGCCGAAAGGCGTGGTTCTCCATCCGTGCGGCATCCTCCTCCGAATCCGCGAGGACGACGCCACCGGCGTCGATGACGGTGATCCTGACGCGCGCCTCCCTGCCAAGGTCCCCCGCGAGTCTGTCCAGCGCTGCGCTCCTTCCTACAGAGGCGAGCGGCGCCACGGCCACTTTCGCGCTCAGCGCAATGTCCTGGAGCCTTCGCGTGAGGGCATCGTACGAGCTTGCGCGGAGAACACGCAGTGTATAGAAGGCGAAGATCAGCACGGCCAGAAGGCTCACGAAAACCAGGCCGGCGAGAATCCGGTAGAAAAGACGCCTCTTCATGGCGCCGCCAGCTTGTATCCCACGCCCCGCATGCTCACGATTCGTCCTCCCGCGGGCGCGAGCTTCTCCCGCAGGTTCTTCATGTGCACGTCCACCGACCTGTCGGTCACGCTCTTCTCGTCGCCCCAGAGATGGCCGAGGATTTTCTCGCGCGAGAAGACCCAACCCGGCCGCGAACACAGCAGATGGAGGATGCGGTACTCCGCCCGCGTGAGATCGATCGGCCGCCCGTCGACGAAGGCCTGCATCGCGTCCGAGTCGATGACCAAACCTCCCCCCGCGTCCAGACGCCCCTGGGCCGCTTGCGGCGCGGCGCGGCGCAGCACCGCCCGGACCCGGGCCGCGAGCTCCTTTGGCGAGAAGGGCTTCGTCACGTAGTCGTCGGCGCCCAGCTCGAGGCCGAGCACCCGGTCGGACTCCCCGGCGCGCGCGGTGAGCATGATGACGGGGATCCGCGCGAAATCCCGGTCGCCCCGCATGCTGCGGCAGATCGCAAACCCGTCCATGTCGGGAAGCATCACGTCCAGCACGACGAGGTCAGGCCTTTCCCGGCGGAGCGATGCGAGAAACCCCCTTCCCTCCGCGTACTCGCGTACCCGGAAGCGCTCCTTGGACAGTCCAGCAGCGACCAGGGCGCGGATATCCTCCTCGTCCTCGACGACGGCGATGAGCTCATCCATGCAAAGGGAAGTATAGAAGGAATCCGAGCGGTTCTTCAATCCGCGGTGAGCTTGCTTCCGCGCCCGGGCGGTAGTACATTCAAAGTTGGAGAGCGCCGAAAAGGTCTCTCCAGGGGGCCGCCCCGCATGGGGAGCCCGCAGCGGCAGCCCGCAGGGGAGCCGGAAGACAGCTCGCGAGGAGGAATGCCATGACGAGTAAAGTTTTCACGTTCGACCTCGGCCGGATCATGGACGAGGCCTTTCAGTTCGCCGAGAACATCGGCGAGACCTTCGACCGCGAAACGGCCGAGAAGATGCGCCGGGCCGCAGAACAGTTCGGGAAGGGCCCCTTCGGCAACCCCGATTACTACCCCGCCTACATGTATCCCCCGGCGACGATCTACCTCAGCAAGGACAAGAAGCTCGTCTTCGAGTTTGCCCTCGCGGGGTTCAACGAAAAGGACATCTCCGTTCAGTTCCGCAGCGATTACCTCATTTTCTCCGCGAAGGCGCCTGCTGCCCCGACGGCGCAGGGAACCGCAGGATCGGCGTCCGAGCCTGACGAGACCGTGCAGTACTTCAAGCGCAGGCTCAAGATGCGCGACGTCGAGGAGCAGCGCTACTACGTGCCGGCCGACAAGTTCGACCAGGGCGGCACGCAGGCCGAGTTCAGAAACGGCCTCCTGCGCCTGGTGGTCCCGCCGCGGGAACAGGCCGAGACCGGCGAAGAGATCCGGATCAACATCCGGACGGCCGGTTCCCCGTAGCCGGTTGCATGGTGCTCTCGCACGCGCGCGGCGCGCTTTCGATCGCCCTCGCTCTCGCCTCGACCCTCCTTCTCACCGTCGTCCCGCCCGCGGCGGCCGGCGGTGGGGAGCGGCCTCCCGTCGGCCTGCGGGCCCGGGCCGCGATCCTCGTCGACCAGGCCACGGGACGCGTGCTGTACGAGCGCAACGCGGATGAACCCTTCGTCCCCGCCTCGCTCGCCAAGCTGATGTCCCTTCACATCGTCTACGAGAAGCTGGAGGACCGGTCGATCCGAGCGGACGACGTGGTCTCCATCACGACGCGCGCGTGGGCGACCAATCAGGAGCCGGGCTCCTCGCTGATGTACCTCGAGCCGGGGCAGATCGTGACCGTGGAGGACCTCATGCGGGGCACCGCGATCGCCTCGGGCAACGACGCGGCCACCGCCCTCGCCGAGTATGCCGCCGGGAGCGTCGAGAAGTTCGTGCGGCTCATGAACGACGAGTGCCGGCGTCTCGGCTACCGCATGACGCGGTTCGCCGACCCGTCGGGGCTGAGCCGCGAGAACCAGGTGAGCGCGCGCGAGCTCGCCGACTTCTGCAGGCGCTACGTCGAGTGGCACCCGCAGGCGCTCGAGGAGCTGCACTCCCTACGCGAGTTCTTCTACCCGCTGCCGCGAAACCTCCCGCCGGGCTCCTCTCAGTTCATCCGTTCCTACCGCGTCTTCAATGCCAACTACCTCGTTTGGGATGATTTCGGGGTCGACGGCCTGAAGACGGGCCACCTCGACGACGGGAACTTCACGGCCGCCCTCACCGCGGTGCGTGGCGGCACACGGCTCATCGCCGTGCTCCTGGGCGTGCCGGGCGACGGGCTCACCGACGGAGCGCGCGTGAGGTCGGAGGACGGCATGGCCCTGTTCGCCTGGGGCTTCCGAAACTTTGCCACCGTTCAGCTGGCCGCCCCGCGCCTCGATCCACTGCGGGTGTGGAAGGGCTCCTCCTCCGAGGTTGCCGTGATGCCGTCACGGCCTGTCGAGGTTACCGCTCGTGCGGAGGAGGTGGGCAGAATCGTCTCGACCGTCGTCGCGCCTGCCGCGATCGTCGCACCCGTGGCAAAGGGCCAGAAGGTCGGGGACCTCGTGCTCAGCGCTGATGGGACCGAGGTCGGACGGATCCCCCTGCTGGCCGCGGCCGAGGTGTCGAGCGGCGGGCCGCTCAAGCGCGCATGGGACACTCTCCGTCTGGGCCTGAATCTCTTGACGCTCCCCGCCGACTCGCGATAGCCTCCCCGGAAAGGAGGACGAACCGTATGACTGCCGAACGAACGAACACTCTCCCCATCGCCCGCCAGAGGGGCTCGCAGAGGTAGTCCTCCGCTCTCCACGCTTTCCGTCCCGATCGAAAGGGGATTCCTCCGCGGCCGCATGACTTGTCGAGAGAGGAATCTCCAATGGATCTCACTTCACTGGGCTGGAATGCCCATTGTACACACGAGTTCGAACGGTTTGCGCTCCAGGGCCTATCGCCGGCGCGCGTCTCGTCGGACCAGAGGCATATCTTCACGATCATCTGCGAACAGGGCGAGCTCACCGCCGAGGCGGCGGGGAAGTTCCGCCTCGAGGCGGCGGCGAATGCAGATTTCCCCGTCGTGGGTGACTGGGTCGCGGTCGCTCCGCGGCATGCCGAGGGGGCGGCCACGATCCATGCCGTGCTTCCCCGGTCTGGACGCATCGCGCGGAAGAGCCCCGGAGAAAAAACCGAAGAACAGGTCGTGGCAGCAAACGTCGACACCGTCGTCATCGTCTCGGACCTGGATCACGATTTCAATATCCAGCGACTCGAGCGCTACCTCATCCTCGCGTGGAACAGCGGAGCCGTCCCGATCATCGTGCTCAACAAGGCCGACCTGTGCGGCGATCTCGACGCGCACCTGTCGGAGGTCGGGGCGATCGCTCCTGGGGTGGCGGTCCTCGCCACCTGCGCGACGCGTCGCGACGGCCTGGCCGCGCTGCTCGACCGCCTCGCTCCCGACAGGACCGCCGTCTTCCTCGGCTCATCGGGGGTGGGAAAGTCGACCCTCATCAACGCCCTTCTGGGCGAGGAGAGGCAGGAGACCGGCGCCGTGCGCGAGGACGACAGCCGGGGCAGGCATACGACGACCCGGGCATGCGCGAGGTGGGCCTGTGGGGAGATGAACAGGACGTCGCGGGATCGTTCTCCGACATCGAGTCGCTCGCCGCCGATTGCCGCTTCGCGGACTGCCGCCGCCTCGGCGAGCCGGACTGCGCCTGGAGCGGAAGCAGCGATGGAGGAGGATCAGCAAGCTCCAGAAGAGCCTCTGAAAGGACAGGAGGTGAGGGCGGGCCGCCGTCAGCACGCCGGCGCTTGATCCGGCGGCCGATCGCGGCTACCATAGAGCCTGGAGGGGTCCATGGCGAAAGTGACCGTCGTTCCCGTTTCTCTCGGGTTCGTGAAAGCGTTCCTCGTGCGGGGGAGGAAGACCATCGTCGTCGATGCGGGCATGCGGGGCAGCGGCAAAAAGATCCTCGCGGCCCTCGAACGGCTGGGCGTGAAGCCCCGTTCGGTCTCGCTCATCCTCCTCACCCACGGCCACGCGGACCATATCGGCGGGGTGAGCGAGCTCGCCGCCGCGCTGAAATGCCCGGTCGCGATCCAGGCCGCCGACGCCGATGCGCTTCGCACCGGCATCCAGCCCGCGACCACCGCGGTCGGCCCAATGCTCGGCTTCGCCATGGCGATCGCGGGGGGGGGAAGGAAGGCGAAGAGCCGGCCGACCCTCCCTCCCTTCAAGCCCGAGGTCGTGTTCAAGCGGACCCTCGACCTCGCGCCATACGGGGTCGCGGGGACCGTTGAATCGACCCCTGGCCACACGCCAGGTTCGGTCACGATCTACCTCGGCAA
>Ga0315288_10007878_pt1 | contig 13483 bp, 14 predicted proteins | sample YL17G11_20_MG_FD_203454 | JGI IMG/M metagenome (GOLD analysis project Ga0315288, IMG submission 203454) | Sediment microbial communities from Yellowstone Lake, YNP, Wyoming, USA - YL17G11_20 | ecosystem: Environmental > Aquatic > Freshwater > Lake > Sediment | place: USA: Wyoming | collected...
TGAAATACAAATGATGGCTAACCCTGCACTTTATGAAAGATTATGTAATATAGTTGAAGACCTAAAAAAGATAAAAGAAAAATTAGGATTATGAATGAAAATTTCAAAAAAGGAGAATTTAACATAATACAGATTATCAAATTGTCAATAATGGCAATCGGCGGGGGAATAATAGCTTTTGGTATTTTAAAGACAGCTTATTATGTAGAGAAAATTTATTGGCTAATTTTAAATAAATAAAAATGACAGAAGAAATTAAAGAACCTGAAAAAAAACAGGAAATTATCAGGAATGAGAAAGGACAATTTGTTGAAGGACAATCAGGAAATCCAACAGGAGAAGGGGCGGGCCGGCCCAAAGGAACTTATAGCATGGTTACTATCCTTAAAAGAAAATTGGCGGAAGTAATCAAAGAAAAAGGAATAGAAAAAGGCGAGGAATTAGTTGATGTTTGGATAAAAAAAGGCGGTGAAGAATTTGAAGCCCTGAAAGAAATAGTCAGATATACCGATGGAATGCCCAAACAACAAATAGAACATTCTGGTCAAATAATGGGTTTATCCGAAGAAGAAAAGGTCAAACTTAATAAATTATTATTAAATGAAAACAAAAAAATGGAAGATGAAATTAAGACATCGGAAACTCCGGAAGAAGTAAAGCCAGAAGTTCCGGTAGAACCGGCACCGGAAGTTCCAGCTCAACCAGAAGAACCAAAACCGGCAGAATAATTTAAATAGGACGGGCATGATAAAGCAATTTAAAAAAGAAATACTGGAAAAGGTGATGAATGGAAAAAAAGAAGAAAGGGTTTATTTATGCGGCAAAGATTTTAAATACTTTTTCGCATACTATTTCACGAGCTATATCAAATATCCTTTCGCTGATTTCCACCTTGAAATGTTTGAAGATATACAGAATTTGATGGATGGAAAATACAGGGAAGTCCTTTGGCTTATGTTCAGAGAAAGCGCCAAGACTTCATTCGCCAAAGGATTTCTTACTTGGCTTATCTGTTATGGGTATAGAAGATATATCAATGTCGATAGTTTTGAGAAAGAAAATTCGGAAAGAGTGTTATTCGACATAGTCCTGGAGCTTCAGACCAATGAAAAAATCAGGGCAGATTTCGGGGAATTATACAATATCAGGCGGGATCCTAACGAGGTTACCCAAAAAAGGATAAATAACTTTGTCACCAACAACGATGTCAGGGTAGAGGCCCATTCAACGCAGGAATCAGTCCGGGGCAGGATACACGGCCACCAGAGGCCGGATTGCCTGCTCTTAGAGGACTTTGAAACTAATAAGACCAAAGACAGCAAAGCCTATACCCAGCAAGTGATATCGCACATTGACGAATTCAAGGCTGGACTGGATTCAACAGCTTTTATACTTTACACCGCCAATTACATTACCGAATATGGCTCAGTCCAGGCATTGATAGAACGGGCCAAGACAGATCTCAGGCTTTTAATAAGAAATGTTCCAGTAATGAGCGATGGAACTATAAACTGGCCCGACAAATATGCTTTAACCGACCAAGAAGCCAAAGCAACCAATAAAGTCAGCTTGGAAGACAAGAAAAAGCAATTAGGTTCGCAAGTGTTCGCCGCTGAAATGATGAACGAACCAATAGACGAAATGACGCAGGAGTTTTTCAAAAAGAATTTTAAATACAGGACATTAGAAGAAGTTTTAAAATTAAGAATCAGGAAATTCGCCACCATAGATTCAGCGCTTTCCAAAAAGAGTTCGGCGGATTTTACAGGAATAGTCAAAAATTATGTTGATGAATTGAATTGTTGGAATCTGGCAGCCAAACAATACAAGATAAATTCCAAGGAACTGATAAATATAATCTTCCAGCTCCACGATGAAGGATTTGAAAAGATAGGAATTGAAGAAGGGGCATTTACGGAAGCGGTTGAACCTTTCTTTCAGGATGAATGCCGAATAAGGAATAAATATCCTTACATAGTCAAACTCAAGCACGGCGGAATAATGAAAGAAACAAGAATAAGAGGACTGATACCGAGATACGAAGCGGGAACGATTTATCATATTCAGGGGCAATGCGAAGATTTAGAAGAACTATTATTAAAGTTTCCGAGAGGAGTGAATGATGATGTTATTGATGCCGAGGCATATCAATTAAAAATATCAGAGCCTCCTTTTCCACAGATGGAGGAGATAGAAGAAGAAAAACCCCTCTATAGCGATATAGGAATATGACCACCAAAGAACAAATCAAGCAAAAAATCCAAAAAGAAAGAGGCGAATATACTCATGATAGATTTAAAAAGTTTCAATTTTTAAAAAATACGAACCAATTAGGCAAGTATTATTTACAAAAAAGAGGTTTTAAAAAGGCAATAATCAAGCCAAAAGAAGAAGTTAAACTTAATTGGCTTGAGAAATTGATAGTTTTCATAAAAGCATTATTCAAAACATTAACATTAAGGACGGCACGATAATGACGAAAGGTAAACATCATTCTGAAGCGACAAAAGAAAAAATGAGAATTGGACATTTAAATAAAAAATATAAACCAATGTCAGAAATTGGTAGAAAAAATATAAGTGAGGCACAAAAAGGTAGAAAAATGTCTGATGACTGGAAAAAAAGACAAAGTGAAAGAATGAAAGGATTTAAACATACAAAAGAAACCAAAAAAAAGTTAAGTTTATCACATTTAGGAAATAAAAATCCTATGTATGGAAAAAGAGCTTGGAATTGGAAAGGTGGTTATGAAAATCAATTATTCCTTAATGCTAAAAGACGAGCACTAAAAAGGGGTGCGATTGGTTCATATACTTTAGGAGAATGGGAATTATTAAAAAAACAATATGGATATAAATGCCCCGCTTGTGGTAAAGGTGAGCCAGAAATTAAACTTTGTTTAGACCACATCATTCCATTAAGTAAAGGTGGGAGTAATTATATAGAAAATATTCAACCACTTTGTAAACCTTGTAATAGTCATAAATATAATAAGTTGATATCTAAATATGACCACTAAAGAAAAAGAACAAATTAAGAAAAAAGAATTACGAAATTCTATAGTTCAACAAGCCATAAGTGAGATATCTTTTTCCCGCCAACATAAACAGGGGAAGATTTCAAAATGGAATCTTAATGAATCAATGTATTACGGCAAAAAACAGGCGACCACCGAGTCCCGAGCTAATGTTGATTTGGCACGCATGCAGGAATTCGTTCATACTCTACTTTCAAAGATAAAGAATCCTCTCATTTTCAAATTCACCAAAAGGAAAGAATCACAACTGGCGAGGGTGGATCGCTTGAACGCTTTAAGGCAATACGACCAGCAACTTGATTTTTGGAATATCAAAGATTTGGCGGGCAAAAAACAGGGAATAATTTATGGCAGGGTTGTTTATTCCTATCATGCCGATTCAATAGACGGCTATAAAGCCCATCTTGAGAATGTTGATGTCCACGATTTCCTGATTGACCCGGCAGGCGGAGGAATAGACATAGAACAAGCCAATTATATGGGCAGATATGGAATTAAACTGAGAAGGAATGAATTGGAAGCCGGAGCCAAAAGCGGTCTTTACTTAAAATCAGAAGTTTCACAATTATTAGCGGGAACAGGAAATAATACCGAAAAAACCCAGGAAGAAATAAACAAAACTCCCAGGACGACAGACCAAAACACTTCGGCTCAGAAAGAATTGCAGAATGCCGATAATTTCAAATTCTGGGAATGGTTTACCACCTACGAAGGGATAAGATATTACCTTTTAATGCAGGAAAAAGGAGCTTGTATAAGGTGCGAGAAACTGACAGATATATTTTCTCCTACCAAACAATTCCCATTGGGTGCTTGGCCGTTCTGGACTTGGGCGGCATTCCTGGACTTGACCGAGTTTTGGACTCCTTCTTATTGTGATTATGTCAGGGAGATATTTATGACTCAGAATGTCAGCATTAACCAGATGCTGGATAATGCCGAGCAGATAAATAAGCCCCAGAAAGTCGTTAATGTTTCAATGATAGAGAATCTGGCCGAGTTAAAATACCGGAAAGACGGAATAATCAGAACCAAAGGAGATTTTGATGTAAACAGGGCGGTTCAGATGTTAAGACCTAATTCAATTCAAACTCCGATGCAAGTATTTGAAGTATTGGAAAGAATCCAGGAAAAGGCTTTGGGAGTTACATCAGGGGCCAAAGGAGTGTCAGACGAGCAAGGCAAAGTGGCTATTTATCAGGGAAACCAGGAAGCGTCTGCGGATAGATTCGGACTTTTAAATGTTACTTATTCATTCGGCTATTCAAGATTCGCCAAACTTTATGAAATCGGGGTTAGGGACAATCTGACCAAGAAAATAGCGATAGATATTATCGGCCCGGAAGGAATAGAGACCGAAGAAGTCGGTAAAACTGATATTTACCACAAAGGCGATGACTTCGGAGTATTAGTGGAAGCATCAAATGCCGAAGATTTAGCCTCGGTCATAACCCAGAAGACGAAAATTGATTTTCTTAATGGAGAAGTCCAGATAGTTTCAGGAGTCGGCAAAGCTTATAACCCTGTAATTAATTCTAAAAAGGCGACAGAACTTAAAGCGAAAATAGCGGGATTTTCGGAAGATGACATCAATGAATTATTAGATACAGATAATTTCGGCACTTCCAAGATTATGTCCGAAGCCGCCAGAGATATTGAATCAATAGTGGAAGGAGATGACATCAAGCCGAATACCTACGCTAACAACGCCTATAAGCAAAGATTGGTCAATTATGCCCGAGATCACCAGGAAGATATGAATAACAAGCAGAAAATGGCTTTGATAAAATATATCAGGAGCTTGGATAAGGTAATAATGCAGAATGAATCACGGGCATTGAATACAGATATCATCGACTTATTAAATAAATCAGGAATCAGCCCGAATCCTCAAAAAGGCGGGGGTGGGGAAGCGGGAATAATAAATAATCCTCCGATACAAAATCAATATGAACAAAAACTTTAAATACGAAGTCATAACCAAGTCAGAAGAAAAAGAACAGGATTGGGTAATCCAAAAAAGCGGATTGACGGCTGAATTTACCCTTAATGACATTAAAAGGGATATTGAGATTCTAAAGAAAATGAAGATTGAAATGGACGCTAAAGTTGGAATAGAGGCAGCGATATTAGAAAATATATCCGTAAATTATCCCGATGCCCCGAAAATGGAAGAAAAATTGAGAGTGGCGGTATTCCTTTACCAGAAATCTTTTGCCACCAAGAAAATGTGCGAGGAAAAAGTCGCAGAAATAGATAAACAGCTTAAGGAGTATGCGGAGGAAACTCAGGAGATATTAAATCAGACTAATCTATCTTTAGAAGAAAAAACAATAAAAATTGATGTGCCGGTTCCGGTGGAAGTGGCGCCTGAAGAAAATGCCAAATAAAAAAGAAATTGAAAAAGACGTAAGAAAATACGCCGGCTTGGAAAGTTTATCCAATACGGCGGGAGGAAAAGATTTAATCGCCTATCTCCAGTCAGGATTTGTTTCTGCGGTGGATATGCTTATTTCAAAATACAAATCAGGCAAGACCGATGAATTGATTCCTCTTATCGCTGCAATGGATGAGAAACTTAATCTGTTAAGGACACTGACCAGGGCTTCAAAGAATAAAGAATTGGCCCTTACCGCTTTGAAAGAAGAAGAAAAACGCATTGAGGATGAAACTTCGTAAGCTTATTATATTTGAGTTGCCTGTTCTCAATTCTTTTCTCCCGTCCGAGAAGAGAAAACAGGCAATTCAAATCTTGTAAGCAAAAGGTTTAGTCGGCGGACTTAAAACGTGTTGCGGCGAGGCAAAGCCGTGCCGAAAGGCAAATAAAATCCCGCTGTGCCATCAGCGAAAACAAGGGTTAAAATTATGGTAGAAAATACCAAAATCGTTCCCACTCCCGAGGAATTAAAAAAAGCGGAAGAGGCAAAGGCTGAAGCCGAAAAAAAAGCCAAAGAGGAAACTGAAGCGAAAGCTAAAGTTGAATCTAAGGAAAAAGAAGCCAAAGTCGGTGAGATCTTTAAACCGAAAGAACCTTCTAAGGAAGAAGCTCGGATGGTTCCCGAAGCCGTCTTGCTTGAGTATAAAAAGGATAATAAAGAACTCAAGAAAGACATTAAAGACTTGCGAGAACTTATAGAATCCGGTGCTTCCCGAAAAGAAGTTTCCGAGGATTTAGAGAAAATAGCCGAAGAGCATAATGTCGATATAGGTTTCCTTAACAAATTGGCTAAGAGCATCAGAAGCTCTGTGGAAGTTGAAATAACTTCCAAAATGAAGCCGATTCAAGACAGGGAAAACTCAGAGAAGATTAATCAAATCTTCAAAGAGCATTTCGGAAAAACCCTTGAAGCGATGCCCGAATACAAAGGCATTGTCAAAGAGGAAGTCATCAAGGCTTTGTCCTTGAGTCCCGAAAATGCCAATAAGACATTTGCCCAGATTATCGAAGAAACTTATGGGCATTTAATTGCCGGTAAGAAAACGATGGAAACCCAAAAAGGACGGAGCGGTGGAGAGATAACCGAAATTGACTTTGGTAGAGCTAAAAGCGACACGGAGTATTTCAAAGAGATTATGGCTGATCCAGATCTCAAAAAGAAATACAACGAAACGTTGATATCACGGTTGAATCTCTAAGGGCGGGAATTATCAACTTAATAGGGACGGATAAAATACAATTATGGCATTAACAGATTACAAACAACAGTTCGATAACGCCTATCAAGAAATTTTCCAGAAAGTAATAGTAGGAAAGTCAATCGCCAACTTAAGATTTGAGCCAGTCCTGGTATATGGAGGAAGCATTGCGAGAGTTTTGCCTGATGTTTCGGCGGTCAGAGTAAGAACAGTGACCAGAGGCTCTGCCTCTACCATTGATGCTCTTACTGACAGTGCAGAAACATTGACCGTTAATGTTGAAAAAGAAGCAGTTTTTCACATATCAGACGGAGAAGCAAAACAAACAGGGCCTTTAAACCCTGGAGAAGTATTGGGAGCTAAAATAGCGCATTTAGTCGCTATGAATTTGGATGGAAAGATTCTTTATGAAACCATAAACGCAGCCCAGACATTTGACGATGGAGATTTAGTCACTCTTTCTTCTACCGGAACTCCTCTTAAAACAAATTCAACCACTATTCCCCAGATAGTGACCAGAATGCCGGCTAAACTGAAGAGAAAGGAAAATCAAGTTCTGACGAATATGGCCCTTGTCGTTGACGCCTATGTGGCTTCTGACATTGAGCAATATTTGTTAGGCAAACAGTTTGATATCGTAAATTCAGTCTTCAAAAACGGTTATGCTGGAGCGATTTCTACGGCTGAGGTATATGTTTCAGAGGCTTTGACCGGAGAAGTAACCCTGACATGTCCTGAAGGGCATACTCTTGAAGATGCGGCAACGATTATCATCAATGGAGTGACCTTCACGATGTCAAGCACTGCGCCTAATGCAGTTGGAGAAATTTCACTTGCAACGGGAAATACCGCTGCGGGCTTGTTACAAACTCTTCAGAACATTAAGGTAGCATTTGAAGACCCTGATACGACTGTTGCGGGAATTTATTACCCGCTTTCTGCTGCGAATGCAGCGATTATAGCCGCATTGGGACTTGAATGTTGCGTTGGTGGCCAGGTTATAAGGATAAGAGCTGTCGGCGGAGGCAGGCTTATTGTCTCAGAGACTCTTTCTAACGGAGCATTTGGTTCTCCTTTCCTTCACTGTTATTACGGAAAGAAAGGAGCGATCGATGTTGTCGTTCAGGATTTGAGTCCTGTTGACATGAGAGAAACTGCGGACAGGAGAGGAACAAATGTGTTCAGTTCTTATCTGGCAGGAATTAAGACCTTTACCGATGGAGCTAAGAAATTCTTGGACGTGCAGATATTGAGTTAGTTTATTCCTTCATTTCCTTAATCTTGTGAGTTAGGGAAATGAAATGAGTAAATTAAAATAAATAAAAAAATGACCAAAAAAGAAATTATAGATAAGTTCAATTTATATGTAGATAACAGCACTGAATTGAGCGTGGCGGAAGAATCAGATTTGTTTGAAAAGATTGTTAAAAAGATAGCGATAGATAGGCCTTGGGAAGCGTTAAAAACTCAGGCAAGTGGAACTATCTCGCAAAGCGGGACGACTTATTATATTACTTTGCCAACGGATTTTGCATTTTTTACGGAAAATAACCAGACAGATGAAAATGATGCCCCGAAAGTTATATTTGTCGGCTCAAATTATTCCCCCTATTATATAATTAATTTTTCGGATAGAAGACAACACAGGAATTCCAATGGTTATGCTTATCTGGATTTGGCAAACAGCAGAATAGTATTTACTGGAAATCCCACTTCTGACGGAAGCACTTATGAGTTTGATTATATTAAAGTTCCCGCCGATTTGGCTTTGACTGATACTCCGACATTTCCTCCTGCAAGATTCCACGATATGATCGCCCACGGAATGAGTGTTGATGAGAATTTAATAGAGCAGTTTCCAAAAGTCCAATCTTATGCGCCGGAAAATCAGGCAAAATATAATGATTATATGAGAGATTTAGCTTATTGGAATTCTCAATTAAGAGTTGAATAAAAAAATGGCTTTACACAAAATATCCATATTTTCAAAAGGCGTCCATAATGTCCTCAATGACGAACAAATTCCGCCCGAGGCTCTTCAGGACGAAAAAAACTGGCTTAGTTCAGAAGGAGTTTTAAGATTAGCCAATGGAAAAATAATTATAGGGACAGAAGGTGCGGCGGGAAAAGTAAGAGGGCTTCATTTCGGCTATAAAGTCAACGGAGAAAAGATTTGTTTCAGAAAAATATCAGGATTTATCCAGTATTGGAATGGAACAATTTGGGTTAATGTTACGGCCTGGGACGGCACTCCGCTTACAGGAATAGGAGCAACTGACGAATATAGTTTTGCCAATTATTCTTCTTTGGCGGGAAATTTTGTTTTTGTTTCAGGAGATGCCGGGCTTTTTAAAATAAATACGGCCAATCCTGGAGTTTGTAATTCTCTTTATGTGGCAGGGACTAACGATAAGGGACGGATAATGATTGATAAAGGCAGGTTGATTATGTGGAATTGTTCCGATGCCGCCAAGACAGTTATTAAAATGTCCCACATAGACGACCAATCGGCAACGGTTTATCACGATGTTACTGATAATGGGATAAAGCCAATAGGTTCGCAGCATATTACAGGGACGCTTCCTTCGGCTTCAGCATTAAGAACTTGTTTTGGAGTGGAATTTCACGCCACTGTGGCGGCAGGAGTAGAAACATTTGTAGACCAAAAAGACGGCACTTTAGTTTCTAACTTTGCCGGAACGGGAACTATTAACTATACTACTGGAGATTATGACGTTACTTTTTCAGATATTACGACATCAGCAGTTGATGCCGAATATACTTGGGAAAATTCAAACGTAGATGGATTAACTGATTTTACTTATACGGCAGTCAGGGTTCCCTCGGAAGGAAATATGATAAACCAGACTATCGGTGGAGATGCCATAGAGGCAGTAATGATAGGCCAAGACGGAGCATATTATTCTTTAAAAGCACAATCGGCTTACAGGTTAGAAATTTCAGCCGATGACAAAACTTTTACCAATTTAGTTTATCGGGCAGATATGGGTATTCCCTTTTTCAGGGCGTCAGTTTCAACCAAAAAGGGAATTGTCTTTATGAATACGGCTAATCCCGACAGTCCTGAATTAACAATACTTCAAAGGGATATTTATAGCGGTAATGTTGAACCATTGATTTTATTTCCTCATTTTGATTTTTCAAATTATGGTTATGACGATGCCTGTATTGATACTTTCGGACAATATGTTGTAATCGCCTGCCAAAGTTCAGACAGCGATTTCAATGATACTGTTCTTTTATGCGATATTGCGATGGGAACCGTTGATATAGGATATTATCCGGCCAGAATTTTTGCCAAAGACGCAGGAAATCTTTATACTGCCTCGCCGATTACGGAAAGCGTTTATAACATTTTTTCTGGTTTCGACGACGACAATTTTACAATCGAAAATTATGCAACATTAAAAGGAGAGATTTTTGGAATAGAAAACCTAAAGAAATTTCGCAAATTAAAGATTCAAGGACAAATAGAAAAAGACCAAACTGTTGAAATTTATGTCTCTTATGATTTAAATGATTTCGAACTTATCGGCACTATTGATGGTAATGCAGATTATGTGGATTCGGGTTCGCCGAGAGTAGTGGGAAGCAATATGGTAGGGACAGTCCCGATTGGCGGGGATAATGCCGCAACTGTCTATTCTTTCTTTTACGAACTAAAAACCGCCACCCCTAAATTCAGGAAAGTGACCTTAAAGTTTATTGCTACAGCAATGGGATATATAGATTTAAATTCGATTATTTTTGATGATATTTTGATTTTCGAAAACAGGATACCAAAAAGATTCAGAGTTAAACCACCTTAAAAAATATTTGAGATTAGAATAGGTTTGTTCTTTAATTTTTCAAAAATTCGATGTCTTGAATTAGAAGCAAATAAGTAAAGATTTTTGGGATTATCATTTTCTTTATTCCCATCAATATGATGAATAACTTCATTTTTTGTAAGGTATCTACCAAGATATTTTTCAGCAATGAGGCGAGAGCGACGCATATAACCAGAACAATTAACAAAAGGATGAGTAGAGCTAAGAATATACCAACGATCACGAGTTTTATATCTTCCACCTTTCCATCGTAAAGAATTAGTGCCACTTTTGAAAGGATGGATAGCGGGCTTGCCAATCATAGATTTCCAATAACATCTTTTTGAACAATATTTTCCTTTCCCTTCTTTAATAACTGACGGTTGAACTTTCCGCTTTTTCCCACAAATTAAACATTTAATAGTAATCATAAATTTATAAATTAAAGCCCCGCCTAAGCTGTGAGCTGTGGCGGGACATAAGAAATAAAAAACTCACAGCTAATTAAATAATAACAAACAGCTAAATATATGTCAATAACAAAAAACAAAGGATTCGTTTCAATTATAGCGGCAATTATTATTTTAGCCGTAGGATTTGCTGGATTATTCAGTTATTCCAAGAAAATAGAAGAAAAAATGGGAGCTACAATTCCTGTGGTGGTTGCGGTTTGGGAATCAACTTTGGCTTCAAAAATGACTGTTGCTGATACAAGTGCTACTTTAGTAACGGGAACGACAAAATCTGGCAGTTCTCTTAATGGTTATATATGTTTTACGATTTCAGGCGGAAAAACTGATGAAGAATTCGTCTGCGGGACTGCCAGTTCAACAAGTGTAACTGGATTAATCCGTGGGCTTGACCCGGTAACAGTCGCAACAACAACCGCCCTTATAAAAGAACATAGAGCAGGTTCAAATGTCAAGATTACTGATTATCCTCAACTGGCAATAATTTCAAGAATCTTAAATGGAGATGAAACCGTGCCAAATACTTTAACTTATGCCACAGATACGGCAAGTTTTACTCTTAACCAGCAAATAATCAATAAGAGATATGTTGATAGCGTGGCAACTTCGGGAGCGGCGCAAGCCAATTACCAGACTTCAGGCTTGGTGAGAATAGCCACAACTTCGGAATTAGTGGCAGGAACGGCTACCACCACAGGAATTACTTATTTAGTGCCTAATGCCGGATTTTTCAATCAGACGAGTTCAGCAAAAAATATCTGTCCGGTTACCAATACAAGCGGAAAATTAAGTTCGGGATTTATAGACCAGACTGCACCTTATACTTGGAGCGGAACAACGACATTTTCTGCGGCAACGACAACCATTACTGGAAATACATCTCTGGCAAACACGACTATAAATAACACTTTAACGGTTACTGGGACAACGACTTTCGTGGCAATTCCAACATTGCCTTCGGCAACTCCAACAGCCGATTATCAACCAGCAACAAAGATTTATGCAGATACCCTTATCCAAACTGTCACGACTACTGCCAATGCTATTGATACAGATTATCAAAATACTTCTGGTAAAACAAAAATAGTTATGGTTAGTGTTACCTTAAATAGCGGTGCTGGCGCTGGAGCTTCTGGTGGAGTAACGGCAAAAGTTGGAATTTCTACCACGACTTATTCATTGATTGCCAACATTAATCAACCAAGAGATTCTGTGGGTAACACCGAAAACAGAATTGCAGAGTTAATGTTTATTGTTCCCAATAATTATTATTACAGAGCATCTTCTACTAATTATGGAGGAACAGTAAGTATAAATACTTGGACAGAAGCTTATTAAAATAATTAAAATAAATCGGGCAGGAAAATAAAAACATGTCAACACCATTCAGACCAAGAGATACAGGAGAAAATTTAACTGACTATCTAAAATTAAAACAAGATTATGAAGTGCAGAATACTGGCAAAAGCACAGTGTCTTTTGGCAATGAAACGATGAAAAGTCTGTTTGGCGACTTGCCTGTTAAACTTCCGGAAGAAATCTCGGCAGAAAACGCCCAGAGTTCTTTATTAAGTGGCGGTTATGGGATTACTAAAGACGCACAAGGGAATCTTGTTTTTACTCCGCCAAGTCAATCTCAAATTTATAATCAAACCTTGGATATGTTCAATGCGGAAATTCAGGCCCTTGATCGTGTTGCCGCACAAAAACGAGCGGAAATGACTCAGCAACTGACAACAAAAAGTGCGGGAGAGACAGGAAGTTTAAGGGCAATTATGGCAGGTGCGGGAATGTTGGGCAGTGTCAGCGGTGCGGGCCAGAAATCAGAACTTCAAGGAACGCAGGAAGAAAGATTGAAAGTAGGGACTGAATCTATAGAGGCGGAATTAAATGCTAAGAAATCTGCTCTTTACGGAAATGTCCGGACAATGGCCCAGAATGATTACAATGCCAAGATTCAGGCATACTCCGGCGGAATACAAACCACTCTTGAATATCTCAAGAATCAGAGTGCTTCAAAACAAACTAAAGTTTCTAATCTGGTGAAAACGGCGATTATAAATAATATTGATATTTCCAATCCCTCGGATCCCTGGCTTCAAAAATATTCTAGTGAACTTGGCGTTCCAACTTCACAAATAGTTGAAGAATTTACCAATCAGAGAATTGCGGCAAATGCGGAACAAAAAAAAGCACAAGCTGAAGCATTAAAAGAACAAACGACATTAGAAAAAACTAAAGCTGAAACGGCTAAATTACAAAGAGAATCTACTTTAGGATTTGCTCCAACATCTGATTATAATAACTATCTTGCTGCAGGAGGAGAAATTGGCACTGGTAAGAAATTTGATGAATGGCTTACTTATGATGCCAATAGAAAAGCTCAAGCTAATATAGCTGCAGGAGGATTAGATTGGAAAACAACAAATTATATTACAGGTATCAATTCTAATTTTGAAAGTTCTCCAATCGTTAAAAATTTTGTTGAGGTTCAAAATAAATATGTTTCT
>Ga0315288_10007882_pt1 | contig 13478 bp, 10 predicted proteins | sample YL17G11_20_MG_FD_203454 | JGI IMG/M metagenome (GOLD analysis project Ga0315288, IMG submission 203454) | Sediment microbial communities from Yellowstone Lake, YNP, Wyoming, USA - YL17G11_20 | ecosystem: Environmental > Aquatic > Freshwater > Lake > Sediment | place: USA: Wyoming | collected...
TGGCGACGACGCCGGCGTCCACGGCGCGCTTGAGGCGCTCCGAGAGCATGCGCGCGTAGGCTTCGGTGGGGACCATGTAGTACACGTCGCCGCCGTGGGAGATCTTCTCGCCCTGGCGGTTCGTCTGGGCGTCGTCGAGGTGCCGGCGGCCGTCGTCGCGGCCGTAGAGATAGTCCTGGTAGTTGCCCCAGGCGACGCCGGTCATGAGGTGGACGAGGTAGCCGCGGCCGCGCCAGCCCGCCGCGCGTTCGGGGAGGGATTCATCCACGCCATAGACGATGGCGACGTCGGACTTGATGTCCACCTCGGGCCGGTAGGGCGAGGCGATCTGAAAGCAGGTGCGCTCGAGGGGCGAAGGCTTCATGGGCGGCTCCTCCGCGGGCGATGCGACAGAGGCGGCGCAGAGAATGATGAGGGCAGCCAGTGTTCGCAGCACGGGATTGTCTCCTCTTGGAGGCCTATTCGGCGGGCGAGCGCACCTGGCCTGCGCGGCGAGAGGCAAAGGATCTGTTGGAGGCCTGGCGGACACGGCGGGCTGAGCAAAGTAGGGCGGGCGCCCACGCAGGGGCGCCCCTACAAGTGGGGTTGGGGAACGATTGCAGGCGGAAGAGCGCTGAAGTATAATGGGGCAGGTCGGGACGCGCAAGGAGGAAGAGATGAAGACACAGAGATGGTGGATCATCCTGGCGGCGGTGATTCTCGCCGTGGCCACGCCACGCCTGATGGCCGACGACGAGGAGGGGGAGCACGAGGGGCATGGGCATCGCGGCGGGGTGACGGTCATCCACGCCTACGGCGTGACGCCCTTCGTGTATGGCGGGTCCGCGTATGTGCCGCTCAAGAGCACGACGGACTTTCTCGGCGCGGCGCTGCTGTGGGATCGGCTGCGCAACCGCGCGACCGTCACCTACAACGGCCGCAGCCTGGGCCTGGTGATCGGGAGCCCCACCGCCTACTACATGGGCAGTCCGGTGGTGCTGCCGCAGCCGCCCATCCTGGTGAACGGGCAAGTGCTCGTGCCGGCGACGTGCTTCAGCCAGTACCTGGACGTCCCCACCAGGTGGGATGACCAGGACAACCGCGTGATGCTGATGGGGCCGCCGGGCTGGGGATACTACCAGGTGCAGCCCTACGCGCCGCCGTCCGTGGTGACGATCATCGAGCGGCATGGGCGGCACACGACGATCTACTCCCCGGCCTACTACGGGCCCGCGCCGTTTGTGTACTCGGGCGTGACCTACATACCCCTGCGCGACGTCACCGACCTGATCGGGGCGGCGCTGCTGTGGGATTCGCTGCGCAACCGCGCGACGCTGATCTACAACGGCCGCAACATCGTGCTGGCGGTGGGTAGCCCGACGGTGTACTTCGGCCCGCAAGTTGTCGTGCTCCCGGCGGCGCCGGTGATCGTTGGGGGCCAGGTGTTCGTGCCCCAGGCGTTTGTGGAGCGGCACCTGCGGATCAAAGTGAACCGCGGACGCGGTCACCTCAAGATGTGGGGCCCCGGCGGCCGGGAACGCGAGTTCCGCGTCGCCTCAGCCCCGCCCGGTAGGGTGTCGGGCGGCCCTGGCCGCGCAAAAGGCTGGTTCGGCCGGGCGAAGGTAGGCGGGCCCAAGGGGCACGGCCCTGCGGGATGGACCCCGCAGCAGCAACGCGGCGGGCCCTCGAGTGGGTTCTTCAAGCAGGGCAAGGGCGGCCCCAAGCACGAGGGCGGACCGCCCGGGCAGGCCAAGAAGGGCGGCAAAGGCCGCGGCGGCCCGCAGGGGAAGGGCCGTGGCAATGGCGGGGGCGGAAACAAGGACTAGCCGCGCGCCGCGCAGCCAGGGAGAGGCCGGGATTCCCTGGCCGTGGCCCGTGGGGCCCCGGCCCACGGGCAGGCCTCGCTAGCGCTCGGAATGACAGCCCCTCGCGCAGGTTGGAAACCTGCGCCACCAAACCGCTAAAGCGCCCAGCGGCCGGTGGCGAGTTGGTCGAGCACCCGCTGGCGGATGGCCTTGGGTGGGGGCAATTCGGCGGCGATGCGGCCGTCCCGGGTGAGCGGGCGCAGGATCACATCGGCGCGGCCGCCGCAGTCGCAGGGGAGCGTGGAGGTGGTGACGGCGGCGGCAGGCAGCACCCGGCGCCGGCCGCACGCCGGGCACACCGCAACCGTCTTGCGACCGGAGGGCTTGCCGCGCTTGGTGAAGGGCTTGCCCTCGACCTCGACGATGTCCAGCGCGAAGTTGATGGTGGGCGCGTTGCTGATGGCGGTGCCGACGCCGTAGCCGTCGGCGAGCGGGTTGAGCGCGAGGATGGACTGCTCGTCGAGCGAGCCGCTGACGAAGAGTTTCACGCGCTGGTGGCCGCGGAGGTCGAGTTCCCAGCGCACCTCGCGCAGGATGGCGAGCATGTCGCCGCGGCGCGAGGAGGGGGTGTCGAGGCGGACGGCGTCGAGGTCGTCGCCCAGGGCCTCGGCGGCGGCGATGGCCTCGAACTTCTCGTCACAGAGGGTGTCCACCAGGCAGATGCGCGGGACGCCGCGGGGCATCACCTCGTGGAACATCTTGAAGGCCTCGACCGCGGAGCCCACCACCAGCACGAGCGCGTGGGGCATGGTGCCCGAGGGCTCGATGCCGATGAGTTCGGCGCTCTTGATCACGGCGACGCCCTCGCAGCCGCCGAGATAAGCGGCGCGCTCGATCATGGGCGAGAGCGCGGGGTGCATGCGGCGCGCGCCGAAGGAGATGAGGGTGCGCTGCCCGGCGGCGATGCGGCAGCGCGCCGCGCGCGTGGCGACCCCCGAGGCCTGGCAGAGCAGCCCCAGGATCGCCGTCTCGTGGACCGCGAACTCGGTGTACTCGCCCTCGATGGAGACCACGGGCTCGCCGGGGGTGAAGACGGTGCCCTCGGGCATCGAGAAGACCGAGGCCTTGAGGCCCTCGACGAGGCGGGCCAGTTCCTCGACCCCTGCCAGCACGCCCCAGCCCCAGCCGGAGGGCAGGCTGGTGGCGCGCACCTCGGCGACCACGCGCTTGCGGATGCCCTTGCGGCGCAGCACCTCGACGGCGCGCTGGAAATAGACGTCGGCGATGCGGCCGGATCGGATTTCTTCATCGGTGGCGATGTGGAACATGCGAGCCTCCTAGAGAGGAATGATGAATTATGAATTGGGCTGGTGAGGCGCGTTTGTCTTTGCTCAACTTGGGCGTCGAGGGCAAGGGGTCCTTTGGGGCTTAGCGCGACGATCCGGACAAGGCCGACCCAGCCGCCGTCCCAGTCACAAGGACCTCCTGAGTGCGGTTGAGGTCCTGGGAGGGGCGGACGAGGGCGTAGGAGGTGGAGGTGGCGGGGTCGCGCTCGACGCGGGTGACGGTGCCCAGGGGCAGGCCGGCAGGGAAGATGCCGCCCAGGCCGGAGGTGATCACCGCATCGCCCGGGCGAACCGCGGTGTGAAGCGAGAGGTAGCGCAGGCGGCAGGCATCGCCGGTGCCCTTGAGTACCCCCTTCTCGCGTGACCGCGGCGCCACCGCCGCCACGCCGCTGGCGGGATCGGTGATGGGGAGCACGCGGGCGGTGCGCTCGGAAACGCCGATGACCTGACCGACCAGGCCGTCGAGCCCCACCGCCACCTGGCGCGGCCGCAGGCCATCGCGGCGGCCGCGATCCACGATGAGCGCGGAACTCCACAGCCCCAGGTCGCGCCCGATGACGGCCGCGGCGATGGCTCGACTCGGCAGGCGGTCGCGCAGGCCGAGCAAGCCGCGCAAGCGCTGGTTCTCCTCGGCGAGTTGAGAGAGGCCGCGGTTGCGCTCCTGCAAGGCGCGGACTTGCAGCCGCAAGCGGTGGTCCTCGGCGGCCTGGTTGCGGGAATGGCGCCACGCCGGCCAGGCGCTATCCGTGCCGCGCACCGCCCAGGCGGCGGCCCGCTGAAACGGCGCGACCACGGCGGCCACGCGACTGATCGGCCCCGCGCCGCCGTGGGCGTGCCAGTAGCCGAGCGCGCCGGAGGCGAGCAGCAGGGCGGCGAGCACGGCGAGGGGGCGGGCGCCGGAGGGAGTGCGGTCGTGCGTAGTAAAGGGACGCATGGAGAGCCGTTGTTAGTTGTTAGTTGGTGGAGGGCTTGGGCGCACGCCATGCGCCCCTACAACTGTCTTTTCGCAGGTTGGAAACCTGCGCCACCAAAGCGGGCTGCTGATGAAGCAGATCCTTCACTGCGTTCAGGATGACAGCAAAGGTGCCGGGATTCCTCGCTTCGCTCGGAATGACAGCACCGGTTCACGAGCCGGCGCCGTTGAGGAGGCTGTGGAAGAGGTCGGGCTCCTCGAGCACGCGGCCGGCGCCCGCCACCACGGCGATGACCGGGTCGGGGACGATGTTGACCGGGATGCCGGTCTCGCGCGCGAGCAGGCGGTCAATTCCGCGCAGCAGCGCGCCCCCGCCCACGAGGTGCACGCCGTGACGGCTGATGTCGGCGGCGAGTTCGGGCGGGGCCTCCTCGAGCGCGGACTTGACCGTCTCGACGATCTGGGCCAGCGGCTCGGCCATGGCCTCGCGCAGGTGCGCCGAGGAGACCACCACCGAGCGCGGCAGGCCGCTCACGAGGTCGCGGCCGCGGGCCTCGGCGCGTCCTTCGCGGGTGAGCGGCGAGGCGGAGCCGATGGCGATCTTGAGTTCCTCGGCGGTGCGCTCGCCGACCAGCAGGTTGAACTCGCGGCGCAGGTAGGCGACGATGGCCTGGTCCATCTCGTCGCCGGCAACGCGAAGCGAGCGCGAGGTGACCACCGCCCCCAGCGCGATCACCGCCACCTCGGTGGTGCCGCCGCCGATGTCCACGATCATCGAGCCCCGGGCCTCGCCCACCGGCAGGCCGGCGCCGATGGCGGCGGCCATGGGCTCCTCGATGAGGGCGGCGTGCCGGGCGCCGGCGCGCAGGGCGGCGTCCTTGACGGCGCGCGCTTCCACCTCCGTGACGCCCGAGGCGACGCCGACGAGCACGGCGGGATGAAGCAGGCTGCGGCGGCGCTGCACGCGGGCGATGAAATACTTGAGCATGAGTTCGGTGGTGTCGAAGTCGGCGATGACGCCGTCCTCGAGGGGGCGGATGACGAGGATGGCGTGGGGCGTGCGGCCGATCATGCGCTTGGCCTCCTCCCCTACCGCCAGCAAGCGGCGGGTCTGGGCGTGGAGCGCCACGACCGAGGGCTCGCGAAGCAGGATGCCCTTGCCGGTGACGTGCATGAGGGTGGTCGCGGTGCCCAGGTCAATGGCCAGGCCTTTGGCCGCCATGGCGGTCGCCAAAGGCGACCTAGCCATGCCGATGCCGCGAGCGAAGTGTCCCCAGATCCCCTTGGCGAAGCGGGTCATCTCGGTTCACTCCCGCCTCCGCGTTGGCTTCGGCGGGCAGGCGCCTGCCAGGCGCCAGGGCGAGAGGCCCCACTGGTGGAGCATGGCGACCAGGCGCGCGAGGGGCAGGCCCACGACGTTGGAGTAGCAGCCCCGGATACCGGCAACGAGCAAGGCGCCGCGCTCCTGGATGCCGTAGGCGCCGGCCTTGTCGAGCGGCTCGCCGGTGGCGACGTAGGCGGCGATGTCCTCGTCGGAGAGATCGCGGAAGGTGACCAGGGTGCGCTCGTGGCCGGCCCAGGCGCGCTGCTCGGCGCCGCCGGCGCGCCGGACGAGCGCCAGGCCGGTGAAGACCTCATGAGTGCAGCCCCTGAGGCGGCGGAGCATGCGCGCCGCGTCATCGGCGTCGCGCGGCTTTCCCAGGGCCTCGCCGTCGGCCACGACCACCGTGTCGGCGCCGATGACGAGGCCGTCGGGGGCGGCGGCGGCGGCCTCGCGGGCCTTCTTCATGGCGACCTCTTCGACATAGCGGCCGGGGTCGGCGCCGGGCGGAGGCGGGGCGTCCTCAACATCGGTGGCGGAGATTGTGAACGGAATGCCGACCTGGCGAAGCAGGGCGGCCCGACGCGGTGACGCGGAGGCCAGGATGACGCGCAGGCGCGGTTGTGCGGGTGCAGCGGTCATGATGTCCAGCACTCGGCCAGAGGCGGCTGAACCGGGCCTTGGTCGGAATGACGGCTGGGGGTTAGATGACAACCTTTCAAGCCCCGCCGTGGCAGGGTAGTTCCACGCGGGCGCAGAGGGCCCCTGCAGGGGCCCAGGGGCCGCTTGGCCGGGGCTGTGAAAAACAAGCGCCAATATGGCATATAAGGGGGGCAGCGGCGGTGCAGTCGCCGATTGGGTGACCGTGGACTTCAGGAGGGATCGTCCGCCGCGGGCCATCACAGAGAGGGGCGTATCATGGACGGGTACTCACTGACCAACTCGGGGAGCGCCTACGGGGGCATGCGCATCATCGCCTTTGTCAACGAAAAGGGCGGGGTCGCCAAGACCACCTCGTGCATCAACCTGGCCGGCTGCTTTGCGGCGCGCGGGTTGCGGGTGCTGGTGATGGACATGGACCCCCAGTCGAACGCCACGCTGGGGCTGGGCGTGGACCCGGGGTGCCTGGATCCGCACGCCTCGCTGCTGCTGACGGACAACAAGTTCCCGCTGGAGCGCGCGATCCGCGAGACCGAGATCCCGCGGCTGGACCTGGTGTCGTCGGACCCCTCGCTGAGCGGGTGCAACAAGACGCTGGTGACCGAGGTGGGGCGGGAGGTGCGGCTGCGGAGCAAGATGCTGGATTACGCGCGGAGCGTGTTCACCTCGAAATACGAGTACGTGTTCGTGGACTGCTCGCCGTCGCTCGATTTGCTCACGGTGAACGTGCTGATGGCGGCGACGGACATGGTGGTGCCGGTGCACGCGAAGTTCTACTCGCTGCAGGGGATGGCGCTGCTGGCGGAGACGGTGGCGTCGTTGTACGAACAGTTGGACCCGCAGGTGAAGATGGCGGGGATCCTGGTGACGATGTTCGACCGCACGACGACGCTGGACCGGGTGATCCTGGAGATCCTGCGCGATAAGATCGCGAGCGACTTTGGGGATTTCGTGTTCAAGACGGTGATCGGCAAGAACGTGGCGGTGGGCGAGACCGAGATCAGCAACAAGCCGATCGTGCTGGCGGACCCATCGGCGCCGGCGGCGCGCGCCTACGAGTCGGCGGCGGACGAACTGCTGGACCGGCTGGGCCGGACGGTGCACTAGCGCTGCGGCGCAGAGGGAAGGATGGTGGCTGCGATGGAGACCGTGGTGGAGGAGAGGGCGCCCCTGGGGGAGACCTCGGAGGGGCCTGCCGGGCCGGCGGCCGAGGACGGCGAGGTGCTGATCACGATCGGGACCTCGGGGACGCCGGGGATCATCCGCCGCTGGGGCACCCTGCGGCAGGCGATCGGCGACCTGTCGCTGGAGGCGCTTCTGCGCGGCGCGGTGGACGCGCGGGTGCTGGAACTCATGCGCGAGAAGCGGCCGTCGCAGTACGAGAGCGAGTGCGGGGTGGCGGAGGAGATCAAGGGGATCCTGGAGCAGGGCTACCGCATCTTCGTGCACGATTCGGAGACGCCGATTGACTCGTCGCTGGTGACCCAGTTGAAGGCCAAGGATTTGTTGAAGCAGGCGTCGCCGGAGTACGAGACGCAGACCTTCTTCACGCTGCACCTGGTGCTCGAGCGGTACGGCTGGGCGACGCCGGCGCAGCACGTCAAGGATGCGGCGGACGCGGAGGGCGCCGCGCGGGCGGGGAGCCTCTTCGCGCACGAGTTGGCGGGTGATGAGCCGGCCATCGAGCCGACCGAGCCGCTGCCGGCGCCGCAGGCCGAGGATGAGATCGCGGCCGCCGAGGAGGTCGAACCGCTGCTCGAGGCCGCCCCGGCGGAGGCGCCACAGGCCCCGGCCGTGCCGGTGAAGTTGTCCAAGGAGGAGGCGCTCCGGCAGCAGTTCGCGGAGAAGATCAAGGCGCTGGACCTGAAGGGGCTGTTCGTGGGGAACTTCGGGTTCCAGAAGGAGGCGGTGGTGGATGTGAGCCGCCTGGCCACGCTGAGCCCGCAGACGGTGAGCGCCTACCTGATGAAGGCGAACTCGTTCCGGCAGGCCCGCGAATACGAGAAGGCGCTCTCGTATTACCGGGTGCTGCTCAAGTCGGACCCCGATAACGCGGACTTCCGATTTCTCTACGGCAAGACGCTGATGGAGATGGGGCGCACCCAGGCGGCCGTGGAATGCTTGCAGCGCGCCAAGGAGTTGGGCCACGAGAGCGCCGGGCGCGAACTGGAGCGGCTGGCTGAGAAGCAAACCAAGAAGCCCGGGCTGCACTTCCTGCGGTTCTGGCGGCGAACGGAAAGCGCGTAGGTCTTCCCACCTAGCGCTCGCTGCGCTTGCCCTTCGACTCGGCTCAGGGCAGGCGCAAGGTGGGCCACAAAAGTTCAGATCGGGGGTAGGGGCGCAAGCCGTGCGCCCCTACTCATTTCGGGAGTTTGAGTTTCTCGCCCACGCGCAGGCGGTAGGGCTCCTTCAAGCCATTGAGGGCCGCGATCTCGTTGACGCGGCGGGCGTCGCCCAACTGGCGCTTGGCGATGGTCCAAAGCGTGTCGCCGGACTTCACGGTGTAAGCGCCTCCCCGAGCTGAAGGCGCCGCAGCGGGCGCCGGGGGTGCAGGCGGCGCGACGGCAGGCCGCGCTGCGGCGGATGGCGCAGGCGCCGCAGGACGCCGCGCTGGTCCCGGCGCGCGCACGGGCGCCGGGCGAGGCGTACTCGGACTCGCGGCGACGCCGGACCCGGCCTTGAGCGATGCGTAATCGCTCTCAAGGTGGGTCAGCCGAGCGTTCAGCCCCGCGACTCCACCCGACAGACGGACCACCAGCACGAGCAGCACGAGGCTGAGCGCCCAACCGACGATGCTGTAGCACAGGAAGGTCTGGCGCAGCCGCCGGGCCAGGCGCGACAAGGCAGTGGCGGTGCCTAGTTCCGGGGGCGGAGGCGATGTCTCAGAGCCGCGCAGCAGGCGCAGGGCGGCCTGGGCGCGCTTGGCGACGATGTGGTCGGGGAACTGGTCGGCGACGGCCTCCAGGGTGCGGAGTTCCTCGTCGGTCTGGCCCAGGTGGTGGAAGCATTCGGCGATGCCCATCAGGGCATTGGCGGTCCAGCGGCTGCGGGGATAGTCGCGGACCAGGTCTTTGTATTCCTCGATGGCCTCGGCGTAGAGTTCGTTGCCGACGAGTTCGCGGCCGATGCGCTCGTAGCGCTCCTGAACCTGCTGCTCGGTGAAGGGCTGGTCTTCGGGCATCACGGTTCTCCTCACGATCGCGTAGGCTCGCCCACCCGGCCCGCTGCGCGGGCAAGGCGGGCGGCATCGCCACCGAACACGGGCCGATTAAGAATCGGCCCCTACACGGGCTCGCAGAAAGAGATGTACGTCAGCGCCGCGGCGGCGTAGGAAACGGCCAGCGCGGCCGCCACGATCCCGGAATCATTGAGCACGTAGGCCGCAACCGCGCCCACGGCCAGGCCCCCGAACGCGGCCAGAAGCGCACGCCGCCCCGCGAGCCCGCCGCGTACGCGGCGAGGGGCCGCCAAGAGCGCCACCGCAAGCACGGCGAGACCAGCAATCGTCGGCCCGCTCCAGGCGGAACGCTGGGTGAGAGTCCAGTTGCGGGTGGTGCGGCGGGCGACGATATCGCCCAGCGCCTCCCAGCCCCCGGCGCGGACCGAGGCCACGGCGCGGCCAATGTGGCTGGCGCCTCCGCCGCGCAGCAGATCGGCGCCGACAATGATACCGACGATCAGGATGGCGGCGACGACCACGGCGATGACGCGACGCGACGAGACGCCCCCTGGCGCCATGAGCGCCAAGGCCGCGCCGAACCCGATGGCGCAGGCGGCGGCCATGCCCAGATTGGCTCCGGCGGCGGGGTGGCCCGTCGCGACGGCAGCCGCCAGGAAGACCAGGCCGACGGAGAGGCGCTGCCAGCGGCGGGGCGTCTCGGCGCGGAACAGGGCCAGGACCCCGAGCGTCACCGAGGCGAGAAGGACGCCGCCGTACTCGTTGCCCAGGCCGTAGTAGCGCGAGCCCACGCTGGGCGAATAACCGAGAAGCGATCTCTGCAGCATCCCCTGGCCGAAGAAGAGGTCGAGCACGACGAGCGCCGAGGTCACCAGCGAGATCCACACCCAACCTCGCCTGCTGAAGGAGGCGATCAGGGCGAGGATGATGGTGAGCGCGAGGGCGCCAAGCGCGGCGCCGGGCATGCCGCGGGGCACGCGCAGCCCCATGAGCAGAAGCGCCAGGGGTGAGGCGATGATCGCGAGCGACAGGCCGCGCAAGACCGCAGCCAGGCTGCGCGGCGCGCGGTCGTTGAGGAGCAACGCCAGCGCAGCCACGCAGAGGATGATGGTGGTGAGCGCGGCCAGAGCGTTCAAGACGATGGGGCGGCTGCGATCGGCGGCGTTGATCGCGGAGTCAAGGCTGAGCACCGATGAAAGCGCCGCGCCGGGCGTTCGCGGCACCACGGTGACGGGGCGGCCGAAGGCGTCGGCCGGCGGCTGGATGCCGAAGAAGCGCAGGATGGTCGGCGCGAGGTCGGTGTTGGTGACCACCCCGGGGGTGCGCGTGGAGGCGCTGGTGAGGAGTCCCGGGCCCGCCTGCCAGCCGGTCAGGATGATGGGGGTCATGGCCTCGGCGGCGTGGTTGGGATCGGGGTGGGGCGTGGGAGAGATGATCAGGATCTGCCAGGGCTTGCCGGCGGCGCGCCGCACCAGGCCGTCGAGGAAGCGATCCACGCGCAGGAGGATGCGGCGCCGTTCCTGAGCGACGAGCGCCGGGAGCAGGTCGGGCTCGACGGCCGCGAGGCGGGCCGTATCGCCGGTCTCGACGGCGATGAATTGGGCCTTGGCGGCCACGCGGTCGAAGGCCTGGAGGAGGGCGTCGGAGTCGGTCTCCATTCCGGGGGCGAAGGCCGGGGCGAATCTCGATACGCGCGAGTCCACGACCGCGAGGGGCACCATGCCCTCTTCGTCCATGGCCAGGGTGACGATCTCGCGCCGGGGCTGCGCCGCGAGGTCGGCGTTGCCGATACAGGCGACGGTGATCCCGGCGCCTGCCAGCGCCGACCCGAGGAGGCCGGGCCGGCAGATGTAGTGGCGCTCGCGGGAACTGTTGACGCGAATGGCGGCGCCGATGCCCAGGTACACGGCACCGCCGTTGGGCGCGATCGCGCCGGTCCTGGATTCGAAGGCCGCGGCCGCGGTGGTGTTCTGGTAGGGTTCGCCCACCTGGAGGGCCACCGCCTGGGGAGGGGCCGCGGCCCGGCTGCCGGCGCCGATGGTGAGGTAGGCCGCCTCGGGGGAGACGGGCGGCACGGCGCGCACGTTCATGAGGCCCAGCGAGCCGGTGCGGGCCAGGTCGCGCAGGGTGCGGCCGGCGGCGAGATAGTCAGGCCAGAGCACGCCGTCCACGACCACGAGGATGAACTTGTGGTCGTTGCCAGGGAGGAGGGAGGAGGAAGCAGGGAGGAGGGAGGCGGACAACACGGCTGCCACGAGGATGCCGAGGAGGGCGACTCGCAAGAGAGCGGTTGCCGGGCGAGCAGCGCCACCCTCACCCTCCCCTCTCCCTTGAAGGGAGAGGGGCCTGGGCTTCGCCTGGCTCATGGCCGCTTGCTCCCCTGGCCGGGCTGGCCGACCAGGTGGGAGCGGACCAGGTCCGCGTAGAGATTCTGGATGCGTTCGATCATGGCCGAAAGCGAGAAGCACTCGCGGGTGCGCTCGCGGCCGGCCTCGCCCATCTCCCGCGCGCGCACGGGGTCGGTGAGGAGGGCCTCGATGGCGGCCGCAAGGGCATCGGCGTCGCGCTCGGGGGCGAGCAGGCCGGTGCGGCCGTCGGCGACGACCTCGGGCAGGCCGCCGGTGGCATAAGCGGCGACCGGCCGGGCGGCCGCCATGGCCTCGACGGCAACGATCGAGAAGCCCTCGGAGAGCGAGGGAATAACCGCCAGGTCGAAGGCGGCCATGAGCCGGCGGGCGTCGGCGCGAAAGCCGGCTAGGACCAGGCGCTCGCCGAGGCCGAGGCTCTGGGCGCGGGCCGCGATGCGCTCGCGCAGGGGCCCATCGCCCACGATCACGAAGCGGGCCTGCGGCACGCGCCGGGCGACCTGGGCCGCAACGTCCAGGAATTCCAGCACGCCCTTCTGCGGGGCCAGGCGCGCCACCACACCCGCGACCAGGGCGTCCGCGGGAATATCGAGGTCGGCGCGGAGGCGATCGCGCATGGAGTCATCGGGCACTTCGCCCAGGTCAATGCCGTTGGGGATGGTGACGAGTTTCTCCGCGGCGCCCCGACAGTCTGCGAACACAGAATGGAGCGCCTGGGAGACGGTCACAATGCGGTCGGCCTTGCGGGCGATCATGCGCACGACCGCGCCCTGGATGCCGAGGCGGTTGGGGCCGGTCAGGAAGTTGTGGATGGAAGAGACCAGGATGGGCCACGAGGTGAATTCGCGCGCCAGGCCGGCGATGAGCGAGGCGGAGAACGAGTGGGCATGCACCAGGTGGAAGCCGCCGCGCGCGATCACTCGCGAAAGCGCCAGCGCCGCCGACATCGCCTTCACCGGGGAGGGGGTGGGCGCGATGCCGACGGGGAAGACTGCGATCCCCAGTGAGGCGGCCTCCTCGGCGATCGAGCCGGCGCTGGGACAAGCCACGCAGATTTCGAACTGGGAGCGGTCCAGTCCGCGCGCCAGCGAGAGCACGTGGCGGGCGATGCCGCCGGAGGCAGGCGGGGCGACGAGCAGGACCTTGGTCATCTGCTCCGCTAGGCCGGAACCCGCCGTTTCTGCGATCGCGCCCAAACTCCACCCCTCCGTCGCAAGCGACGGCGCGGGGTATTATAGCCCGTTTCGAGGGCGGAAACAACGGCCGCAAGGCTGGCGGGGCGGCAGGCAAGCCTGCGGGCGAATACCCTTCGACTTCGCTCAGGACAGGCGGAATTCGCCCCTACACGTCGTCGAACGCGACTTGCTCGACTTCCGGAGGCGGGAGCGACGCCGCCGCGGCGAGGGCCGTGATGTCGGCCGCGGTGTTGATGGCATGTGCGCCCAGTTGGATCAGCCGGTCGGCGCCGGCGGCGAACTCGGGCTCGGGCAAGCGCATCACGAACACCGGGCGGCGCAGCGCGAAGGCGTGGCGCGCGGTCACGAACGAGCCGCCGCGCTCCTTCACCTGGGCCACCAGCACCGCGCGCGCGAGGCCGGCGATGAGCCGGTTGCGCGCCAGGAGATAGCGGCGCTTGGCGGTGGCGTCGGGCGGGCGCTCGGAGACGAGCGCGCCCTGCTGGGCGACGGCGTCGGCGAGCGAACGATGCTCGCGCGGGTAGATGCGGCTCAAGCCGCTGCCCAGCACGGCCAGGGTGCGGCCACCCTCGAGCGCGCCGGCGTGAGCGGCGGCGTCAATGCCAAGCGCCAGGCCGCTCACGATGGTGATCCCAATCGCGGCGAGCGTGCGCGCCACCAGCCGCGCGGCCTCGGCGCCGGCGGAGGAGGGCTGGCGGGTGCCCACGATGGCGA
>Ga0315288_10007885_pt1 | contig 13477 bp, 13 predicted proteins | sample YL17G11_20_MG_FD_203454 | JGI IMG/M metagenome (GOLD analysis project Ga0315288, IMG submission 203454) | Sediment microbial communities from Yellowstone Lake, YNP, Wyoming, USA - YL17G11_20 | ecosystem: Environmental > Aquatic > Freshwater > Lake > Sediment | place: USA: Wyoming | collected...
AGGAGGGGGACTACATCCTGGCGGTGAACGGAACGCCGACCAACACCCTTCCCGACCTGTACGAGGCGCTCGTCGGAACCGTGGACAAGCAGGTTACGCTTCGTGTCAACGCGGCGCCGAAGAACGAAGGGAGCCGCGAGACGGTCGTGGTCCCGATCGGCGACGAGGGGGAGCTCTACTATTTCCGCTGGGTTCAAGGCAATATCGAGAAGGTCGGGAAGGCGACGAACGGGAAGGTCGGCTACGTGCACATACCGGACATGGGTGCCGCGGGACTCAACGCGTTCGTGAAGTACTATTACCCGCAGCTCCGCAAGGAGGCCTTGATCGTCGACGTCCGGGGTAACGGCGGGGGGAGCGTATCGCCGCAGATCATCGAGCGGCTGCGGCGCGAGGTCGCTATGATCGACATCGCGCGAAACGGTGCGCCGGCCCCCGATCCGGGGGGCATGGTCATGGGGCCCAAAGTGCTCTTGATCGACGAGTTCTCGGCCTCCGACGGCGACATCGTCGCCTACCGGTTCAAGAAGTACAAGATGGGTCCGGTCATCGGAAAGCGCACGTGGGGTGGGGTCGTCGGCATCCGGGGGTCGCTCCCGCTCCTGGACGGCGGGTTCCTGAACCGGCCCGAGTTCTCCCGGTACGACCTCGAGGGGAAAGAGTGGATCATGGAGGGGAAAGGGGTCGAGCCCGACATCATGGTCGACAACGACCCGGCAAGGGAGTTCGCCGGCATCGACGACCAGCTCGACAAGGGGATCGCGGAGATTCAGGCGCTCATGAGGAAGAACCCGGTCGTGATTCCGCCGCCTCCGCCCTATCCGGACAAGAGCAAGTGAGCGGCGCTGAGTACTAGAAGAGATCGCTCGGCGCGTAGTACCATTGCTGCTCGAGCGCCGTGCCGGCCAACGTGTCCTGCGCCGCGGGGGAGGTGCCCTTCGGACTTCCCTCCCGGCGAGAGAGCTTCTGCCCGCCGACGAACGAAAGCCCCGAGGCGACGACAATAAGGGCAGCGGCTACGTAGAGCGGCACGGATCTTCGCCAGAGCCGCTCCGCGCCGGCGGCCGTCCGACCGCGGCCGAAGCGCTCCGCGTATTTCGAGAGCACCGCTCGCTTCACCCTTGGGGCCGGGTCGCTCCGGAACCGTTTCAGCAGCTCCTCGATGTTCGGCTTCGTGTTCATGGTCACTCCTTTTTCGATTCCGGGCTTGCCACGCCCAGCCGCTCCCTCAGGCTCGCGACGGCGTTGTGCATCCGGCTTCGTGCCGTTCCGTCGGGAATCCCGAGGATATCGCCGATTTCACCGTACGGAAGATCCGCGCCGATCCTCAGGAACACGACTTCGCGCAATTCCTCGGACAGGGAGGCAACGAGGCGGAGAAGCCTGGTCCCGATGATGTCGTCGGGGCAATCAGCAGATACATTTCCCGGCGGGCACATCGAGTCGAGCTCGGACGGATCAACGGGGATCTCCCTCGCGCGGCTGCGCACATGATTCCTCCCCGTGTTGAGGGCGACGGTGTACAGCCAGTTTGGAAACGGTCGCTCCGGCACGTACGACGCGAATCCATCGATGACCTTGAAGAAGACGTCCTGCACGAGGTCGTCGAGGACATCGGCATCTGTTCCTGCGAACGAGGCCAGCGCGCGGGCCACGCCGGGGGCATGGCGGTCGTATATCTCCTCGAACGCGTCCGCATTTCCGTCTCGCGCGAGAAGGGCGAGCTCCGTGTCGCTCAGCTTTGTTATCTTTTTCCGCACTTCTTCAGAAGCGCCTTCACATGCGCTTCGGTGCTGAGATTGTGGAATTCGGCGATCGCGGCCGCCCGGCCGAGAAGCCTGCATTTCGAATCGGCGCTCACCCCGTCCCGCTCCGCCAGCCTTAGCATACTATGAACGTAATTGACCATCACGTACGAGAGGTCCGTGAGGTCCCACGCGAAATCCCAATCAGTCGCGGAATCGAGACGGTATCGATCGAGAACGAGACGCGCGGCTTCCTCTGCGCTGATCCCCTTTCCGGCGACCCGCCACGATAGGCCTTCTTCGATGGCGGGATCGGGCTTCAGGCCGAGCTCCTCTATGTTGACGGTCACGGCAATGCAAACAGGGACCTTGGAGTCTTTGATCCATTGCTCGATCAATGCGCGGGGATCTTCAGCGGCGGTCGCCGTCTTTGGCTGTCCGGCCGATTTCAGATACTCATGCCTTTTGCGGAGGGCATCGACGTACTCCGGCACTCTCAAGAGATGCCAATTGATTACAACGACGTCGGGCCTGAAGTCCATCCCGGCCTGCAGGGCCAAAGGAGAAAAGGTGTCGTTATCTCCGTTCGTAATGAGAACCGCGCCGTCGGGCAGCCCGACGAGCATATTGTACGCAAAATCCTGGAGGGGGCGGGAGATGATTTTCCTATCGAACACTGTCTTGAGCGTCGCCGCCGCTTTATCGAGCTCTCCGCTCCGCAGGTAGAGGACGGCGAGCGTTATCAGCGCCTCCCCGTTGTCGGGGTCGATCGCTCTCGATCGCTCGAGGAGCTTCAGCGCCTCGTTGCCCCCGCCGTCGTACACAATGATACACTCGGCATAGAAGCTGAGTGCCTTCGGATTGTCCGGCTCCAGTTCGACGGCGCGCTTACCCGCTCGCTTCGCCGCTTCCAGCTCGCCGCTGTACCGCTGGGCCCTGCCGAGATTGACCAGGGCATCGGCCGACTCCCCGTGCTTCTCGATGTACTCCCGCCACTGATTTGCGAGAGCGACGTAGGAAGCCTTATCCAGCGCCCGATCGCGCAGCCTCGGAACGGATTGGGGTTGGGATAGGGCGTTTGTCGCGACGCATGCGGCGAGAAGCAAGCAGCCGCCGACGACTCGCGGCAGTCCACCGATCCTCATGGTATCCTCCTTCGTGTCCAAGGTTTCATCTGCACTGAGCGGTGCAGAAACCGGCCGCTTCACCTCTAGAACACGCCAGGGGCGAGAAACGTTCACGGTCATTTTTGCCCTTTCCTCCATGGATTGCCTTCATGTACAATCCACCGCCAAGGGCAAAGGAGGTATTGTCTCGCTTCCAGGGATCGACGAGCCGGTTCAAGGTAAACAAGCATACCCCTGCAAACAACCAGAAGAAGGGAGAGTCGACAATGAACGTCAAGCTTTCTAACGGCAAAGTGCTTCCTGTGGAGATGCATAAGGTCAGGATTGTGCAGAAGACATATCTGGTGCCGGCCGAGCGGCGGGTCAAGGCTATGACGGAAGCCGGCTATAACACGTTCCTGCTCCGGACCAGAGACGTCTTTCTCGATATGCTCACCGATAGTGGAACCAATGCGATGAGCGACAACCAGCTCGGGGCGATGATGGTTTCGGATGATGCATATGCCGGGAGCGAGAGCTTCTACAAGCTCGCCGACGCCGTAAAGGATGTATTGGGATTCAGCCAGACGATGCCCGTGCATCAGGGGCGGGCGGCCGAGCATCTATTGGCCAAGGTCTTCGTTAAGCCCGGCGACGTCGTCTTGATGAACTATCACTTCACGACGACCAAGGCTCACTTCGAGCTCGCAGGCGCGACCGTTCTGGAGATATACACCGATGACATGATGAACACGCAGAGCACCAAGCCCTTCAAGGGCAACCTGGACCTGAAAAGATTCTCAGATTGCATAAAGAAATATGGCGTCAAGAAGATTCCTTTCGTGAGAATGGAAGCGACCACCAACCTCGTGGGCGGGCAGCCGTTTTCCCTGAAAAATCTCCGCGAAGTGAAGGAAATGGCAGCGGCGAATAATATTCCCCTGGTATTCGACGGCAGCCTGATCTCGGAGAACGCCTACTTCATCAAGCAGCGGGAAGAAGGATACGCGGACAAGTCCATTCAGGACATCATTCGAGAGATGATGAAATACGTGGATATCTTCTACATGTCCGCGCGCAAGAGCACTTCCGTGCGGGGCGGCATGATCTGCACCAACAGCAAGGAGGTCTACGACCGGCTGCTCGACTGGCTCCCCGTGTACGAGGGGTTCTCCACGTACGGCGGTATGTCGACCAAGGAGATCGAGGCCATGGCCGTGGGCCTGAGAGAGATGACCGATATCAACGTCGCCGGTATCTCACCGGAGTTCATCCAGTACTTCGTCGCGAGACTGATGGAGAATGACGTGCCCGTGGTTACCCCTGCGGGCGGGCTGGCGGCTCATCTCGACGCCAAACGCTTCGTGTCTCATATACCGCAGAGCCAGTATCAAGCCGGTGCGCTCGCCGCGGCGGTCTACATCGCTTCCGGAGTGAGAAGCATGGAACGCGGCACCATTTCGATGGACCGGGACGCGAAGGGTAACGACGTATACGCCGACCTGGAGCTCGCACGGCTCGCGATACCGCGCCGCGTCTATACGTTATCGCAGATCGAATACGCCATTGACCGGATCAGCTGGTTGTATCAGCATCGCAATCTGATCAACGGGCTGAGATTCATTTCGGAGCCGAAGGTCCTGAGATTCTTCTTCGGGAGACTGGAGCCGTTGGAGAACTGGGGTGAGAAGCTCGCGAAGGCCTTCGTGGCCGATTTCGGCTCGAATTGCTAGCGCGAGAGCGGAACGAAGCGGCAATCCGGGGCGGGGTGCGAAGCTCGCTATTTGATCGCCCGGCCTTCTAGGAACGCTTTCTTGTTGATCTCTCCCGTCCCTTTGGGCGCCATCCGCTCGACCACCTGGAGCCACTTCGACTCCTCGAGATCGATCTCTTGCGACAGCACGCCGACGAGAATCGTGTTCACGAGACGCGCGTTGCCGAGCTTCTTGGCGATATCGTAAGCTTGGATGACCTTGGTCTTGGGCGCGCGGGCCCTGATCTTGCCCTCGACGTCTTCGGGATACGAGAACTTGCCCGTCGTCGTGATGGGCGGGATCACCTTCTGGTCGCTTGCGATGAGCGTGCCGCCGGGCTTCAGGTAGTGCACCCAGCGCAGCGCCTCGGCGATTTCGAACGCGAGGATGACATCCGCCTCGCCGAGCGGAATGAGCGGCGAATAGACCTTTTTCCCGAAGCGCACGTGGCTCGTCACGACCCCGCCGCGCTGCGACATCCCGTGGACCTCGCTCTTCTTCGCGTCGAGCCCGAGGAGCTTCGCGACCTCGCAGAGGATCTCGCTCGCGAGCAGCACCCCCTGCCCCCCCACACCCACGATCAAAATATTCGTCGTGCCGTTCTTCATGTCATCCCTTCCTTACGCTTTCTTGATTTCCTCGATAGCCTCTTCGGGGCAGACCTGCTCGCAGAGCGTGCACCCGGTGCACAGCTCGACGTCGATCTGCGATTTCGGCCGCCCCTTCTCATTTTTCTCTGGAGAGAACGAGATCGCGGGGCAGCCGATCCTGAAGCAGGCGCCGCACGCCGTGCACTTTTCGAGCACGACGTAGAGGGGCTTCCCTTTGACCTTCGTCGGGAAGAGCATGCACGGCCTCGTCGTGATCACGACCGACGGCGCGTCGCGCTCTATCTCTTCCTTGAGGACGCTGAGCGTCTCTTCGAGGTTGTACGGATCTATCGTCCGCACGTGTTCGACCCCGAGCGCCTTGCAGAGCTGAACGAGGTCGATGGCGGAGGTCTTCTCTCCCATGAGCGTGCGCGATGTGCCCGGGTGATCCTGTCCACCGGTCATGGCCGTGGTCCTGTTGTCGACGATGATCGTCACCTGAGTGCCCCTGTTGTAGACGACGTTTGCCAGCGCGGTGATGCCGCTGTGGAGAAACGTGCTGTCGCCGAGGAGCGCCACCGTTTTCTTCTTCGTCTTTTTCGCCTTCTCGACGCCGAAGGCGTGGCTCACCGAAGCCCCCATGCAGTGGCAGGTGTCGAGTGTCTCGAGCGGCGGAAGCGCGGCGAGCGCATAGCAGCCGATATCGCTCATGGCGAATACGCCGAGCTTCTTGAGCGCTATCATGACGCCGCGGTGCGAGCAGCCCGGGCAGAGAACGGGAGGTCGCGGGAGGACGCTCTCCTCCGCCTGCTTCTCTATCGCCGCGCTCTTCGGGAGCACGCCCGCCTCGATGAATCCGTCGCGGATGCGTTCGACGTTGAGCTCCATGTAGTTGGAGAACCATTTCTTGCCTTCGCAGGGGATGCCCGCCGCGAGAATCTGCTCTTCATAGAATGGCTCGAGCTCCTCGACGACATAGAGACGTTCCACTTGCCTCGCGAAATCCATGATCATGTTCATGGGGATCGGGTAGCTGAACCCGAGCTTCAGATGGCTCGCATGAGGCATGACCTCTTTGGCGTACTGGTATGCGACGCTGCCGGAGATGATACCGACCTTTTTGTCCCCCCATTCGATCTTGTTGTGAGGTGACGTTTCCGCGTACGCTCTGAGCTTCTCGAGGCGCTCGATGACGATTTTGTGCCGCACGTGCGCGTTCGCAGGGACCATGACGTATTTCGGGATATTGCGCTCAAAGCCCTTGTGCTCCACGGTCCGCCGCTCGCCGATCTTCACGAGCCCCTTCGAGTGCGAGATGCGCGTCGTCATGCGGAAGAGCACGGGGGTGTCGAACTGTTCGCTGATCTCGAAGGCGTCCTTGATCATGTCGAGCGATTCCTGGCTGTCGGCGGGCTCGAGCATCGGGATCTGGGCGAATTTTGCATAGTAGCGGTTGTCCTGCTCGTTCTGCGATGAGTGGAGGCTCGGATCGTCGGCGCTGATCAATATGAGCCCCGCGCCGACGCCGGTGTACGAGAGCGTCATGAGGGGATCGGCTGCGACGTTCACACCGACGTGCTTCATCGCGGCCAGCGAGCGGGCGCCGCCCCAGCTCGCCCCGACCGCCGCCTCGAGCGCCACCTTCTCGTTGATCGACCACTCCGCGTACACGTCATCCTTGAAATATCGCCCGATCGTCTCGAGAATCTCGGTGCTCGGGGTGCCGGGGTAGGCGGAGGCGAACTCGCCGCCGTGCTCGTAGACGCCTCGCGCGACGGCCTCGTTTCCTGATAGGAGCTTCTCCATTAAAGGCTTCCTCCTGGTGGATGGAATCGTTTGCAGCAATAATAGATGTTCCTCGAGCGCACCAGCATAATTTCCATTGAAGTTAAAAGGAATGGCGGAAAAATTCAACTATATTTTCATGGCAGGCTGCCGGGGCGACAAACGCTCTTTTGTCATTATCAGCCGGCGGCTGATGTGGTATAATCACATATAATCTCAAAAACATATCAAGAGAAGAGGACTGGGCGGGAAGCGGTGGACTTCGAATAGCGCTTCGGATCTCTGGAAATATGACATCTATCGCGGGGACGACGCCCTGCTCGTTCCGGACGAATCGAACCGGATCGGAACCACGGACAAAACTGCGTTTTTCGACGGAAGCTGGGTGCACGCGTACCATTACTTCTACAAGCTCATCGCGGTTGACCGGCACGGGAACGAGTCCCCCGCGGCCCTCTTGAGACCCGAAGACGTCAAGGTCGGCACGCTGCTTCAGAGCTTCGCGGCCTCGCTCTCGGGGCCGTTCGTGGAGATCTCATGGACGCCTCTCCGAAGCGGGGGCTGACGTGCGGTTCGCGGCGCTGCGCGCGAGAGCTCCTGGCGGGACGTACGAGGAGCTCGCCGCACCCGCGATCGCGCGGGAGGGGCTCTCAGTCACCTGCGGCGACAAGAGCGTCCAACCGGGCACCTCGTACAAATATCGCGTCGACACCATTAACGAGAGCGGTCGCAGGACGCTCTTCGAGACGGACGCGATCGCGACACCGGCGATGCCGCTTACATTGCACCAGAACCATCCGAACCCGTTCAACCCGTCGACTACGATAAGTTACTACGTGCCCGCGGCGGGCCCGGTGACGCTCGATGTGTACGACTCTTCGGGAAAGCTCGTCGCGAGGCTTCTCGAGCGCGCGATGAAGCAGAAGGGGACGCATTTGGTCGAATGGCGCGGCCGCGATGCGCAGGGGCGCTCGGTGAGCTCGGGTGTGTACTTCTATCGCCTGACGAGCGGCAAGGAGACTATCTCGAGGAAGATGGTGCTTTTGCGCGCACGGAATAAACGGGCGGGGGAAAAAAGGGAGCGGGGCCGATCGCCTCAGTCGTACGACAGGCGGGTCTCCTCATCCGTCATCGTCGGCCGGAGGGTATCCTCCCACGCGCCGTCGCGCCACGTTCCCAGCTGATCGTGCACCTTGAAATATTTCTGCGGTATGGGATGCGTGCCGCAAACGACCTCCAGGCCGTACTTCGCTTTGATGAAGTCGCGGAAATAGCCGATGGAAGGGCAGGGGGGATAACCGACGATGAGTCCCGTGGCGAGATGTATCGCGACCGCCCCGTTCCGCTTCATCTCGTCGACCGCATATTCGACGTTTCCGCCGGGGCACCCCGCGCACGTCGTAAAGCCGACGATCTCGACTTCCCTGTCTTTGTAGATGCTGAAGGCGCCTTCCCTGTTTCTCGCCGCCCTGAAGCATTTGCCGCCTGCACACGTGCGGTAGCGGTCGCAGATGATTATGCCGATTCTCACCTTGTCCTGCATGGCGCCTACTTCCGGTACCAGACGGTCCACCAGTCGGACGAGCCGAAGCCGCAGGTCACGAAGAACGTGCCGTGGCCCTCGGGGCGCTCGGCCAGGGGCCGGCAGTTGGCGAGGGCGTTTTGCTGGAGGAAGGTGCGCAGATGTCCGCCCGCCTGCTCGGTCAGCGCGATCCGGAACTCGATCGAGTACGGCGGCCAGCATGAGCCTTCCTTCACGTGCGTGAGCTCGGTGCAGCCGTAGATCTTGGCCCCTCGCGCGCCGAGGGCATTCTTCAGGTCTGCGGCGGCCTGTTCGTAGAGCTCGTTCCCGGCGAACTCGACGGAGCTCAATCGGATCCAGGCCGCGTCGCCGGGCGCCTCGCCGTAGCCCGCCGTCCCGGTGCCGATCGCGATCGTTTCAATCTCACAGCCGCCGATCTTCCGGATCTGCGTCGAGCTCTGGGAGGATTTGCCCTTGCTGCAGCCGAAGGCGGCCGCCGCGCACGCGAACACGACAAATGTGAATGCGATGGTTCTCATCATTCCATCACCTTTGGCTTGAGCCAGAACGTGAATCCCAACCGGATGTCGAGCGAGCGGTACACGTCCTTGAGCGGGTTGCCCGCGCTGTCCAAGACAGCGTCGGTGTCGACGTTTTCGAGAAACGGCTGAGCGAACTCTTTGCTTTGAAGCCCCGCGCAGTAGGTGCACTCGAGCGAGAGATCGATCGTGCTCCGTATGGACGAATCGATTCTCCCCGTCACGAGCGCTTCGACCGCGCCGAGCTTTCCGCCCCCCGAGACGAGCGTCGTGAGGCCGTAGCCGATGCCGGCGCCGAGCGAAGGCTTGAAGATCGTGCCTTCCGGCATGAAGTTCCGCCGCACGACCGCCATGTAGCTGAAATGCCGCATCCGTGCCGGGAAGCTGTCATGGACGCTCGTATAGTCGAACTCGTCGAACAACGCCGCGCAGAAATGCGCCTCGAGCGACCACTGGTTCTCGGCGAGCGAGCGTCCGAGCGATATGCCGAGGGAGTAGCCGGCGGGCACATTCTTGCGCCCCTGGAGCGCGAGCTCGTCGTTTAGATTCTTGAGCTGCGGGATGCCCGCACCCGCTCCTATCCGCAGGAAGTACCTCGAATCGGCGGACAGGAGAGGTGAGGAAAACGCCGCGAGGAGAAGAACGGATAAAACGATACGGAACATGTGCCGGGATTCCGCCGCCATGGCTTGAAACTCCTTCGCCGGCCTGTCCGGCGCCTTCGAACGACCCCAGGGGCCTCTCGCCGTGAAAGTATAGGGCCGGTCCCGATGATGTCCAGAGTTATAATCGAAACCATCCTTGCGCGCGCCTGCATAAGAGATTACAGTGAAGGGGACAACGCGCCATCGTCAGGAAATGAGGGTGATTCAAATGAAGGTGATTGTATGAGAACCGCATTGGTGCTTTTCGCCGCGCTTACGGTTCTGCTCGCGGCTGCGGCGCCGGCAGCGGGCGATGAGGCGGCGGATCTCGCGAAGCTTCTCCCCGCCGCGGGGGAGATTCCCGATTGGAAGAGCGACGGAGAGCCGCTGGCGTACACCGAGGACAACCTCTGGGAGTACATCGACGGCTCCGCCGAGAATTTCCTCTCGTTCGAATTCCGGCAGGTGCTCGCGCAGGACTACGTCTCGCTCGCCGGCGCGGGGCTCAAGGTCGAGATCTACGAGCATACGAGCCCGCTCATGGCGTACGGCATCTACGCGCAGAGGCGAAGCCCCGGCCTCGCGTATCACGAGATCGGCGGCGGGGCATTCTCCGACGAGTATTCGATCAATTTCTGGAAAGACCGCTTCTACGTGCGCGTGGCGGTCTTCGAGGCGGGGGACGAGACGCAACGAGAACTCGAGGCGTTCGCGACCGCGATCGCGGCGAAGATTCCGGAAGGCGGCGCCCTCCCCGCGGAGGCGACCGTATTCCCCGAGGAAGGCCTCGTGCCGAACGATACGCGCTACCTCACCCAGGGCGTCCTCGGGCGGGAGAAGTTCCCGTCGGCGTTCGTGGGCACCTATCGGGTACTCGGCGAGGAGGCGAAGCTCTACCTCTCGACGCTGCCCGACAGCGCGGCCGCGCGCGACACCTTCATATGGTACACGGACGGGCTGGAATCCTTCCAGGCGACCTCCGAAGGCCCGGACGGCAATTACATCCTGGGCCTCGGCAAGGATCCCTACCAGGGGGATATCGTCGCGTTCAACGTCGGGAAGTGGTTCGGAGTTCTCGCGGGGCTCAAAACCCCGGGCGAGCTCGGCGTCGGGCTCGTGGAGCGGATGGTGGAACGGCTCGAAGCGCTCGAGGCCGCCCGCAAGAAGGCGAGCGCGCCGGAGCCCCCGAAAAAATAACCGTGTCGGATTTCAGACCGGGATTCCCCCGCGCTCAGACAACCCGCCCTGAGGCGTCCTTCATCATATCGGGAATCGCGAGCCCGTAGGGGCACTTCTTCAGGCATTCCCCGCACGCCGCGCAATCGCCGAATTTCTTTTCGAGCGCCGCGAGTCTCGCGAGAGCCCAGTCCCTGAGCTCGTAGCGGGTGTAGTAGCCGTCGATGAGGAAGAGAAACGGGATGTTGAGCCCGTTCGGGCAGGGCATGCAGTAGCCGCAGCGGCGGCAGAATTTCTCTCCCCAGCGCACCTGCTCGGCGTGGAGCTCGACGAGCGCGGCCTCGTCGGGCTCAACGAGCTTCTTCCCGACGGAGGCGTTCTCGTCGACCTGCTCGACCGCGTCCATCCCCGGTATCACGACGTCCATGCCGCGGGTGAGCTCGTAGCGGAGCGCGTCCTTGTGGTTGCGGATCGCGCCCCCCGCGAACGGCTTCATGCAGATCGTGCCGACCCCGGCCTTCTTCGCGGCGGGGATGACCGCTTCCTCCCATTCGGTCTCGATCGGGTTGAAGGGGAACTGCACCGTGTCGAAGCGCCCCGTCCCGATCGCCTTGAGCATGACCTCGCGCGAATGCCCCGTGATACCGAGCCAGCGGATTTTGCCGGCCGCGCGAGCCTCGACGAGCGCGTCATAGGCGCCGCCGGGCGAGAGCGCGCTCTCGAGCTCGGCGGGCGAGCCCACCGAGTGAAGCTGGTAGAGGTCGATCATATCCGTGCGGAGGTTGCGGAGGCTCGTCTCGATCTCCCGGGCGAGCTTCGGGGCCGTGCGGGAGAGCGCCTTGCTCGCGAGGTGGATCCTGTCGCGCGCGCCCGCGAGCGCGCGGCCCATCTTTTCCTCGCTGTCGGTGTAGGCGCGGGCGCTGTCGAAAAAGGTGATGCCCTTGTCCAGCGCCCTCTTGAATACGCGGTCCGCCTCCTCGGGGGAAAGGCCCTGGATCGGGATTCCTCCGAAGCCCACGACCGACACGTTCATGTCCGTTGAGCCGAGTCTGCGTTTCTCCATATCGGGAAATCTAATGTTTGGGGGCGCCCTTCGCCAGCACCTCTTCGTAGACGGCTTCCGTCGCCTTGATCATCTTCTCGGCGGGGAATCGCTCGTGGACCATGTTCCGCCCGTTCAGCGCGAGCTCGGCGGCCTTGGCCGGGTCCTGCAGGAGCTCGACGATGCGCTGTGCCAGCGACTCCGCCGAGCCTTTCGGCACGAGGTAGCCCGTCTTTCCGCTCTCGATGATCTCGGGGATCCCGCCGACATCCGTCGCGACGACGGGCACGCCCGAGGCGAGCGCCTCGAGGAGCGTGAGCGGCATGCCTTCCGAGTCGGACGACAGGCAGAAGATATCGATCGCGCCGTAGAAGTAGTCGATCTTCTGCGTCTCCCTGACGAGCGAGACGCATTCGCTGAGGTCGAGGTCCGCCGCGTACGCGGCGAGGCTGTCGCGCATGTTCCCCTCGCCGATGATCGCGAGGTGGACGTCCGGAACCGTCTGCCGGACGTGGAACAGCGCCTCGATGAGGAGCTTGTGGTTCTTGACGCTCACCATGCGGCCGACCGCGCCGAGGAGCTTGGCGCCGGGGAGCAGCTTGAACTGCGCGCGGCACTCCGCGCGCGGCGGGAGCTTTTCGTAATCCTGAAGGCGGATGCCGTTCGGAATCTCGACGAATTTTCCCGCGAGCTCGGGAAAACGTTCGGCGAACGACTGCCGCACGCGCTCCGAAACGCAGATGATCTTGCTCGCGCGCTTCGTGAACCCCGGGAAGACCCAGCGGAAGAGCATGGGCATATTTTCGGGGATGTAGGGGTTGTGCTCGGTGCGCACGATCGGCACGCCGGTGCCGCTCGCGATCTGGGCGAGCGTCCCCCAGAACATGCCCGGCGACGTGTGGAGGTGGAGGAGATCGATATGCTCGCGGCGGATGAGGTTCGCGAGCTTCGTCACGGCGGTCCCGTCGCCGCGCCGCCGTTTCCCGAGGAGGAACACGCGCGCGCCCGCGTTCGACATCCGGTCGATCATATCGCCGCCCCCCGTGATCGAGCAGACGAGGTACTCGAAGCGCCGCCGGTCCGCGCCGAGAAGCTGCGTCTCGATGACGCGCTCCGCGCCGCCGCGGTACAGCGAATAGATGACGTGCAGGACCTTTCGCCTCATGACAATTGCCACCCCGTCTTCGAGAGATTTGAGATTGATACCATATCGGGGGGGGGAATTTCAACCAAATCCCTTGATTTGCCGTCGGTCGGCGCTACAATCCCCCAATCGGAGGTATCGCATGGAACGAAGAGCGAAAATCGTCTGCACGATCGGGCCCGCATCGAGCGGCGCGCGCTCTCTCGGGAAACTCCTCGCGGCGGGGATGGACGTCGCGCGGCTCAATTTCTCGCACGGCACGCGGGAGGCTCATCGCGCCGTTTTCGACGCGCTGCGTCGGCTCGAGAGCGACGTCACGATCATGCAGGATCTCGCGGGGCCCAAGATCCGCATCGGCGAGATGAAGGGGGGCCAGGCGCGCCTGCGCGACGGCGACGCCTTCGTGCTCACGACGAGGGACGTTCTCGGC
>Ga0315288_10007887_pt1 | contig 13477 bp, 13 predicted proteins | sample YL17G11_20_MG_FD_203454 | JGI IMG/M metagenome (GOLD analysis project Ga0315288, IMG submission 203454) | Sediment microbial communities from Yellowstone Lake, YNP, Wyoming, USA - YL17G11_20 | ecosystem: Environmental > Aquatic > Freshwater > Lake > Sediment | place: USA: Wyoming | collected...
CATCTACAACTGTAGCTATACCATGAACTCCACAACCCATAGCATTATCTACACCAGAATAAGGCCATGAAGTAGGTTCTTCACCATTATCTACAAATGCCCCTGTTTTATTTCTTTTAAAAAGGTATAAAACATCCCTTAATTCAGCTCCATTAGTAATGGGATTACCATCTGGAGGAAATAACAAAACTCCATCAATTTGATTAATTGCTTCTGGTTCGCCTACTGCACTTGCATATGCTAGAGAAATATTATTATAATCACAATAAGTTACAAGTCGATTATGATAACTACAAAGTCCAACTCCTGCTGGAATTTCCGCGAAGTTATCAATAAGATGAGAGGCGTCTTTCAATAAATCTGCATCAAAGAAAGTTTGATTTACGAGTGTAGTGCCAGTATTATTTGGAATAGTCGCACCCGGAACAAAGAAGAATTTATATCCCGTAAGGTCGCCATTATAAGTCTGAATTACCTTAGATGCGACAATATGTCGTTTAGTAACAGCAGGATTAGCAGATACAGCAACCGCAGAGAAACTTACAGATAACGCAGCACCAGTAGTAAATGCTACAAATCCTCCAGGAGCCGAAAGATATCCTGTATCGGTTTCAAATACATATCCAAAGATATGAACACCAGCATCAGTATTACCAGCCGCGCCATTAGCAGCAACTAAAGCAGTAGTTGGACCCGCGCCAGCAGCTTTACGTGCAGCAGTTCCATCTCCTTTATATACATATAGAAACTCTCCAGTTAAGCCTCGCTCTCGATTTAGCCCACTCACTAATTCGGTAGTAAATGGAGTAATATAGGCTCGTCCTGCGTATGGAGTAAATCCAAAATCAGTCATTGTAGCAATAGTAAGAACAGGACCAAAAACAGTAGTTGAATTTACAATATGAAATATTTTCCCCCCAGTGGTTAAAACAAGTAATGTATTTTTATCCGTAGTGGGGTAATTATACATTCTTAAAATATTTGTAGTTGGAGATGCCAAATTCTGATGAAGTCCTATACCATCTCGTGAACCAAAAGAACTATCTCCAATGAATTTAAGATTCACACAATCAGAGAAATGGTCCATTGGCGTATCTACAATATCACCACGATTGTAGAGGCCGTGAAACTCTTCAAATCTTATAGGTTCATGTTCTCGCATGAAATTATGTCATAAATCCACGCTTTTTATACGCAGCTCTAAATGGACGCCGACGAGTAAGAATAGTCTGCTTACTTTTAACTCCAATACCTGTAGCTCTATCAAGAGCCATCACAGCATAAGCATTAAGGGCATTAGCACTACTAATATTACGTTCAATAAATTCAGCACAAAGACCAGCGGTGCGATATTCAAGGAAAGAAGCGGCATTAATGACATTAATAAGTGAAGTCTCATCAACTAATGGAGTAAAGATATCTTTAATATAATCTATTTTAATATCATTACTTTGATTAGCAGGAAGAAACTTAATAACCTGATTTTCCCAAACATAGAAACTAAATTTACTAGTTAGCGTTCCTTCAAATTGATGAGGAATATAGTCCCTTCTTGACATTGGAACATAGGGGTCAATTCCTGCTTGTCTTTCCCACAATTGCTGTGGTTCAATCATATTATCAGGAAGTTTAGGAACACCAACACCATTGTAAATAATTTGGGTAGTTCCAGCAGGAACATTAATCAATGCTGAAGTTAGTTGAGTTACAGGAATACTATTAAGCTCAAAATGTTCCTGTAACTCTTGCATAGCAATCTGCAAATATGGAAGAACCGCTGTGTAGGTATAGATAGTCCTAGCAGTATCGTTCATCAGGGTTGCTGATTTAGCTAGAACTGTTGATGCTACCAAATCTGCGGTTGACATGTTTTTACCAGAAGAAATGTCCCATTAACACACCAAATGCGAATGGGAGTATAGGGTGTTTTGCAAATTTCCAAACTATTTCACTGATTGTATCTCCAGGTGTATGATTCCATACAGACCAGAATTCATACACAAATATCAAAACCACTCCGGTTAAAAGTAACCATTTCATATTCTACTGGGCGAATGTAAGACCCAACTCTTTAGCTTTAATTGGGTCATTAATAGCCTTACAAGTAGGACAAACTGGAAACATAGGATTGAGCAACGCCCCACAAGCTTTACAACGAACAGTATCAACCATTCTAAAGTCTTTCAACCAATCTTTAGGAAGATTCATCTCTTTAGCTGCAATTCGCATACTATCACTGATTGCGAGAGGATTACCATTAGAACGTGCCCATAAAGCATCAGCAAGTTTAATTAAAGCAGAGAACCAATTTCTCTGCCGAACTTGTGCTGCATCTAATTCATGTTTAAAATTCTTTCGGATGGCATCAATAGTATGCTCACCAGGAATATAGAACAATCCCGGCATAGCATCAGCCATATTACATCCTAGAATTCCATTACAAAAGTCTTTAATAACAGAATCAGCGATTTGCACACTTGAAACAGGAATTTCAAGTAGTGGTTGTTCCTCGTCAATCTCTCTCCACCAACTACTTGGACCAAACACTACAACTGATGGGTGTTCATAACTGCCCGCAGGAATTAGAAATCTTCCCGGTGTAATTGTAGGCTTAGTTTCAAGAATTTCCGATGGATAAATACTTACAATAGTAGTTTTATCCAATGGATTCACTGGACCACGAATAGTTCGACGCCTAAAAGCTGCTTTTCCGGGAAATTCTCCAACAACAGACATAATTAACTCTCTTTCTGAGCGATTTTATATGATTGAGGCATCGCTATAGCCTCTCCTGTAATAGTCCGACCTAATAAAGATGACTCATCTCCAAATAATTCCTCCGTCAACTTTCCAATACGTTTCTCGCGTGCTTCTATAGGGTGTTTTGATTCCTCATCAACATATTTTGCTAAACTCTGTTTTCCAATTGCAGCATACAGAGTGTCAATAACAAATTTACTCCCCCAAAGTGTTGGGGGAACATACTCATCCTTATCACTTTTAAATACCCATAAAGGTTCATAAGATAATTTAAGCCCCGCAAGTTCAGATATATTAGTTTCAGGAACAATTACTAATCTTTCAAGAACATACTTTTCATGAATCCATTGTCTATATTTAGGAAGCAGCTTCACTACTGGAATTAATAATTGGATTCCTGAATCAGTCCTATCCGTTAAACGCTTTTCAAATTGGTCCTCAGACCATACCACACGAAACATGGCTTGGCCCGTCCCAGTATCAACGCCGAATAAATCTACTAACTGACCATTAATAGATTCGATGGGTTCAGCTAATTCCATTACTCTACATCAATAATTAAAGTAAAACAAATCGGAATAAGTTCATTCATAATATATCTTGCATCACATATCCAAATAAATTTTATTTTGTCTTGATACTTATCAAAATAATCACTTAGTTCAACTTCAGGAATATCTTTGAACTCTTTAAGTTTTATGTTACACCCATCTGCGTGAGAGGTATGCGCAGCCCACCATGCAGACCACTGTATTATGCAGGAATTGTAACAATTGGCACATTAGTGTCGGAAGTCCAATTACGCCACCAACCAGTAGCGGCTGCCACATAACCTTTAACAATAGTTACATCAGCCGCAGCATCCTTAAAACTATTGTCCAAAGCAGCACAATTCAGCCCACCAACGAAACTTAATCTAGTTCCACCAGCAGTATGAACAGTATAGAATTGGTTTTCCACTGTCAATCCATACTGACCATTAGTAATAAGAACATCATTTGTATTTTGCATAAATTTATTATTTTTAATAGTAAAATGTGTAACAGCAGCAATACCATCTCCTGCTGTATTTTTAATGGCATAACCAGCTAATCCTTCAAAAATACAATTTTCAATATTAGTTTTCTTAACTTCAATTAATTCAACTCCAATACCTGTTGCACCACCAGCAGAGAAGTAACAACCACGAACATTTCCATGTGAAGAATCTGGAATAGCCGCAGTTTCCCGTCTATCAAAGGTAATACAAGCAGAAGCAGCAACAGGAGCAAATTGAATATTTTCAAATGCCCAACCCTGTTCAATCACTCGAATAAGAGGAGTAGTTGCAACAGGACTAGCCGGTGCCAACCATGATGCTCCACCACCTGTAGGAACACCACCACTAGTAGCCTGTCTAGGCTGATTAGCTGCACCTAGAACAGTAACATCCAACACACCCACAGGACATACAGCCTGTTCTTTCAAAACTCCAGAGAGATAAATCAAATCTCTCGAACGGAGATTTGGCTTAAGACTTGTGAAAGTCTCGAATGAACCTCGCGGCCCACCACCCTGTGGAAACAGATACCATACCTTATTAATTACACCATAATCCTGTAGAATAGCCCTTCGATTTTCTTCTCGAAGATTACGCCAATACCCACTCTGAGTCATAACTTTTCTCCAGTCATATTGACCAACGTATTACTACGCCAAAGAACAAAACGCGTGATTTAGTATGCGCGCCCCACTTCTATTTTAATGTGTGACTGTATCTAAACTACGGCCGCCGGCCACCAATAATTAGATACTGGGTCATAACACATCAAAATAGGCCTTTCTGTAATAGGCTGATACGCTACCTTAATAGGATACGTAGCCCCATTAGTAAGCATCGCTCCGGGCGCACCATGCGTAAAGCAAAGGACTACTTCACAATACGCACCAGGCGTGGGTGGAACAATATTAGCAAGCTGAACCTGTCCACTTAGGAAGGTAAACCTGCCATTGGGAGTGATAGTAGCAGCACAAACCTGAGTCTGAGGCTTGGGCTGTGTTGAAGCCTGAACAACCCCAAAGTCAGCAGAATTAAGGGTTCCTGCAACAGCCATTTTATTTTCCTTTTTTTCCTTAATTCTAGTTAGTAACCAGTAGGAACTGCCAACGCATCAATATAGGCACAAGCAGCAGGATTTGTAACAAACGTCTGCATACCCACAACCATATAGAAGATGTCAGCAGTAGCCACACCACCCGAAGGACCACGGATTTCAAAGATTCGACGACCATCGGTAGTATAGAATCCGATGGGAAGAATCTCACCACGACCCCACACTTCATCGACAATAAAGTCGATACGAGTCTTGTCCCAGTTAAAGGAATCACGCAGACTAGCACCAGCCATCTGCATACCATCACCGAAATACATATTCAGTGATTCTTCCTTTGGCAATTTATGAATAATCGAAACCAACTGTCCGATTTCTTCATAAGCCTGCTTCTGACAAGGATGCAACCATGCAGTAGGCTTGAACGTATTATCAATACCTACACGATTGCCAATCTTATTCATCGCAAGACGCGGCAACGGAAGCGTCAATGCAGTATTAAGACCATTAACACGATTGGCTCGAATTTCAGGCGTAGCGGAACGCGAGAATCCCAACCATGTGCCAGTCGAAGCATTAGAATGATGATACGGCACACCATACAGCGCAGGAAGTGCCGTAGGAGTAACAATACCATTCGTAACCAGCTTATCAGTTGCAATAGTAGCAGCGACAGCCGGAGTTACGTCGATACTCTTATTCTCAACATCCCACTTGGTAATAACACCACTACCACGCAGAACACCGAGAGCAGTATCGAATACCTGGACAGTCTGACCATAACGCATCAAACGTGCGCCAAAACCATCAGTTCCAAGTGTATAGGTATCAACACCACCAGCAGTAGAAACGGCGCTAATAACACCGATAACGCCATCTCCACTCTGCATCATCTGAGCATCAAGCTGTCGCCTAAGTTCATCAAGGGCTGTAGCTGTAAGTCTACGAACCCCATTAGTAACAGCCTTCCGCTCATCATCGGTAGCCCATTCCGTCAATTTAGTGTATTCGATATTCTCACTAACGAACACACTAGTAAGCACGGCCTTATCGAAAGTCGGGCCACCACCGCGTCCCAAGTCTCCACCATCAGCATTAAAATACTGAAAGCTTCCACCAGGACGGAGTTCCAATGGAACACGCATCTGCCTGTTAGAGATTTTCTCAACATCACGCTTCTTGATGTTGGAATAGAACTTATCATCCCTTTCAAACAGAACGCGAATCTTTGGAATTACACGTTCTAACTCAAGTCCAGCTACCTGTGACTCAACAACAGCCATTTTGTCCCTCGTTAATCTGCATTAAGAAAATCAATAGTCCTCATTCCCTTTGGAATATCGGATGCTTTAGAAATCTTGCCACTTTTGTTTCCTTCTTGTGAACGTGGCCGTCCAGGTATGATTGGAGTCTTATTAGGACTCTCCTCCTCATCACTAATACGCCTACCTAATCCCCTGAGAGCGTCGATTCTGGCCTTCTTTATGACTGTAGGCAACAGTGTCTTAGCACGGGATAGATAAGCGGATTTAATACGTTCGACTGACTCCCTACTAAAGTTGGAATTAAACGCGGATTCCCAGAGTTTATCTTTAAGAGCTGTAAATCGTGCATCCTTACTGAGCACAACTTCTAGCATCTCAATAGCTTCTCTTGAAGCATTTTTACGAACATAATCAGACATAGATTTCTTAGGGTCGATATTAGCATCAATCGTATTCCTAAGAGTGTTATTAATCCTTGTATTCAGGTCATTCCTAGCACTATCAAATTGCTGCTTAACAAACTGTTGTTCCCTCTGCTGTAATTCTTTATTCTTGCCTTCTGATTCTGGTTCATCTTTAGACAAATTAGAAGGTGGCTTAAACTCACTAGTTCCAAACACAAATTGATTCAATAGCTGTGCTGCGGACTGTAAAGCTTCATTTCCTGACTTTCGAGCCTCGCGCACCATCGCTACGATAGTATGCTTGGTTACATTTCCAAGCACATGAAAATATGCTTGTTCATCTACTTTTGCGAGAGTCGGAAGATACTCATCAACAATTTTAGCGAATCCCTTTGGACTTTCAGTTTTAACGGCTCTAAGAAGGGTCTCTGTATTCCCACCCATTACATCGTTTTCAAATTTATCAAGAGTCTGCTTAGCTTCTACCGCAGCCTTAGCATCATCAATAGTAGGAAGTAATTCAGTAAATTGCTGTTCTCTATAGTATGCCTTCTCAAGATAAGGAAAATCCTTAAAGAGAGTAGGATACTTAGCTAGAATTTCTTTACGACGAACAGGAGTTACAAGTTCCAGTTGTTCATCAGTTGGACCTTCTAATTCCTGTTCGATTTCAAGTAGGTCATCATCTACTTTATCTTCATCAGCATCTTCACCATCATCATCTTTACCCTTACCTACTTTAACATCTTCAAGTTTAGTAGATTTAGGTTTAGGCTCCAAGTCGATAACTTCAGGTTCTTCTTCTGCGCCAAGAAACTCAATAGTATCCTCGTGACTATCAGTTGATGGACCAATCGGAGTTTCTACAGATGTATTACTGGACGGTAGCGACATTGGCTTCTCCCATTATGGGTGCTTCTGGTTGCATTTCTGACGGATTGGGCTTTTCAGGTGGAGCAGCACCATTCTCCCCCGGAGCCTGTGATTGTTGCATCATACTCATTTGTATTTGCTGGTAATGAAGTTTACCATGCAAAAGCACATTCCTATAACCCGGTTCATTATCTATCTTAGTCTGCTGACCCGCAGGACTGACTACCCATTTACGACAAATCTCAAATTCTATGGCATGATTCTCATACACAGGGTCAATATCTACCGATGGAACTTCAGGATTCAATGGGTCCATCGGATTCGGTATTGGCTCAGAATCAACCAAGAGTTTAATTTCATCATACTGATGATTTCTATCATCTTCACCAGGAACAAAGAAATCAGTAAGTCCAATAGCCTGACGGATAATCGGTAGATTCTCAGGAGAACCAATCACAGCAAGAACTTCAGGATTAGCAGCCGATAAAAGCTGCATGATGGTATCCTTCTGCTGTGACCAAGTTAATGGAAGATTTTCATTAGCCTCTAGTTCTACCTTACCAATCTTTCCTTCCAACTCTGCCTTACGAATGAATACATTGATAAAATTACCATCTGGGTCACGCTGAACATCCTTCTCATCTTCCTTTACTTCTTGGATGTAAGCGGGAATAATTTTACCAAAGATTTCTTTCCACCACAAGGTAAAGATTTTCCATGTATTCTGGAGTCGCTGTAGTGCTTGCGCACGAGACATTGAATACTGTGATGCAGTTTCAGCTCCCTGCATCTGTCCGCCAAATAATGATGGTAGGGCGCCTGACACAAGTTGTGCAAGTCCCTGGATATTCGTCGCAAAAGGCATTACCTCTGGAGAAAGATTAGCAGTTTTAATTTCATGAAATCCATCGCTAAGTGTCTTACCTGATTTCGGAACAGCCTCATATATACCACCTGGGACTGATTCCATCTGACGGTAAGCATTAAAGTTTAAAACTCCAGGGTCAGCGAATGTCTGACCAATACCATGTTCAATAGTCTGAAGTGTTAGAGAAATTAGGTCATTTGTTATTTCCTGAACGCTAACCAATAAGAGACCAAGAGGGTCATGATGCAAATAATCAGAAAGGGGATTATAAGTAAGAGTCCAAGCATCATCAAGACGTTCATTATAAGCATCACCAAATTCATCATTTACTAATGTAACTTTCGCACCGTTGGGATATAATTTCTTAAGTTTCTTTACATTATCTTCATCCTGAAGAACATTGAACGCTGAAGGTCGAAGCCATGCATTACGAATAGTTACATTATTTGTAGGATACGCCCCTTGATACTGAGGTGAAAGTCTACCCCATTGTTCATAGGGGTCTTTCGGTCCAACAGAACTAGCGATTTTCTTTGCTTCTTCACAAGACAATTTACCATGTAAATGGGTATACTTTTCAATCGCATTTGCATAGTGAGTTTCATAGCTGAAAATAAGATAAGGACAATCTTCCTGTTTCCTCGCGTAAATCGGAACCTTCACATACAACCCACCATAGCAATCCAGCATAATTCGAGTTTTAGGTTTATGCGTAGTTCCAACGATTCGAGTAACAAAGAAAGATTCATTATTAACCGCAGGCTGAATTACTTTATTACAAGCAGGACACAGCTCAGGTTCATAATCCTCTGGTTCTCTCTGTAGAACTGTAGTGAACTCATCTTCTAGATTCTGTTCTTGTTCCGCTTCGCGCAATTCAGCAATTTCGTGATTTAGTTTATCATCAATATTATATCCACATTCAGGACAAGTAGTAATCTGATGCTGTTCTTCTATTTCTTCCTTTTCATCCTCAGCATAAGTTCCAAAGTATTCATCAGACTTAGGATAAGTGTAACCCGCAACCATTCCTTCTGTGCAGTAAATGAATAGCGCGTGAAGCCATACCAACTGAACATTATTATGACGATAGATTAACTGAGCAATCTTATCTCCTGCTTTAGCAGTTGCTAAGTCAAGAGTATTATCGGCATCATCAGGATAGCACTTAATAGGAGGAACGACCACGCTAAGTGCTGCGATGATAGATTCCAAGTAAGCACGGAATACGTTAATGGGTTTATCATAGTATGACTGTTGAGTATCATCAGTCTGAACTTCATCCCAGATACGCCAATCATGCGCGACTTCGCTATACCATGCCTTCTGGAATCCTTCCCAGAATAATTTGAGCCTCCGCCATGTCCGAATTTGACGCTCACGAATTTGGCGGTCCTCTTTATCGAAGTGGTCAATTACTTCTTTTAAGAGAGCCTGAACATCCTCCGAAGTTTCTTTAGCCATTACTTACCAACTAAAATCTATTTTTATAAGCTTGACCAATTCCACCCATACCTTGCATTCCTCCACCACTTCTCATTCCACCACCAAAAGGATTACCTGTAAATGGTGGAATAGGTTGAGGCATTCTATTACCTGTAAATCCTCCCCCTTCCATATAAGGACTAGATGGCATTTGAGAAGGTCCAGTATTGATGGGACCGGGAGGATAAATAGAAGAACCATATTCTCCACCAGGAGTAAATCTAATAGGCTGATTTTGTCCATAAGGATTAGTAGGAGGAGTGAATGCACCTCCATCAACTGACCCATAAGTGCGATATGGGTCCATAGGTGAGGGTAGAATACCCATATTACCAGTTCTACCTACATTTATTCCCCCACCAGAATTAGGTGAAGGTAGCATAGGTTTAGATGGACCGGAATCAATACCCTTTTGATTCTGTCCATCTCCACGATGCCCCCTTCGATGTTTCTGTTCTTGTGGAGGAGGAGTAATTGTAGTCTCAGGAGCACCCCTAAAACTACCCCAATTACTTACACCTGCGTTAAGCCCACCTAATCTACTCATTGGTTGGGGATTATATGGCATTATACACCATGCTTTCTACACATCTTGGAAGAAGGACCGGATTCTAACTTTTCTTCTTTTTTAGATTCCGACTTTTCATGTTTCTTCTTCTTAAATGAAAGACCGGAACCACCATAGTATTTTGATAATGGCATATTACTTTAACCTTCTATCGCTCCGAGCTTGTTTCCAAGAATATGTTCGTTCAGCTTCATTTGCTTCTATTTCTTCTGGTCTTTTATCCCAGGGTAATGCTAGACTTTTAAATTTGCCTATAAAATCTATTGGTTCCTTATTATGTTTACTATGAGTTAATTCATGAACTAATGTATCTCTTAGATTATTATCTTGTTCCATCGCTTGTCTATTAAGTGCAATAGTATTAGAATAATTCATCGCACTAACACCGCCTGGAAACAAGCTACTCGCAAATCGTTCAAGTCTATTCATTGGTCTAGCAGTAATACCTTCAGATTCTTTAGGCATATTAATCTGTGCAGACGCAAACTGCTTATCTAATTCGGGCCATTCTGACTTATCAGACCCTAACATTCTCTCCATAAAAGTAGGAGAAGGGTCAGCTCTATGACCGTGCTTCTTCGGCAAGTCTCAATTCCCTTTCAAGTTCTTCTGTAGGAATAGGAGCAGCTTTCATTAACTTAGCACGTTCTCTATCCTCAGCTTCCAACATTTGTCTACGCACATTCCAAGGAACATTAATAGGTCTAGTTGGTTCCATCATTACTGGAGAAGTCACAGGAGTGGGTTCAATTAGAATCTTATCAAGAAGTCTTTTATTTTCAAGACGAGAAATCTCAAGTTGCGTCCGTAGAGTTTCACACGATAAACAAACTCGCGCATATTCTAATTCCTCCTTACAGTGAGGACAATGTGGATTAAAGTATCTATGAATCCAATTACTCATTATTTAATCCTAACATTAACAGGAATACCTGGAGTAACTGTAAAGATAAAGGACAATGGTAGAGACTTTGGACTCTCACCCGCAATATTAGAAGCAGTTACAGTAAGAGTATGAGCACCGGGAGTAAAAGCTGGAAAAGGAACATCACATACAAATGGTGATGTAGTTCCAGTGCAAGTAACAGGAGTAAGGGTGGTCCCTACTGTTGCGGTATCGGGATAATACTTATAAGTATATCCCTGCGCTTCCGTCAGTGTTGGAGCAGCCTGGTCCCACCCTAATTTGTTGGTGCCCGTTGCAGGAGGTTGTGCGTATACTGTAGTTGTTACCAACAGTATAATAATTGCAAATAGAATCTTTTTCATAACATCCTCACGAATTCCAAAAAATCCATTCCGCTGTAGGGGCAAGTCTACAAGACATTAAGATTAATGTTAGTATTAATACCATCCCGAACTTACAAATTCCCAAACTATGATTATCCATATTACAACCAAAATAATTAATGTGCCCACTCCAATCCTATTAGCGATGCCCATGATGAAATCTACTTACTACTTGCATTTTAACCGGAGTATCTACACTTCGCATATTACGATAATATGCTGTCCAATCCTGATTACCCATAAGAACCTGAGTCATCAAGTCCTGTTTTTGAATCTTCGCAAATTCCCCAGTAGCGTCCGCGAAGTAACGCTCTGCTGAATCACAGGCATATCGTAAATCATCATATGGGTCATCACCTTCAAAAGTCGCTACATCTTCCGCAAGTTTATTAGCTCTAGGTTTGTCATATGAACAAGCTCTAATACTATCAATCATTAATGGACAACAATTAGGGTGTCCCTCGTGCGATGGTTCCTCACATCTAAATATCTGTAATCTAGGAATATTTGTCTCCGGTTCAGGAGGGTCAAATAATTTAAGATAATTTTTATAATCATCTAGTCCTTTATTCCTGAGCATCCACATTGCATATTCTTCACTGTAGGTCGGCAAGTCTGATGCTGGAATAACTGGTTTTGGCCTCCATCTTAAGTATTCATGTAATAACATTTTCCCAGCAATTCGGCTTCCTGGAGAGTTATTACTAAGTTCTATCGGCCTCCCTAATGCAGTTTCAATCTGCTGTTGGATAGTATGTTCTTGTCCTCTATCCTGACCTGCCGACCTACAGAACTTGATTACTCTAGGATTATCTCGTTCTACATAACTCTTAACTATCGGTGCCCATTCCTCAATCTTGGTTTTAAGCCAGTTTAATTCTCGATATAAATATAATTTCTTACTTGGCGAAATTGCATAGAAACCAATGTAGGTCATCGCCGCAAATCCCCAATCACCTATGACCATTTTAGGCCACCAGTCGGGGATATCAAACGGTGGAACTACATGTAAGGCATTTTCTGGTTCATCAGGGTATTGCCTATCCCTAAATTCATCAAATACTTGTCCCGAATAAGCATCCCAGTCACCAAATTTACGAGCTTTACGCTCCGCCTCAGACGGAATACCATCCAGACGAGCAGAATATTCCGGGTCAGCATGAGGATTATCGACAACAGTTGAGTGAACGTAAAATCGTTTAACATTCCCTTTTCCGACAATAATCTTTCCACCGTCAGGATAAGGAGTTACAAATCGCTTTTTTGCAAAAGTATGTCCGATTCCACCCGGCATCCCTGCTGCTCTGATAATAGCAGGAAGTTCTGGAACTTTGGTTCTGACCCTTGTAAATCCAATATAAAGATATATGTATTCGGTGAATGAGGTAAGTTCATCGGGAGTAAATAAGTTGATTTCCATTGAATCATATTTGTGGACATCTGATTCCTCCTCGCAATGTGCGAGAAATATCATCGCTCCGTCATTGTATCCACCAGTTCCACCGAATTGGTCAGGTCTAGGAAAGGTCCAGACCATATCAGTTTTATTAAAAGTGGCACCAAACTTTGGATATATTTCTCGGCTTCTTGGAACAATCTCATTTCTTAATTCAGGAAAAGTTCGACGCATGAATACTTGTTTGAAAGTCGGATTCTCATGCCAGCGATGGATGAGTCCATATACTAGTAATACATCTGACTTGCCACTCGCATTACCTCCACCATAGAATGCTTCAAATATTGAAGTAGGTAGGCTTAGAAATATCTCCTGCTTCTTATTTGGTTTCCAGAATCCACGGTCAAAACTCATTTCAATCTATCTTGAATACGGTTAATCTTTGCGGCTACTGCACTAAGTCCACCCGCAGCCAATA
>Ga0315288_10007889_pt1 | contig 13476 bp, 27 predicted proteins | sample YL17G11_20_MG_FD_203454 | JGI IMG/M metagenome (GOLD analysis project Ga0315288, IMG submission 203454) | Sediment microbial communities from Yellowstone Lake, YNP, Wyoming, USA - YL17G11_20 | ecosystem: Environmental > Aquatic > Freshwater > Lake > Sediment | place: USA: Wyoming | collected...
TTTTTACGATGTGAAGTAGAGTTCACAACGTCCGACAAATGTACGCCGTTACCCCTTGAAATAATCACATTTTTGCGTAAGGCAAATACACCTACAATGGTCACACTCTACGTTGCGGCAAAGTAAAGGCGTGCTTTGTTTGTTGTGTGTAGGGTTACTATTGTTAAGGTCTCTGCCACAGACACACCATAATGTCCCTATGGGATGTTTCTTGCCACATTCACATGTGATAACTTCAAAGGCATCCAGAGCCCGGGCCATGTCACAGTCTTTGGGTAAAGGATTAATTGAGTCGGTATGGATCACTGCTCTACCAGTCTTGCCTGATACTGTTTTATACTTGGTAAGGCATTCGTCATCTATGTCTTCTGTATCTTCATCGATGACATAGACAAGATCCGGGGTACCTTCACCGGTGATAAAGACTCCCTGAACAAGTCCGCCCTGTAACTGGATAACGATATTCATGATTATTGCTCCTCACATTTGTTGATACGTGTATAGACTTCAAGTTCTTCGTTTCGAGACCGGTCACTGAAAATTTTCTTTGCTGTTTTGTATTCAAGGTTGGGAAATAGAAGGGGTAGATCAGTGCCTTTGCAGAAGGCTACCTTCCAGCATTCTTTAAGCTCTTTTATAGATATGGACTCAGTAGACCAACTGAAGTCACAGTGTTTTACCAGGCCCTTAATATAGAGGTCAGTGTCACTGACCTTCATCTCCGTACACTCATCACGAAAATCAGTTACTTCTTCATCTTCATCATTCAGGAATTTACTGACACCATCCCATCGACTGATGTAGGAAGCTTTAAGAAGTTTGATCTGTTTGAGACAGGCATTAATCCAGACTAGGTCCTTCTCCGTGATTTCTATTTCTGCTTTACAGGGGCATTCTGCATACTCATTAGCGCAGCTGACTTCCAGAACGAATGTAAGAGACTTCATTAGCCTTTTCCTTTCAGTCTTTCTAAATAATATTCATGACCTTCGTTTGTTTCCCATTCCTTTGTGAGATACAGAGGCAGTCTTTTCTCTTTAATCTTATCGATCCTTGCTACTTCAGTACCTGTAACCTCTTCTTCAAAACCGTTAAAACCGGCTTCGACTACCCAGTCCTTTAGTTCATTTCGATAGAGAGCATTTTTGTTCCCTGACCTGAGTTTAGAATCATTATAGGCCAGGTGAAGGACTTCAGTAATGACATCCCTGTATTTGCCATAATCTGAAGCACCATCTTTCTTCTCATGAATTAAAACGGCCTGTTTGATAAGGGCTCGGGCTTTGTCGGACATGTGATTACTCCTTTGGTATACGTATCTTACGTTTGCCGGCCAGGATATCCAGGAACAAATGAGACTTCCATTTCCATTTATCATTAACATATAAAGGCAGGTCTTTGAAATCTACCTTCTTGATCATTGTTAATGAAGTGAGACCCTGACTAAACGTGTCTGCCCGGTGTGATAAATCCTGGGTACAGGCATAGATATCAAAACAGACACTATCCTTGTTAAAGCCTCGACATCTGCCCAAATATTCCCAGTACCAGCCCAGGGTATTAGAGTTCTGAGAAGAGTTACAAAAGGTATAGATAAAACCTACATCTATTACCTTCAGTACTAATAGTCTCTTGTTCATTTGGGCTATGATATGTTCAGCGTCATTGATCAGGCTGCTTTTGTATAGCATGTTACCCTCTCATTAATAACACGTACTAATTTAGCCTTCTTTTCAGTCATGGCTATCATAGGGATGAAGGAACCTATGCAGTACTTAATAATCAGCTCTTTAAGGTTATCAACATAGCACCGATCGTACAGGTCACTGACCTGTTCCAGGGTCATGGCCTTAATAACTTCTATGATCCTTGCAGTTATGGAACGTCTGAGCTTAGAAAGGGTTTTAATATGGGCATCAATTTTAGCATTGTCCCGGATCTTAAAGAGCTGTCTCATGCCATAGGCATCACTCTTTAAGTTCAGACTTCTGTTCCATAAATGTTTAACATCGGTCCACTTAAGAACTTTTTTCTCGTGTGTTATCCGGAAGTCTTTTATTTCGGCCAAGGTTTCCTGCAGAAGGGTTTTCTTACCGATTATCTTTCCATGACAGTCTAGTTCAATTGGATCACTCCATTTGTAGACCTTTTTTTCAGCACAGCCATTAAAATACCAGGTCCTACTAATACTCCACTGCTGGATAAGGCTGTATCCAAGGAAAGAATGGAGACGGTCTGCAGTTGTGACTGTCTGGTATCCACCGGAATCGAGAATGATGTGGCCATTTTTCTGCCAGGTGATGATGTCGGTGTGGTATAATCTAACAGCTACGGCGTCATCTTCTCTTTTCTCAAGATAAGTGTTTCCGCCCAATTTTACTTTGGTTCTATTACCAAGTTTGTCCAGAGCAGACTGATAAGTTAATGTCGACATTGGAGTTCTCCTTAGTATGTACATGTTATATGATCTCTAATGGAGGAAGTACAGGGATAGTCGGGAGCAACAGGTCTAATTTCTTCTTGAGTTTTTTGTTCAGGTTCTTAGGATTCTTGATTGCTGCTACAATAAGGTTATGAAAGGACTCTTCATTATTGGTCAGAAATAATGGTAGAGCTGTCTCTCCCTGTTCGAGTAAGGCCAGGAGAAGGTCACAGTATGGTTTGATCTCATCAATTCTTACCGTGGAATTTCCATCCTGGGTGGACTTAGTGATAGTGACTTCATCATTAATAAAGGACCTGATTTCACCATCATACTCGTACTTGGCCTCGGACTGTCTGATATAGGAGATATGATTTGTTTCACAAAAGCCTTCGACGTCATCACACTGACCATAATTGGCTGTACCGTCCCATTTAGCTTCCTCTTTAAATTCCTTAAGTGTGGACGGGCCAGTATAATCACACATCTCATCTTTAATAAGACGGAGAAGTTCATTGGCCTGGGCCTTGGTAATCTTCCCTCCTATTCTTAAACTACATCCAATGTATTCACTCATACTGGTACTCCTTTAAGTCGTGAGAGATACAACATACGGGCTGTCTCTGATTTCCAATTACGACCCATAAGAAGAGGCAGGGATAAATCAGGGACTATCTCTGCCAGTATCATATCGGTTATGTTAGGCACAAGTTTATCTACCTTGATGTACATGGACCCGTCTGACTCTTCCTGGAAACATTCTCCGGTTTCTTCAATAGCATCGTAGAAACGTTCCTCAAAGCTATCATCGGGTTCCCAGTCCTCAATGAATTCCTGTACTTTAGTTTCTACTTTGTTACGGGCATCTCTTTCTACCCAGCCACTCCAGGCATCTTTTTTCCTGACGTCTTGTTCCTTTCTATAGGCGTTTTCATCAAGGACCGGGTAATTTCCCAGATCATCAAGGGTCTCAGCTATGTCTTCGGATTCGGCAACATCTGCTCTGATAACAATAGCAAAGGTACCCATACCACCATGACAATCGTAGACTCCTTCACGCTTGCCATACATTTTAAGAAAAGTATCATAATTGGACTTGGAAACACTTCCTCCATTATAGTCTGAGCCAGAGAGGAGATCAGGCATAATGTATAGAGAAGCTTTTTGGGCAGGGGTGGCGGTGGCGTAGTCGCCTTTGACGGGTGAGAAGTCCCCGTATGAAGCGTATGAAGGGTAGGCGGGTACGTCTCCATCTTTATCGTATGTCAGGTAGGTATCTCTATTGTATGTCAGGTAGGTCATAAGGTCTCCTCACTTGGGTAGAAGATTCAAGAGGGCATCTCTTGACGCCGTCAACTCTACGATTTCCTGGTCATGCCTTTCGATCATGCTCTGTATCAGGACTGTACGAGCCTGTTCATCGGACATGGTCTCGGGGTAATGGAAGAAGCCTAAAGCATTGGGCACGGTCTTGACCTCTTCCCGTTCCATTGTTGCCATGGAAGATGTCTTGTCATAAGACACTTCCCAGATACGTTTGGATATCGTACTACTATGGGACGGTTGTACTCGGACGGAAAAGTATTTCATATAGATTCCTCCAGATGTATCCGGGTACCCCATTCAACGGGAGGTACCTTGCCAATAGGCAAGCACCATAATACCTGGGCTGATTTAGGTTTCGTACATGCTGCAGCTTCGCCATCAGTAAGGATGCAAAGCCCAGCATAGTTATTCTTGTCTACCAGATCGATGATCGGTTGGAAGTCTGTACCACCCATGCCTTTGAATTCAAAATCAATCTGTGCATTTTCAAAGGGCACGGGCTCACAGGTCACGTTACAATCACACTGAGCGAAGTCTATGGGCAGCTCTTCAGCTATCTGATTAATGACTGCACCCCATATTTTCAAGTAGCCCATTGTGGAACCTGAGGTATCAGCCACGACCAGCCACTTCTCTGTGTATCCTTTCCGGTATCCCGGATGGGCATAGCCGGTTCTGCGATTAGGTCTCTTCCGGGTAGTGACCCTTTCTTTTGTTGCATAGTTACCAAACCATGTCAGCATCAGAGCTTCCCAGCTTATCTTCTTTATCTGGGCAGCTTTAATGGTTTCAATATCGGTCTGGGGCAGAGAGCCCCAAGTTTCGCTTAGTTCTATTTCTTTGATCTTGGCTCGGATCCTTTCATCGGCTATCTCATTCTTACCCCAGCCGTCATGGCTATCCATACTCCCCATTGCAACCAGGTCTCCGACGCTACCATTTTGATTCTTCTTGTTCTTCTCTCTGAGGTACTGGAAGTACCATTCAGCTGTCTGACGTTCTTTAATATCAGTGTACTCCGGCATTTCTTTAAGGACCCGGACATGACATCCTATAAGTTTTCCTTCCTTGGTTCTGGGTATTTTACAGAATGCATTATCTAAGATCAGTTCATTAACGGCCAGGTCATGAGCTATGTTCCACAGCTCATGGTTAAGTTTATCTCCTTTCCTTTTGGTACAGTGATGTAAGACTATGTGCATGACCTCATGGTAATGGACATAAGTAGCTTCTTCATCCTTTAGGGTCTCAAAGAAGGAAGGAGACCAATACATTTGGAATTTTCCATCTGCTGTTACGGACACAGCCATGGTCTCAACTTTGTAGTCGACATACTTGGTCATCATTCCCAGGATCTGGTGTACGAATTTGTAATGGCATATCAGGAAACTCAGGAGCCAATCGAAGCGTTTCTTGGCCTGAGAGAGCTGAGCTGGTGTAAGTTCTTTTAATTCAGGTATAGAGAGTTCTTTTATATCAGACATAGTACCTCCAGATAAAGGGTGAGGGGCTTATTCAGCCCCTCTTAGGATCATTTCTTTTTTGTCTTGACAGGTTTGGCCTCAGCCAAGGCCTGGTCTTTATTAAGCAGACTCCAGATATACTCAGGCATACCGGGGATCTCTTTGTACCATTTCTGAGCTACAGTAGGGCACTGAGTCAGGAAGTCTTCCCAGAAACCTGAAGCAGTTTCCCTTGGTATGGCTTTGACATACCGTGCCAGGTTATCACTCTGCTTCTTGGTCAGTTCTATTTCAGACTTCTTCATGTACTTCACGAGTATCCGATTATAATAACCGATCTCGGCCGGCTCGGAGTTCTGGAATTCCTGTTCCATGACATTGGTTATCTTGTCCAAGATATCTTCAGGGGAATATATCTTGTAGCTCTTACGGATATACTCCACAAAGTTCACTGCTACCGATGAACCTAAACGACCGATAGCAAACTGAGTCAGATAGCCCAGGTCGTTGAGCATGTCATGGCCGATCTCAGCAAAATGATTCATGTCCTTACCCAACTTGAACCAGGACCGACGATCGGGAACGATTGTACCGGGCTCATAGGTCTCCGGGATTTCCAGGTCACCGGGAATCTTTGAAATATACTTGATGACTGCTATATGAATGCCTTTGTCACTGGCATGGTCAAGCCACTCTTCTGTGGTCGGTCCGAATTGGATTTTCAGGAACCTTGAGTACAGAGCCGGTTCCGGTACCGTCCCTTTGTATCTCTGCATATTGTTATTGGAAGCTGCTACGACTCTCCAGTTCTGTGGCAGTTCCCGGAAGTGGTACCGATAGTCCAGGGCCAGTTCCATGACAGCGTTCTGCAGGTCACGGGAAGCCCGCCAGAGTTCATCAAGGAACAGGTACCCATAGCTGTCCGGATCGGTAGGGAACCAATCGGCTATGTCATGGACTGTACAGTTCTTGATCTCAACGGAAGATTCTACTTTCTTACCGTCGACGTAGAGGCATCGAACGGCTTGGAAGGTATCGACATGTCTCATCATACCGATGAGATCACCGACCTCACACTGAGCAAGACGGAAGTCGATAAGCTGAAAGGGCTTACCAAGTTCCTTCGACAATTCGGCTACGACTTGAGCGATGACTTCTGACTTACCCAGACCATGGTCGCCCTCGATCAGTACGGATTCCCGGGGGGTCATGTTCTTCAGGGTGAACTTAGTTTCTTTCACATTCATTAGTAGGCCTCCTTAGCAGTTGAATATTTTCGAGTAGGCACATTCTGTTTGACTGCGGGTCTTGAACAGTGATTCATAAGTACCGTCGTAAACTTCTTTTATCGGTATACCTTTTCGGCTGAAGGGGCAGGTTCTTATAGTTCCATCAAACGTAATGTCGATGTATGAGCCGGTACTATAAGGGCATTGGCCCCCATCAATCCAGCCCCACAGACAGCTGTCAAAGGTATGTGTTGGATCGTTAAAGCTTTTCAGAACCTGAACTACTCTTTCTTTTGTTATCCAGGACTGATCGATATTGTAATGCATGAAAGGAATAGAATTCAGATGTGTCTTAGCGTATTTAAAAGACTCATCGTCTTTAATTAAGAACAGTTTCCGATAACCCGGGATGGTTAAGGCCTGTTCTTTATTATACACGGACACCTGGACTTGATTCTTATAGGGGTTAAAGACTACATTAAATATATGTCTGAGATATGAAACATTAGTACCAAAGCGTCCAAAAGAGACCGTTATGTTATAGTTTTTGTATTTGTTCAGTAAGGTAAGATGTACAGATGAACAGAATGCTTCATGTATTGTGTACCCTTGTAGAAGCATGTTCTCTCTGAAATCAAAAGTAAGAACGTCTTGAGTGTTACCTGAAGAGATTTCTTTTCTTTTATGGTAACAAACTGAAGCATTGGGGCAGTCATGAGAACAGGGTTCCATGTGGAGAGACACGACTTTCATAGGTTACTCCTTCAAAGATAAATTGGTAAGCATTAGAGTCATGTTCTTTGGCAGTTCGTTCTGGGTGATGAGGTAGTTCACTACATCACTCATGGCTATTCGAAGTATCTTGTGGCCTTTATACTCATAGACTCCAACGCCATGACCCCAGTATTTACTTCTGTCGTATACCATGTTTGAGTAATGAGCTATGATGTCTTCAGTAGTAATCTTGTTATCTTCCTGCTCACGGTATATATAGACATAGTCCTGTTCATGCTGGAAAAAGTAATTCTCTTCATAGTCAATAGAAAAGGTCACAGGCTTATTAAACTTGCAGCCCCATTCTCCGTTCTCAGTGGACTCCCATCCGGTTAGTTCACAGAACTTTCCTATAGTTTCACTCAAGTCGAAAGCAATGATCGTACTGATCGGTATCAAGGGTTACTCCTTATCTGGGACCGGTAGTGAGAACGGCATGGCCTTTAGGGCTTTCATCATGGAGGCTACCGAGTTACTTGCCACAGATCCTGCAGAAGGTTATAGCTGGTGCGAGTCCATGTTTGCTATGTAATCTTATTGACATGTCCTGGTCCTTTCAGAAGAGTGTCCCATAATTTTGTCTTGTAAGGGTAACCGATATACAACAGCAGGTCATTGTGAGGAACGACTTTTATTTTCTTGGCTTGGAAGTATATCGGACAACGTATCTGAACATCTATACCAGAGTACTCAGGCTGATACTTAGGCTCAAAAGGTCTCGGGTCTTGTGTTGCTATCAGATTAAAGTCTAATGCAAAGCCATTATCACAGTATCCCCAGGTTGTGTATTGTAACAGGGCAGGGAAGTAGGACTCTATCCAAGAACCTACACCAGCACTAGCTACTCTTATATACAATTGTTCAGCATAGACCAGGTCTCCTTTATTAATCTTACGGAAAACCTCTGCTTGTTCCCGAGTAGCCTGCAGTTCTTTTAACAAGTCATCCTGGTGAGACTTCAACAAGCTTAGTACTATCTTGTGCATGTTGCTCCAGTGCTATGAGCATAGTAAGAGCTGTATTATGTGTGTCCATAGTAAGTTTTCTGAGGGTAATTAATTCATCAGGAAGGACAAATAGTTTACCGGTCTTAAACATAAGCCACTTATCAAAGTCACTGATGAGCTTGAGTCGGTAGTCCATCATACCCAATGCTGCATACAGATCTAGTGGAGTGATCTTATCCAGATCGGGTATACAGGTGTTGAGCTGGACGTCTATGATACGTTTTATTCTTTTAACGGCTTCCTTTCTTAGCTCTTCATTAAGACTCAGGAACCTGCCAGTCAGTATAGACTCTAAATTTAACACAGGTACTCCTTATGAAACGATTGTGTAGTACCAGGTAGCATTCTTATGCTTGATCTTTACCTGATTGATAACAAGATTGTCATGGCTCCCAGGGGTATGGAACATACTATCGGTCTGGAAGTAGTACTGATGATTGTTGTATCCCATGTCCATCATGAAGTTTTCAGCCATGGTCTGTTCTGTTTCAATGGGAAAGCGGAAAGCCACGCCACGATCTTTAGCTCTGATTCCAAGAGTACCTTGTAACGGTATGGCATAAAAGTATCGAGTGGTACGCTTCGAAGGGCTGTAGTCTTTCATATTATTCATCACCTTCCTGGTCAAGGTTTATGGGGGACTCAAGACTGGGACATAAATTATCCCGCATTTTATAGGATGTACCTAAATAATCTTCAAGGTTACCGACAGGGCACTCATGGATTTTTCCAAAGGACCATGTAGCCTCAGTCTGTATTCCCTGAAGGGACAGTTTACATTCACCTTTTTCATTTCGCTGTTTACAATATTCAGCCATAGCTGTTACCCCATCATTTCAAGAATGGACTGTGTCTTTTTAATGAACCAGTAAGGACCTCGAAGAATTAAATTAATTCCCTGTCCCTTTGTGTCCTCGAGTTCCATTATCTCAGCATATTTTTTGGAGCTGATCTTTGTTCTGTTATTAAAAGTCATGGTAGGATTCAGCCCACTGTAGACCGAGGTGGATGTTGCAGCCACAAAGAAACCGGTCTCATCATTATCATTAAGTCCCAGGGCCTCAGCATTCACAACTGTAACCACAATGACTTTACCTTCAGGACCTTTCTCTTGACGTTGGAAATAGACTGGATGTTCTATTGACATGATCACTTCTTTCGTTTAGGTTTATCCGGCAGACATTTAAAAGTGAAATAGTTCTTAACCCATTGTTTATTATGTCCGAGTAGAAGAGGCAGTTCTTTTCCATTCAGGTTAAGGATCCTCTTAGTCTCAACACATCTTTTCAGTAGGTTAGGGCTTTCAAGGACAGTACGTTCATCAGTTACAGTGAAGTCCCCGTAGTAAGAACTAAAGAGCTCAACTAACCCATCAACTCTGAGTGCAAGCTCTTCGGGTATGGAACCATCCCCGAGTTTGATATGATAACCATAGCCCAGGATAGAATAGACACGATTGTAAGTACACTCATTCAGTACCCCATTTCTTTTTACGTTGATAGGCCTTCTTACTCTTGATAACCTTAGTCTGCCGGCCGCCTCTGAGCTTAAGCTTTGACTTAGGCAGTGGTATCCTTATCACTATCATCTTCTTCCTCCTCGTCATCATCAGGTATGACGGCATGAGAGACGGCTTTCCCAGCCGTACATATCCCAAGTATAATTATGACTGCAATGACCGGGAACCCACACATCAGAGCTAACAAACCTAATGTCTGAAAGATCACTCCGATATCTTCCATGAAGGTCGAAGAGAAGTTATCCGGATTGGTCACAGACATAAAGAACATCTTACCGGGACCGAAGCTGAAGAACAATATGAACAGGGCAATGATTACTATGATAGAGACCAGTAACCGTGCCGGCTTCTTTGACTTTTTCTTTTTTCTGGACATGTTAGATCATCCTTTCAAAGTCTTCAAGTGACGTAGCTGTTTCAAGGGCTATCCGGATATTGAGTATGTCATCAGAGCTGATGCATGTCTCACGTTTAGTTGTGGGAACGACACAGAACTTACTGAAAGTATAACAGACACTAGCTCCGACTTTAACATCTATGTAATCATAGAAGCCGTCTTCTTTAACTACATTGACGATCCCTTCCCAGATATCCTGCTCCGGAACTTCCTGGCATGTTACAACAAGTTTTTTATTCTTCTTTTCAAGCATGGCTCTGCCTTGGGTAAGGTAGGCAAGCTTGTTTACCATACTCGGCTTAGGTCCTATTACAATGTTTGTTTCCAGATCCTGAGTATAAAAGTAAGCTTTAAGCTGTTTGACAACTTCATCGGGTAAAGGTTTCGGACTTATCACAATCAAAGAAGTATTAGATCGAGCCAATTCCAGATTGTACAGTTCGGCTATCTTCATAATGTCCATGGATGTTATCCTTTCTTCCATTTTTCTACAAGGTCCTTGAGCAGAGTAGAACTCAGAATGATCTTCGTTCCATGCTTCGATACCATAAACCCTACTTCCATAATACGTTCCAGAGACGGGATCAAGTTCTCAGCATCGACGTTCTCAACGTGTCTGGTAAGTGCTGCCTTGGCTTCATTGGAAAGATAATATGAGGGGGATAGATTGCCACCATGCTTTGCTGTCATACTCAGACTGATCGTGCAGCAATTGGGAGCAATCATCCGGACACCCTCTTCATGATCGGGCAGGGACTCAATCAGTTTGATTAGGTCTGCCCGGGCCTGCTTAACCTGGTCACGTAGAGACTCGAGTTGTTTCTTCATATCAGCTCACCTTTATTTTTGATTTACCGCTAAGTATTTCTGCACACTCCTCAGTCCTGTAAGGGACTCCTAACAGAAGAGGAAGGTCGTTCTTCTTTATCGGGATCAGGGAAGGAAGAAGATCATAGGGAAGCATGAGAAGACAATGTCTTTTCCGACCGTTTTTTCTTAAGATATGGCTATGAGTAGAAGCTACGACATTGAACCGCACTGATTCTTTATTAAAGGCTTCAATGTAACCATAATACTCAAAAGTAACAGGCTCTGCTATATGTTTATAGAGCAGCTTCTGCTGTACAAACATAAGGATATCAATTTCTTCCCTGGTCTGTTTAATCAGAGCCTGTTTATCGGCTATGACTTTTTGTTTTGACATCAGTGATCTCCGTTAAGGAAGTGCATCCGCATTTGCATTTGTAGTAACTGACCCGGGAGTCATTACCAATCTTAAAGATGTTCCCACACAGAAGACACTGGACACGACGGGCCTTCTTCGGGCTGGTATTGGTATGATGTGGGACACGGTAGAACTTACGTCCTCCACTGATAGAACACATGCCGGCCATTGCAAGAATCGGTAAAAGTATTTTAATCATTAGAGGTTCCCTTTCCTATAACAAGACTTGGTGAGTTAAGATTGTCTTCCGAATTGATCTGGGGGTATCCTTCGATCTCATGAAACTCAAACCAGATGGAAGGATAACAGTGATGTTCTTCTCCGTTACCATCCATACGTCGTACATCAACGGTCTCTTCATTATGCAGGATACGATTGGGACTATATGTACAGCAGGACCCTTTCTGTTCCAGTTGTTTCTTCCAATCGGCCGGCATCTTATGGACTAAGACCTGGACCTCATCGGATTTGTATCTGTGATTGAGGAACTCAAGTCCGATACGATAGACCTGACCATACCGGTCGGTGACAGTTAGGGTCACGACCTGGTCATCGGTTTCTTTAAGGGTGACTTCAATTGACATGGGTATCAGTCCTTTGGTTCTTCTGTATAAAGATAGAGTTCAGACATACCGTGCAAGGTAGGTTGATATCTGTCTGGGAATTTTATTCCTTTAATCTTCTCGATATACTGTCGATTACGATAACCTCCCTCAGGAGCTAATGAATTTTGAGGTACGATGTTATATAATGCAGGACGATCACCTAATGCAGACTGTATATAAAAGTCATACCCACCATAGCTATCTACTTTAGTCATCAGGGTTACACTCCTTACTAAAAGAGTTATAAATTTGTTCTTCTATTTTTTTATAGAAAGCCTTTAACTTATCACCATACTCTTTACTTTTCCAACTTATAAATTTGTTCTTCAAACACCACACATCTTTTTTATTACAGTCAATGTCTGAACATGTGGTACAATTTTTGATTATCTTATCAGACATAAGATCAATCTCCTTCTACGATTTGATACATCCCTTTTATTTTGTCGAGTTCTTTGTATATAGCTGGAACATCAACATTGATCTCACGGTATGTGGCATAGTACTCATCAACAAGCTTGTCATATACTTCTACCGTGAGCTCACCCTGAAGATGCCGAATAGCTAACTTGGTAGTATGAAGATCACAGTTACAGGACTCAATCACCTCTCCGGTCTTCTTATTAGCACAGAAAGAAGCTATGTCCCGTTTAAAGGTCTTGCCCTCTATGTATTTCAAGATGGGTACTTCAGAATCTTGCCAGTCATCTATCTCTATTGACCGGCCTTTCTGATAGATCCACAGAGGATGAGGCGGACTGTTATGAACATCTTCAGGATTATAGGTCGTGTAGCACCGATAGTTCCTGGCAAATTTCTTTTCAAACCGGAACCCCAGGGGTATGAGGTCCCTGAAGTTCCCGGTGAATAAGATATGAGACATGTTACTTCCTTTTCTCAGCATACTCACACTGAGTTATTATAGCTCGATGTTGAACGTCATTATGTATACTGGTCGTCTGCAGATGGGCATTACCACACAGACATCTCTCTTCTTTATACTTCTTTCTAGTTCTTCTTTCTCTGAGAGATCGATAGGACAGTAACGGGCAGTTAGAAGACACACAGACACTGACCATGGCAGCATCCTGAATCTTCTTTAGCTCCCAACGCTCTTCCATTTCTTTCTTGTTCTGCTGATACTGTCTCTCAGCAGCTTCCACATCGATATAGATGAAGGGGGCTAAGGGACTCTGAGAAAGGTTCATAGTTATTTCCCTCCGCGTGTTCCAAGAACAACTGTCGGGTCAATGGCCTGAGGCAGATACTCCTTGAGAAAAGACACTGCCTTGGTCTTGAACTTCCCTGAGAACTCATTGAGCGTGGCAAAGAAACCTTTCATAGGCATCAATGCTTCCCGAGCTATCACATGCTGTTTGTACTTGGCCAGGAGTGCAACGTCTGCATCTTCCCGGACCACAACCGTGAGATGTTTCCAGGGATTGATCCCGTCTTTACGCATGGCTGCGATCAGTCCACTGACATCAGTGATCCTCTGTATTTCATGAA
>Ga0315288_10007890_pt1 | contig 13475 bp, 9 predicted proteins | sample YL17G11_20_MG_FD_203454 | JGI IMG/M metagenome (GOLD analysis project Ga0315288, IMG submission 203454) | Sediment microbial communities from Yellowstone Lake, YNP, Wyoming, USA - YL17G11_20 | ecosystem: Environmental > Aquatic > Freshwater > Lake > Sediment | place: USA: Wyoming | collected...
GCAGGGGGAATGCCCACAATGGCACAGCCTATCGTACCAGTGCCCGCTGATCTCGAACCGGACGTGCCGCAGGACTTCCCGAGGTTCTCGTTCGCCGGGCACGACCGCGAGGGGCAGCTTCTGAGCCGGTACCTCTGGCACCACTTCTCACACCGGCTGTTCAACAACCGCGTCCTCTTCAACAAGGAGTACCTGACCACGGCGGACCTCTGGGTGGGGGGCGCGGTGGATAAGACGCGGGGAGCGGCGATCCAGGAGATCCATCGGGCCGACCTGTCGTCCATCGTCATCGACGACGAGGGCTACGTCTCGACCCACCAGCACATCTCCCACGCTCACGACCGCGGCTGGCCGTTCCCGCTCTGGTGCCAGGTGCCGGGCGGGCCGTGGGGGCTGACCGCGGGGTGGCACTTCCAGGACGAGGGCGTCGGCTGGATCTGGCAGTACAACTTCCTGAAGGGTCTGAACGACCCGAGGTTCTACGGCGAGACGGCTACTCACGGCTGGGGGCTCCATCACGTCGAGTCCCTCGGCATCGTGGACAAGCGCTGGAAGCTCCGCATCACCGGCCCATCCCCAACGATCACGAGCCCAAAGGGGATCGAGATCGATGCCTTCAACTGCCCCTTCATGCAGGTGCGCTGGATGCGGCCGTCGGACGCGTCGACAGGCCCTGCGCCTTACATCGAGTGGAAGCGTGAGGGGGACACCGACTTCAGCGAGGAGCGCCGCGTGCCGCTGGTCGGCCTCGGCGATGAGTACAAGCACATCACTGGGGCGGACCACTTCCTGGCCGCGATGTACAGGCATCCGCTCTGGCGCGGGAAGATCGTGCGGCTGCGGACCGGCCTGGCGCCCGCGCTCGTGTCCGGCGGCATCGAGATCGACTCGTTCTTCAGCGTGTATGACACGCGGCACACCATCAACAACCCCATCTTCATCCTCTCCTGTTGGCGCCAGTTCGTGTGGACCGGTGATGTCGAGTTCCTCCGGGCGAACATGGACCGCATGAGGGCGACGCTCCGCTACCAACAGACTGAGATGGGCGGGCTCGAGTACCATCGGATCCGAAACCCCTGGTGGGGGCATGACGGTCGGCCGTCGTACACCATCAACGCGGACGGCACGAAGACCTCCCACCCCGGCCGCGGGATCGGGGCGAACTACTGGGACCTGCTACCATTCGGCGGGGATGACATGTACGCGACCTCGCAGTACTACGGCGCGACGCTCGCGATGGCCGAGGCCGAGGAGGCTGTGCGCGCGCACCCGGAGTGGGGCATCGACACGGAGGGCGACTTCGAGCCGGCAAAGCTGCGACGGCATGCCGCGGAGGTGAAGTCCGAAGCGAACGAGCTGTTCTGGGATGATGAGGCCGGCCGGTTCGTCGGCTGCATCGACTGCGACGGCGCCGCTCACGACTACGGTTTCACGTTCCTGAACCTCGATGCCATCTGGTATGGCATCGCTTCCGACGAGCACGCGCGGCGGATTCTGGACTGGCTGGAGGGCAAGCGCATCGTCGAGGGCGACACGTCGACCGGCGAGGACATCTACCACTGGCGCTTCGGCCCGCGGGCGACCACGCGCCGCAATGTGGAGTGGTACGGGCAGGGCTGGACGGCGCCGGAGAGCATCCCATGGGGCGGCCAAGTTCAGGATGGCGGCGCCGTGCTCGGGTTCTCGTTCTACGACCTCATGGCTCGGCTGCGAGTCCTCGGGCCGGACGATGCCTGGCAGCGGTTGTGTGACATCCTCTCGTGGGAGGATGAGGTCATGGCCGCCGGCGGGTACCGCGCGTACTATGCCGACGGCTCGAAGGGCACGACGCTCCAGGGCGGCGGCACGGCCGGGGGGATCGGGATCGACAGCGAGTTTCTCGAGAGCAGCCTGATCCCATCCATCGTGATCTACGGCTTCCTCGGCCTCGAGCCGACGCCCGACGCCCTGGTCATCGCGCCCCGGCTGCCGTCCGCCTGCCCGGAGATGGGCGTGACCAACGTGCTCTACCACGGCGCGCTCCTCGACATCCGGGTCGGACCGCATCGGGTCGAGGTGGAGGCAAAGACGCAGCCGGAAGCGCCCGTCGCGATCCGTCTACCCGGCCAGTGGCGTGACAGAGCGTCGGGTCGCAAGGCCAGTGAGTTCGTGCTCGACGCGCCGGGGCGTCGCACATTCACGCGTGCGCGCGACAGCGGCGGACGCTAGGCAGGGACCCAGGGCCGCTTGGCGGAGGCCTGTGGTGGCGGGTCCGGAGACCCGCCGGCACAGGGGCGCGGTGGGTGGCAAGTGATCGGATAGGAGAGACGAGCATGAGGCCATCGGTCGCGAGCATCGTGTTCCTGACAGTATCCGTGTGCCTAACGACGCCCTCCGTTCACGCGATGACGTTGGCCGCCAACGGCGAGGCGCGCGCGGTGATCGCCACGTCCACGGATGCCGGGCCGCAAGAGCGGACGGCCGCGGCGGAGCTCCAGCACTACCTGTCCGCGGTCACGGGCGCCGAGTTCCGCGTCCAGACGGGCGATGCCGCTCCGGGCGGCGGCGAGATCGTCGTCCGGGTCGGCCCGCCGGCGAAGGAGCTGGCGGCGGAGGAGTGGGCGATCGTCGCCGATGCGGGCGTTCTCACGATCCGGGGTGGCGAACCACGCGGCACGCTGTACGCCGTCTACCACTTTCTCGAGGATGTCGTCGGCGTGCACTGGTGGAATCCGTGGGAGGAGAGCGTACCGAAGCGGCCGACACTCACGGTACCGGATAGCCTCCACCTCAGCGGGCGGCCGACGATCCGCTACCGCGACATCTACACGCTGTGGGGCAATGACGAGGGGCGGTTCGCCGCGCGCAACCGGCTGAACCGGCAGGGCGACGCGGCCATCGCCCCCCGGTATGGCGGCAGCCGCGACTACGGCCCTCCCTACCACGTGCACACGTTCTACACGTACGTCCCGCCGGACCCGTACTTCGCGCAGCACCCAGAGTGGTTCTCGCAGATCGGCGGGAAGCGGACGGCGGACCAGGCGCAGCTCTGCCTCACGAACCCGGAGCTTCGGGCGTTCGTGATCGAGCGGTTGCGGGGGCACATCGAGGCGTCTCGCGCCGCGGCGGCTGCGAAAGGGATGCCGGCGCCTGAGGTGTTCAGCGTCTCGCAGAACGACTGGGGCGGCGCGTGCCAGTGCGACAGGTGCGCCGCGATCGTCGAGCGGGAGGGGTCGCAGGCCGGGCCGCTGCTCGACTTCGTCAACGCCATCGCCGACGCGATCCAGACCGACTACCCACAGGTCTTCATCGACACGCTCGCCTACACGTACACCGATGTACCGCCGAAGACCACCCGGCCGCGCGACAATGTCATCGTCCGGCTGTGCGACACGGGCAGCAACTTCACGCAGCCGATCACCAGTAAGGGCAACACGGCGTTCCGCGAGCGGCTGGAAGCGTGGGCGCGGATCGCGAGGAACCTGCGTGTCTGGGACTATGCCGTCACTTACGCCCCCTACACCGGGTTCCCGATGCCCACGGTGCAGACATACCGGCCCGACTTCCGGTTCTACGCCACCCACAACGTCGAGGGCGTGTTCACGGAGCTGGAGTACCCCATCCTTGCCGACCTGCGCGACCTGAAGGTCTGGATGATGATGAAGCTGCTCGAGGATCCGGAGCGGGATGACGAGGAGCTCCTCGCGACGTTCACCGATGGGTTCCACGGCCCGGCCGGAGGGCGGGTGCGTGAGTACCTGCAAATGCTCGAAAGGGCCGCGGAGGCGAAGCCCAGCTACCTGAGCATGGGCGGCGGCCCGCGGGCGGCACGGTACCTCGACCTGTCGTTCGTTCGCGACGCCGAGGCGTTGTTCGACCGCGCGGAAGCGGGACTCGCCGACGTAGAGGATGGCGCAACCTACCTTAGGCGCCTCCGCCACGCGCGACTCCCTTTGGACCGTGCTGTCGTCGTGCTCTACCCGATGCTCATGACCGAATGGGTGCAGGCGGGCAATGACCCCACGGCGATGCCCCTGGCGCGCGATGCCATCGCTGCGCGCTATGCCGACACATGGCGCACGCAGGCGAACCTGCGGCTTCCCGCCGACGGGGCCGCCGCGGAGTGCGCCGCGGCCGACCGCGAGGTCGCCGCACTCATAGCACGCAAGCCCTACGTGCCGCTGCCCGAGCAGTTCCGCGGTCTCCCGGCGGGCGAGGTGTTCGACTTCCTGCCCGACGTTGCCCGGAACTGGATGGACATCGTGAAGGTCGTGCCCGACCCCGAGGCGGACGCCGGCTGCACGCTGCGACTGGAGTTCCCGCCGGAGGTCGACGCGGAGCACCACCCCCTGGAGAAGTACCTGTTGCCGATGGGATGGGGGGTGTACGACCAGGCGGCCAAGACGAACCGGGCGGGCGGCGCCATCAAGCCCGAGGACGTGCCGGGGCCGGGGTACCACTGGTACAAGCTGGGCACGACGACCGTCGGCTCCGGCTGCTACCTCTACTTCTTCTGGAGCTGGATCATCCAGATCGACCTGGACGCCATTGCGACCGGAGCGCAGGCCGACCAGTCCTTCGCCATCTGGGCGAGGGTGAAGTATGAGGGACCGTCGTTCCCCCATGGCACCCCGGACCAGAAGGACGCCATCTGCGTGGAGCGCGTGGTTCTGGTGAAGACCCACGGGTAGCCTGCGGCCGCGCTGTGGTGCCCTGCCGGGCATCCACCTGGCGCATCGTGTACAATCTGCAGGCAGGCCAACCCGGCCGCAATCCTGGTTGCTCTCGGAGTCTCACGGTCCATGGCGCGGGAAGACATCGTCATCCGCGGCGCGCGCGAACATAACCTCAAGAACATCACGCTCACGCTGCCGCGGGACAAGCTGATCGTGTTCACGGGTGTCAGCGGTTCGGGGAAGTCCTCCCTCGCCTTCGACACGCTCTACGCTGAGGGACAGCGCCGGTACGTGGAGTCTCTCTCGGCCTACGCGCGCCAGTTCCTGGACCAGATGGAGAAGCCCAACGTAGAGGTGATCGAGGGGCTCTCGCCTGCCATCGCCATCGAGCAGAAGAGCGCCAGCAAGAACCCTCGGTCGACGGTCGCCACGGTCACGGAGATCCATGACTACATGCGCGTACTGTGGGCGCGCATCGGGGTGCAGCACTGCCACAAGTGCGGTCGGGCGATCACATCGCAGACACCGGACCAGATGGTCGAGCGCCTCCTGAGTCTGGGCGATGCGGCGCGGATCCAGGTACTCGCACCGATCGCCCAGGAGCGCAAGGGGGAGTACAAGCAGATCTTCGACGATGCGCGGCGCGACGGGTTCGCGCGCGTGCGGGTGAACGGCCGCGTCCTCGACCTCTCGGAGGACATCGTTCTCGACAAGCGACGGAAGCACAGCATCGAGGTCGTCGTCGATCGCCTGCGCATCAAGCCGGATGTACGCAGCCGCCTGGCCGAGTCGGTCGAAACCGCGCTTCAGCTTGGCAATGGCATGTTGCTCGTCGATGTGGCAGATGAAGAGGAGTTGCTGTTCAGCCAGCACTCGGCCTGCCTCTCATGCGGCATCAGCTATGGCACACTGGAGCCGCAGATGTTCTCCTTCAACGCGCCGCAGGGGATGTGCCCGGAGTGCAACGGCGTCGGCACTACGCTGGAGATGGACGAGGAGGCCATCGTCACGGCCCCCGACGTGTCGCTGCGCGACGGAGCCATCACGCTGCTGGGCAACCCGGAGACGCAGCACACGAAGCACGTCCTGGAGGCCTTCGAGCGCGCCTTCGGGGTCGACTGTGACACGCCGTTCAGAGACCTGTCCCGTGCCCAGCAGAAGGTCGTCCTCTACGGCTCGAAGGAGCGGGTGGAGTTCCACTATGTGACGAAGCGTGGACGGGTGTTCAAGTACCAGCGGACATACGACGGCGTGGTGGCGCAGGCGCAGCACGCGTTCATCAACAGCGGTGACGACGAGAAGCGCGAGGAGCTGCAGGAGTTCCTCGCGAACACGCCGTGCCCCGCGTGCTCCGGGGGGCGCTTGCGACCGGAGAGCGCGGCGGTGGCCGTCGGCGGGAAGTCCGTCGTGGACGTATCGCGCATGGCGGTGCAGGCCGCGGCCGCGTTCTTCCGCGGGCTCGCCGCGAACGTATCGGGCCGCGACAAAGCCATCGCCGAGCCGCTGCTGAAGGAGATCGTCGAGCGGCTGGGCTTCATGCTGGACGTAGGGCTGCCGTACCTCACGCTCGATCGCCCGGCTCCGTCGTTGTCGGGAGGCGAGGCCCAGCGGATCCGTCTGGCGACCCAGATCGGCTCGCGGCTGATGGGGTGCCTCTACATCCTGGATGAGCCCAGCATCGGTCTGCATGCCCGGGACAACGAGCGGCTGCTGGATACGCTCATCCGACTGCGCGACCTGGGCAACACGGTGATCGTCGTCGAGCACGACGAGGCGACTATCCGCGCAGCGGACTTCATCGTGGACTTCGGCCCCGGGGCCGGGACCCGCGGGGGCGAGATCGTCGTCAGCGGCCCGCTGGATAGGGTGATCGACTGTCCCGAGTCCCTCACCGGCCAGTTCCTCTCCGGCGCTCGCCACGTCAGTGCCAAGCGGACACGTCGCAAAGCCTTGGGATGGCTCACGCTGAGAGGCGCCCGGGCGAACAACCTGCGGGCCATCGACGTGGCCCTTCCCATCGGAGCGCTGACGTGCGTCACGGGGGTGTCGGGCAGCGGGAAGAGCTCGTTGGTCTGCGACGTGCTGCTCCCGGCGCTGCAGAAGCTGCTGAATGGCGCCCGCGTTCGCCCGGGGCCCTTCGATGACATCGTTGGGCTGGAGCACTTGGACCGCGTGATCCACATTGACCAGAACCCCATTGGCCGCACGCCCCGCTCGAACCCGGCGACATACACGGGTGTGTTCGGCCCCATCCGCGAGGTGTTCGCGCAACTCCCGGAGGCCCGCCTGCGGGGCTATCAGCCCGGGCGGTTCTCGTTCAACGTGCGGGGGGGACGGTGTGAGGCCTGCCAGGGCGATGGGCTCAAGCGGATCGAGATGCTGTTCCTGCCCGATGTGTATGTCACGTGCGAGGAGTGCAAGGGCAGCCGGTTCAACCATGAGACGCTGCAAGTGCGCTTCAAGGGCAAGTCGATCGCTGATGTGCTTCATAGCACGGTCGCGGAGGCCCTCGACCTGTTCGCCAACATCCCGCGGATCGAGCGGCAGCTCCGTTCGCTCGCGGAGGTCGGGCTCGACTACATCCAGCTCGGCCAGTCCGCGACGACGTTCTCCGGCGGCGAGGCCCAACGGATCAAGCTCTCGAGAGAGCTGGGCAAGCGCTCGACGGGAAGGACGCTGTACATTCTGGACGAGCCGACCACCGGGCTGCATTTCGCCGATACCGAGAGGCTGCTAGGGGTGCTCGACCGTCTGGCCGACGCCGGGAACACGATCGTGGTCATCGAGCACAATATGGACGTGATCCGGTGGGCCGACCACATCGTCGACCTGGGGCCGGAAGGGGGCGACGAGGGGGGAGCGGTCATCTGCACGGGAACGCCTGAGGATGTGGCGCAGTGCTCGAAGGGGTACACCGGGCACTTCCTTGCCGAAGCGCTGCGCCGGGCGGAGGAGATGAGCGCGGCACACTGAACACGCGGCGGCTCCGAGCGTCTATGCTATCTGAGGTAGAGCGCTGCTGAGTTGCTCGGAATCCGCCTGCTAGGTCGGTTCCGGGACGCTTGGCGCACCCACGAGGAGGCGGGGACACGTGGTGAGCCTCATCGGATCGACGGGCGGTGGCGCCGCGCTGGATGCGGAAAGGTCCGGGCGGATCACCATGGCGAACGCGCCCGATCTGCCGCTCGTCGAGCGGAGCCAGAGCGGCGACGTCGAGGCTTTCGCGGTCCTGGTCTCTCGCTACAGGGACCGGGTGTTCAGCTTCGTCCGGCATAGCGTCCAGGACCCCGACCAGGCCGAGGATCTGGCTCAGGACGTGTTCGTCAAGGCCTTCGTGGGGATCACCCGGTTCAACAAGAGGGCGAGCTTCGCGACTTGGCTCTTTAGGATCGCGCACAACCGAGTCGTGGACCAGCGGCGGCGCGATCACCGCCGTCGGGCGATCCGGTCGGTCAGTCTGAGCATGGACGGCGATGGGGGCGATGCCCTGATCGACATCGCAGACGAGCGGTCCGAGCCCTTCCGCGCGCTGACCGGGGACGAACTGGAGTTGCGCGTCCGGGAGGCCGTGGAGAGGCTCTCGGACAAGCTGCGAACGGTGCTCCTACTCTACGATTTCGAGGGGATGTCCTACCAGGAGATCGCGGGGATCCTCCAGTGCCCAATGGGCACGGTGAAGTCGAGGCTCTTCCTGGCACGGACGGCCCTTAGAGATGCTCTGGCAGCCTATCTCTCGGGCGATGACCGATCGGGCGTCGAGGAGAGGGGAGGGCTTGCGGGATGAGGACAGCCAGGTTCTGCAAGAGTGTTCGCCATGAGGCTCAGGCGCTCGTGGACGGGGTGGCGGACCCGCAGCAAGAGGAGCGGGCCCGGGCCCATTGCCGCGCGTGCCTGAGCTGCGCCCAGACGCTGCACGAGCTGACAACCGTGAGGAAGCTCGTGCGCTCCATGCCTCGGCAGTTCCCATCGGCGCGGTTCGATGCGGCTCTCCGAGGCCGTCTGAACACGGAAGCGGATCGCCTGACCCGGAGGGTCGGGCTCCGGACGCTGGCCTGGCGGGTGGGACCTGTTTTGGCCGCGTGCTGCCTGGCAGTGGGAGCCTATCTCGCCTTCCGGTCGAGTGCCCCGGTGACACCTGCGAACGTGTCCGCTCCGACGGGCGGTCTCGCGAGCGAGAGGCCGGACCCACAGGCGCCCCAGGACATCTACGCATACTACGCTTCGGAGGATCCCCTCGTGGACCCCGCGCGCGTCGACGTCGAGTTCGGCACTGCGATGGCCCGCGCGTTCCCGGAGCTTGAGTGAGACGAGTCCTGTGAGACCTGCGCTAGGACAGTGGATCCCGATCTGCGCGCTCATCGCGGTGCTGCCGGCGGCGGGCGTGGCGGAGGATGGGCGTGCCATCCTGGCGACGGCCCTGAGCATGCGGGGCGAGACCCGAATGTCGGGCACCGAGGTGACCGAACGCACCGACCCCGGCGGCCGGCGAACCGTCGTGGAGCGGCGCATGGTCCGCGATGTCGGCGGCAAGGAGTTCGCGGAGTTCACCAAGGGCCCGGAGTTCCTCGTCGGCCAGAAGGTCATCTCCGACGGACACGTCCGCTACCGGGTCATCCCGTCGCGGAAGGTGGTCCTGCAGTCCGCGCCCCTCGACGGCGGCGTTCTCTCGGATATGGCGCGCTGGCGGAAGATACAGGCCCTGACGCAGTTGACCGTCGAGGTCCAGAGGGGGAAGGACGAGTCCACGGGGCGGGACGCGCACATTCTCACCGTGAAGGCCCAGACTCGGGAAGGCGTGCTCATCAAGACCCGGCGCTACGCTGTGGATGTGGCCACGTTCTTCATCCTCGACAACCGAGACTACCACGATGGACTCGAGGTCTCTCGCACGCGTTACCGGTCGATCGACTTCTGGCCGAAGATCCCCGAGGGGCTGTTCAGTTACTCCCCTGCCGACGACATGCTGGTGCTGCCCGAGCCGTCGATGGTGCCGCGAATGGCTGATCCGGATCTCTGCAGACGTCTCGGCCCCCTGGGCGCACCGATCTGGCCGCCGCCGGACTGGCGCCCGGCCGGAGCCTTCCTGCAGGCGTACGGACGCGTTCGGGTCATGCAGATGAACTTCGTTGCGCCGGTGCCGGGCGGGCCGCTTCCCGTCGTGCTGTTCCGCCGCGACGTCGTGCCGGAGCGGTGTTTCTTCGATGAATTCTACGGCCTCGGGGGCCTCGGGGTGCAGCCAGCCGGCGTGGGGCACCACGCCTGGGCCTGGCAGGCGACGCCGTTCACGTACGTTCTCGCCTCGAGGCTGGGGCCAGACCGTATGGTGCCGGCAGCGCAGCAGATGGCCGACGAGACGCACTGGCCGCCGCCTGGCCAAGGTCCCTCGCCCGGGCCGCATGGGCCACACCACCGGTGACCTTCCCGGAGTACGGCGGCTCGCTACGCCAGTGGATCCCCGGCGCGCGATGGACGGGTCGCCGTGACCGCACCGACGGCCGCCATCGAGCAGGGCGCCAGCTTCTCGTCGGCCCATCCCGAGACATCGCCGGCGTGTAGGTGGCCGAGCCCATCCTGGTCGAACATGATGTACCAGATGGCCGTCAGAATGGCGGCGACCATCAGGAGCACGATGATGACAGTCGGCGTGCTGACATTCTGGTTCAAGGTCAGGGCTCCATGGTGCGACGCGGCTACCCCTGCAAGTAACGACCCAACTGGTACTGAGGTTCCGCCTCGGATGGCCCACTCCCTACGTATCTCCTTCCATGCGGAGCCGACGCTCCTTCCTGGGATGGGCCCGTTCACACAAACGTCATGCAAGTGTGCAAGCTATGCACGGAACAACTCGCCCATGCGCTTCCCGAGAAACGTGCCCGCCGCGACGAGGCTCACCGTAAGGAGCACCATCCCCAGCACCCCCATGGCGCTCGCCACGTACGGACCGTCCACCGGGCGCTGCAGAACCGAGAGAATGGCCTTGGTGATGGGGTAGTGTCTCTCGCGCATGGCGAGGATCAAGCTGTCGCTGACTTCGAGCATGGCGAACGAGAAGGCGAGGATTGCGCCGGCGACGAGGTTCGCGGCGACCAGGGGCAGCGTGACGCGTCGCAGCGTACGGATGGGGCCGGCACCCAGGTTGAGCGAGGCCTCCTCCAGCGTGATGCTCGTCTGCTGGAACCCGGCATAGGCCGCCCGCAACGCGTACGGCAGACGTCGGACGGCGTAGGCAATGACGAGTAGGACCGTCGGATCGCGACGCGGGTCGATGCCCCACCCGGCGAAACACCCCACATAGCCGAAGGCGAGAACGAGCCCAGGTAGCGCGAGCGGCAGCATCGCCGTCGCGTCCAGAAGCCAGCCCCCCGGGATGCGCTTGCGGGTCAGCAGATACGCTAGCGTCAACGCCAGCACCATGTCGAGCATGGTGCTGAGCGAGCTGTACAGGAGGCTGTTCTTGATACTCGGGAGCGTCAGCTCGTGGGAGAAGACCTGGCCGTAGTGTGCCCACGTCGTCTCGCTCGGCAGTACGGTCATGAACCACCGGTCGGTGACAGAGGAGAGCAACACCGATATGTGGGGCAGGAGCGCCACGCCGATCACGGCCAGCGCGCAGACGTAAATGCCGATGGCGACAGGCCGCGAGGCCGGCCGTTCTCGGTCGGCCACATGCCCGCGGGACAGCATCTCATACCGCTGCCCTCCCACGTGGCGCTTGGCGAGGTAGAAGAACAGGAGCGTGAACGCTGCGACCAACACCACGAGCGCATAGCCCATCGGGTTCACGTTCTGGTCGCCGATCTTCTCAAAGATCTGGACCGCGACCACGTTGCGGTAGTGGAGAATGAGCGGGGTGCCGAGATCCGTGAACGCCCAGATGAAGACGATCACCGCGCCGGCGAAGTACCCCGGAAGCACCAGGGGAAGGGTAACTGTCCGGAAGAGGCGCCACCGCGATGCGCCGAGGTTCTGCGCCGCTTCCTCTAGACTCGGGTCCACGTTCGCCAGTGCCGCGGCGACGTTGAGGTACATGATGGGGTAGAGGTGGAGGGCCTCAAGGATCACCACGCCCAGGAACCCGGCGCCACCGAACCAGTCCACCGGCTCCTGGATGACACCGAGCTTCATCAGCAGGAGGTTCACGCTGCCGAAGCGCGCGAAGAACTGCCTCATCCCGATGGCCCCGACGAAGGGCGGCATCACCATGGGCACGAGCAGCAGCGCCTGCAGGATCACCTTGCCCCGGAACCGGAAGTTGGTCATCGCATACGCGAGAGGCAGCGCGACCAGAGTCGTGAGGACGGTCGCGGCAATCCCCAGGTTGAGGCTGTTGAGCACGCACTGTTGCTGCACCGGGCTCGTCGCGATGAGCCTGAAGAACGTCAGCGAGAACCGGCCGTCGATGAAGAACGCTTGGTAGACCGATCGCGCCAGCGGGTAGGCCAGGAACAGAGCGAAGAAGGCCCAGATGGCGGCCAAGACCGCCAGCGTGCCGGGGCTCGCATCGTAGCGGCTGCGCCATCCCGATGCTCGGCTCATGCCGCGCCACTCCCCGACGGAACCAACACGACATCGACCGGGTCGACGGCCAAGACCACCGTGTCTCCCGCTGTGAACACCCGATGGCCCGGATTGTGCAATGAGACCGTGAGGGCCGTATCGCCCGAACGCAGGCGGAACTCCTCCACCGCGCCCAGGTACATCGAGGACTCAACGGTCACGGTCAGCCGGTTCACCCCGTCATTGGTTCCGGCAGGAACGAACGCCTCGGGCCGAACGGAGCATTTCACGGGATCGCCGACCGCGATGCCCCGGGGCGAATGGGCCGATGTGAGGCGGCCCAGTGGCGTCTCCACCGTCACCGGTCCCCCATCGCCGACCTCGACGACCCGCCCCGGCAGGAGGTTGGTCTCGCCGATGAACTGCGCCACGAACTCGGATGCAGGACCGGTGTACATCTCGCGCGGCGTGCCGATCTGCACGATGCGCCCCTGGTGCATGATGGCCAACCGGTCGGCCATGGACAGGGCTTCCGATTGGTCGTGGGTAACGTAGATCGCCGTGATGCCCACCTCCTGGTGGAGGCGGCGGATCTCCTGGCGCATCTCGATGCGAAGCTTGGCGTCGAGGTTCGAGAGGGGCTCATCCAGCAGCAACACATCGGGCTCGATGACGAGCGCGCGCGCGAGAGCGATGCGCTGCTGCTGTCCCCCGGAGAGCTGGTTCGGGCTCTTCTTCGCGTGGTCCGCCATGTGCACGACGGACAGGGCCCGTTCCACGCGCTCGCGCCGTTCCGTTGACGGGACCCGGCGGACGTCCAGTCCATACTCGACGTTCTGGTACACCGTGAGGTGCGGCCAGAGCGCGTAGTTCTGGAACACCATGCCCGTGTTGCGCTTGTGAGGGGACACGCGGCTCACGACGCGGTCCCCGAACAACACGTCGCCCGACGTCGGCTCGTAGAAACCCGCGATCATCCTCAGGCAGGTGGTCTTGCCACACCCGGACGGGCCGAGCAGGAAGAACAGCTCGCCGGCCTCAACATCGAGGGTCACGCTGTCAACCGCTACGGCGCTACCGAAGAGCTTAGTGGCATTGCGCAGGTGGACGGATACCACGTCGCCAACGTCCCTTCATCGCGCCGCGTCGGTCGACCGGTGCACAGGAAGCGTAGCATGGAGCCCCAGGGGCTTCAAGCTTCTCCGGAGGGGCGGCTGCATTCAGAGTGGTATGTACGGGGAGGTACTAGGAGTAGGGCAGGCGTACATGGGTTTCATGTTTGCGAGGGGAGCGTGGAGCCATGGCAACGCGCAAGATCGAGAT
>Ga0315288_10007891_pt1 | contig 13474 bp, 16 predicted proteins | sample YL17G11_20_MG_FD_203454 | JGI IMG/M metagenome (GOLD analysis project Ga0315288, IMG submission 203454) | Sediment microbial communities from Yellowstone Lake, YNP, Wyoming, USA - YL17G11_20 | ecosystem: Environmental > Aquatic > Freshwater > Lake > Sediment | place: USA: Wyoming | collected...
GGTCCCTTCGATCGGATTGAGGAAATTGATGGGGATCGAGTCCACATTTATTTCCCGGAGGGTCATGGCCAGCTCGACCCGATCGTTGACAGTTTCTCCGATGCCGAAAATACCCCCACAGCAGACCCAGGCTCCGGCGGCTTTGGCATCATAAATCGCCCGGACGTCCGCCTCGTAGTCGTGAGTCGTGCATATGGAGGGGAAGAAGCTGCGAGCCGTCTCCAGATTGTGGTGTACCGATCGCAAGCCGCGCGAGAGGAGGTAGGATATGTCTTCGGGGGAGAGTGTGCCCAGGCTTACGCACGTCTCGAGACCCACGTCGCTCCTGATCCGCGCGATGGCCTTTCCCACCCGATCCAGTTCCTGTTTGCTGTGCATCGAGAGCCCCGAGGTGACGATGGAGAACTCCCTCGCGCCCCGCCGCTTGGCGTCCCAGGCGGCCATGACGATCTCTTCCTCTTCTAAAAGGGGATACTTCTTTATTGAGGCTTTGGACCGGCTGGACTGCGAGCAGAATGCACAGTCCTCCGAGCAAAGGCCCGATTTGGCGTTGACAATGGAACAAAGTCTCACCTGATCCCCTTTGAAATGGCGGCGTACGGTTTCCGATACATCCAGAAGACGCCATATCTCCACCTGGGGCAGCATCAGGACCGTCAGGGCATCTTCCGCATGTATCCCCCTCCCGGACATAGCATCTTCCTGGATTCTCTCCCAGAACGCCTCCATCCGTTTAGCCTCCATAAATTGCACCAAACTCTTTTCCTTCCAAAGGTTTAAAATATACACATCTCAGCGAAAGAAAGCAACTTGAATATAACCGACGAATAAGAAATCGGAACCGCGATTCGCCGATGGTAAATGGGGTCAGGCATAAGTATTTAAGTATTGCTCTTTTCGATCATCTTTGTTAAGGTATGGGGCATGGCCAGACGACCTAGGATTGATTTTGCCAGCGCGCTGCATCATGTCATTGCCCGTGGGAATCGAGGGCAAATCGTCTTTCGCGATGAGAAGGATTATTCCTCATATCTTAGGTTTTTGAGGGAATATAAGGAAAAGCTGGGATTATTTCTGTATGCCTATGCACTTATGCCCACGCACCCGCACCTATTAATCGAGACCCAGGAGACTCCGCTTTCCCAGTGAAATATAGATAATCTAAACGTTAAAAAATAGAAGGGCCCGCTCATCTCTATCAGCGGGAGAGTCTGTTTTTGGCCTTGGATCGGACGTTGGGGGCTTTCAAAAATTCAGAATCCATGTACCCCCCGTGCATTACCCGAAAACCAAATTTTTCGAAGAAGGGACGGTCATTCTCCCCAAAAAGCACGTTGACCCCCTGAGGGTTTAAGTCGCGACAGGCCTCCAGGGCAATTTCCATTAGACGTGTCCCTACCCCTTGTCCCTGGACGTCAGGATGCACGCACAGGCTATGGATCAACAAATCGCCGTGGGGGCTACCTACCACAGGCAAAAATCCCACCAGCCGTCCATTCCACCTGGCGCTGATGTGGAAAAGGTACTCCTGGATGATTTGAACATAATTCCCTTTTGCCGGCCAATTCACAGCATGCCGGAGGGCCACCAATTCTTCGGAACTTACGGGAAGATCTTTTCCCATCACCATCCGTTCGAGGGTTGCTTGATCCTTCTGACGGCTCACGATTCCTCCCAATGAACCTCCCCAAAGGGGGTTTTTTCTCTGGGTCGTCTGTGAAACACCTCATATTCCTTCTTAGAATCTCCTACCAGGATCCCTTCCCCATGCCCGGGCAGGAGCAAGATATTGTGCGGAAGGGTGTAAATTTTTCGCTCCAGACACTGAATGAGGGTTTGAAAACCTTCCGGGGACCAAGTCTTGCCTGGACCTCCGGGAAATACCGTGTCCCCACAAAAACACAAGGTGGATGGAAGGAAAAGAGATACACTTCCAGATGTATGCCCCGGGGTGTGGAGGACTTCTAGTTCATGAGACCCCACGGCAATCCGGTATCCATCGGAGAGAGAGATTTCTGGACGGAGTCGGGTCGCTTCCGGTTCCAAGGGATGAATTCCTACCGGGGCGCCGGACTTCTTGCGAACCTCTTCCAGGGCGTGGATGTGGTCCATATGGGCATGAGTGAGGATGATTGCCACCAAACGATCTGGCCCGATGGCCTGTAGCAGAGCGTCACTTTCAGCCGCAGCATCGATTAGCACACAGCAACCCTGAAGCTGATCTTGCACCAAGTAGACATTGTTTCCATAAGAACCAACACCGAATCGCTGTACTTTCAGGGCCTGGTTTTCCATCACAGTATTTTTCTTCATACGCTTTTACCCGGGGGAAAAAAGAACATTGCATAAAGCGGGCAGGCCGCAATCAAGAATTGAGAAGCCAAGCCCCACCCAAACTTATCGATACATTTACTCAGTAGTTGCAGAAAAGATTCTCCGAAATTTCGTTTTCGCCCCTGCATGTAAAGGGCAATAACGGTTTTTTCGATGGTTACAGGACTTCACCCCCGGTGTCCTTTGCCCCCCCAGCCTAACCCTCCCCCTCGGAGGGGGGAGGGGAGGGTGGGGGTGATTTTATTAATGTCTTTTTTGCAATGTTTAGGTTTTATTATCCAAAAAGTACGGGATTTTTGCAACTCAACACGGTCCGCACGAATTGCCTCAGCGGTCCAGCAGGGTTAGGTCTATTTTCTTTGCCTGCTTATTCCCGCGGGGCGGGGTCAGGTACGGAAATACGCTATTGAAGAAAACTACCGAGCACCGTCAAGAATGGGCATAGAGAATTCGGGTGAGGCCTTATTCACGCAAACTACCCAGAAGAGACCTCTTCAGTTCAGAAAGTTGGAGGATTTTTTGAAGGAGTATCACCCAAGTGTATGAAGTCTATCTTGAACGATCCGCTGAAAATGACCTCAAGCGCTGCCAGCATCTACTTTCCACCGCACCCTGCCTCAGATTAAAAGCTTAGCTGAAAACCCAAGACCTTCTGGGTGCCTTAAAATTTCCGCTTCAAAGAACGATTGGCGTATTAGAGTTGGAGACTATCGTGTCATTTATGTCAAAGAGAAGTTGTTTCAGAACCTACGTCTCTCGTTCGCCCCGTCTTCGGTGTTATCTCCGATATACTCCACGGCGGTGTCGCTCTCGCACTATCCTCACGGCATTGGCTTTCTGCTCAATAAAAGGGCCTTCGTGAGGGAAGAGCCCTCTTTAAAAATGCCACAGAAATACTCTACCGGATCTTCTGGCAGGGTATATATTTCGATGTGGTCAGAAGCGGCTTTCACCATTACCTTTGAGCCAGGTTTTACCCCAATTTTTCTCGTTCCTTTTTGGGAATGACGACCTGGCCTTTTGGTGAGGTGGTCACAATCGGCATAGGTAAAACCTCCTTTTGGGGGTTTAACTTTGATGGTTCCAGTTTAACCAAAGCAATCCAGGAAGTCAACCGAGCAATCTTCCGATGAATCGCAAAATGCGGGGTCAAGCCTTGATCATTTTATAAGAAGCGAAAAGGGCTACGGGGTTTCGACTCAGCATTTGATAGAATCCCTCGATTTTGATTCATTGGCCGGGAGAAATTTGTAACTCGATCGTATAGGAAATTCCTTTTTTATCCCCCTCCCCCCAGCCCCCTCCCGCGGGAGGAGGGGAACTGAGGGGCTCCAAAATTCCCTCCCTCTGGATGAGGGGGGTGGGGGTGTTAATAAGTTGTACACCACAATCGGAGGATCTGCCTGAAATTCGAAAGTACCCGTAAGTTCACTGGGGACCAACGTGCTCATTCTCGACCGTTGCTCAAAGGCCTTCACCCCGCACTTTCACTCCAGTCAATTCCTCCCATTGAGTAATGACTACCGGGTAATATTTTTTGCTCTTTCCTGCTGCCCGGGCGCTTTCATAGGCTTGCATAGCCAGGGCACCGAAGGGAAGGGGGACATGCAAATTCTTGCCAGTCTCCAAGGCCAGTCCGATATCCTTCATCAGATAGTCGACGGAAAAGCGCCCCTCTTCGAAGATTCCTTTCATTACCGATTGGCCGACTTGGTTCTTTAAGGCAAAGCTTCCGGCGGAACCTTCGCAAAGGGCTTCATGTAGGAGGGCAGGTTTCACTCCCGCTTTCACTCCCAGAACCAGGGCTTCGGAAAGTAAAGCCATCGTTCCCCCTAAGATAAGGTTGTTGACCATTTTTACCACGTGACCGCACCCCCCATTTCCCACATGGAAGATGTCGCTCCCCATGGCTTTTAGGATCTCCAAGCAGGCCTCGAAAACTTTTTTCTCACCCCCCACAAAGATGCTTAGCGTTCCGGATTCAGCCGCCGGAACTCCCCGGGCCACCGGGGCGTCCAGCATCGATGCTCCTTTTTCGGCCAGGGAATGGGCGACCTCCCGGCTCGTAAGGGGATCGATCGTGCTCATTTCAATCAGGGTGGCGCCGGGCTTCATTCCCTCCATAACCCCTTTTTCCCCTAATACGGCGGCTTTTACGTCAGGAGGTGCGGGAAGGATGGTGATGACCACTGGACAATTCGCGGCCACCTCTCGACCAGACCCACAGGCCCGGGCTCCTTGAGCAATCAGCGGTTTCATCTTTTCAGGGAGGATGTCGTATACCCATAGAGAAAATCCCTTCTTGATCAGGTTCAACGCCATGGGCTTTCCCATGGCCCCAAGACCGATAAATCCAATTGCTCTGGACATAGACCCTCCTTCAAATCCTCTCATATCTTCTCCCTGGCATTGCCCAAAAAAGCTGCTTCAAACCCAACACCCCCCGTAATGCACAAGGAGCGCCTTTCCCGATTCAACAGCCATTAGATAAACGCGACGGTTTGATCGTTCGGGATATCGAAGCGGTTCCGACAGCGTGGGTTGGGGCAGATCAGTCGGTCGTCGACCCGCAGCAGGTAGTCCCTCGCTTTGGCGAACTTCGCGCGGTCGAGGTCCTTGGCACCGGGCGGGATATCCCTCTTCTTCGTGCGGCGCAGCCAGCGAATCTGGAATTCGGATGCCTGGCGGCATTTCGGGCAAGTGTAGGTGGCCCGCTTCATCTCGGGCGTCTCGGCGTAAAAGTCTCTCTCATCCATAATCCGTAGTGTAATCCAAGCCCCCCGATTATGCCACGAAAAATTTATATCTCGATTCCATCTCTCCGATGCTCTACCCTTCGGGGTGTCAATTTGGGATTCCGGGTTACAGGGTTCCTATTGCCTGCCCTTATGAAATCGTCTATCGTTCCCTCAAGCGGGCCCAGGAGCGTACGAATCTTCCACCCACCCGCTTCCGACCATGGCTCCAGGCATTCAGGGATTATGTCTTCGACAGAAGGAACTTCGCGGACAGGGAAATCAGAGAGCAGATCAATGCCGCTGAGAAATTTGGTCCGCACGGCCGGATGCTCTGGAATCGTCGGAACACCTATTCGACTGCCGGCCTCAAAAAAGTAAGCCCGATGGGATAAAGTTTTCCACTTATTCTGAGGGTTCCGGCTGCAATTTTCCCTTGCCCAGCTGGATGGACTTCCAGATCGCCAGCCACATGGCCCCCAGGCCAAGGAGGGCGAAAAAAAACCTGAAGAGCCACCCGATGATGGGGATGAAGATAAGAAGGGTGGTGATGATTGTTCCCACCACCAGGGGGCCAGGAGAATGCAGAAGCAAGGGACTTTTTGAAGTACCCCAGAATTTTCCTGCCGATCCAGACTGCGATGTAAATGCGACTGATATAAATGGCAATCCCATAGAGAAGACCCGCGATGATCCCGGCGGGTATTCCCACCAGAGTAATAAGCGCGATGATGACACCAACCGGCACCACCACCAGGAAGACCAGGCCGACTCCCAGGTTTTTCCATGGGGACTCGGAGATGATGGCCACGATGGCATTTGTCTGCTTGGGGAACAAGTAGTTAAGGATTGCCCCGAGGATGATGAGGGCCGGGATGGATAGGACCCAGTAAAGGACCCAAAGCCAAAGGAGGACTTTTTTACCTTTTTGGATCCATTCCTTTTCGATCCCCCTTTTCGGGATCACCTTTCCCATAATCTGGGAACCTTTCTGCTGCTCCAAAACTGCGGCTCGGTAAATGAGGTCCCCCTTTATCCTGGCAGTCGGTGTTATCGTTATCTTGGCCGCAGCCACTTCTACGCTGTCTTCGAAAGTCCCCGAGAGGATCAGGTTGGCCGCTACTCCCCTGACCTTTTTGTGGAATTTCCCGGAGAGTACCACATCGGCGCCGCAAAAAACCGACTCCCCTTGAATATTACCTGCCAGGACCACGTGGGCACCGAAAGCCCTCAGTCTCCCTGTTACGTCGCCCAATATCTCCACGTTGGCTCCGGCAGCTAGGAGCCCTTCCGATTGAACCTCATCCGCACCCAGGAGCACATTTTTGCCAAGCTTATAGGTGGTCCCAATATTAGAATCTTTGAATCCATAGGTTAAATTAAAGGAGGTCAGCGTAAGGGAGAGAATGAGTACTCCGATAAATACTGATTTCTTGGTTCCCATGATTAGATCCTTTCCTTCCCATTTTTGATGGGAATTTATAGAGAACGGGTGCGTTCTTATAGAGATCTTGAGAGATTAATATAATTTTAGGCAAATCCGCAGGAAATATCAAACATGTTTACAGCGCGGCATAGCCGCAACCAGAAATGGACCCCCCCGGAAGCCGAAGCAATCCCAGCTCGCGGGTCGCTGCGGAGCTTCTCACATCTCGCCGGCCGGGCCAGACGCGTTGCTCCTTATTCGTCGGCACGGCCAGTGCTAAGAAGTTAAGATTTCCTCCAAGATGGGGATTTCGGAAATATTTTGCCCCGTCAGATGATCCCGGATAATTCCGGGAGGCCTCCCTCCTTGGCGGTAAGTTTGAATAATTTCAGCCGGGGTGACAATGAAATCAATCCGAAAGTCGTGGTCCGTCTCGGGAAGATCGTGTTCCATAATCTGCAGAGGATGGACCGTGGTCAAGATGATTACATCTTCCTCAACGAATCCGAATTCCCTACCTATGGCATATTCCAGGTCAGAAAATCCTCCACCCTTGCCAGTTCTGCTTCCTTTTCTGTTGACCGCTACGGAGCCAGCGACAATCAAGTCAATATGAGGAATTTCTTTGGGGTTAACGGGAATTCCGTAGCGGAAGGCCCCCTTAATCGTAGCGGCTTCCCGAATATCTTTTTGGGGAATCTTTGCCGGGTCGAGTTTAATAAAACATTTCTTTTCTCTCAGCCTGGGAACACCCATGTAGAGGACCTTGCCGGAACTCAGGGCCAGGAACCGGACGGGCCCTTGGGGAGAATCAGGGTTGGCCTTGATGTGGAGGGCTCTCTGCCATTCGGTTAGCTTAGGAAGAAGGTGGGCAGGCTTCTCAGCTCCTCTGAAATTGGGAATCCGGCCCCGGGCGCCTGGAAAAAGAGCAACTCCTTCCTCTTCCATGACTTTCCAGACTTTCTCTCGAACTTCATTTTTCCTTTCATCCATCTCTTTTGCCCCTCTTCCCACCCAACCTCCCGAAATCCTCCTTCGATAGGCCTAAATTCAATATCTGGTCTTTTGATTTGCCGGTCAAGGAAAAAGCCTATGAGTTGGGGAGATAGTGGAGGCCTAGTTAGTAGAGACTGTTCCGAAAAAAACAAAATTGATGATTTCCCAAAAAGTTGAGAACCCGTCACTCCTGCGAAGCTTGTCCCAGCGAAAGCCGGGAGCAGGAGTCCAGAATTTATTGATTTTACTGGATTCCCGCTTCCGCGGGAATGACAGGATATTTATATTCCTTCCCAGCCGTTTTTGGTCGATCAAAAGGTAACAGGTTTGTCCATTGCTTTTTAAAAGTTACAAGCTTTTTCGGAACAGTCTCCACTAAGAAATACTTGAGGAATAAGATCACCAGAATCGCAATTAGGGGAGATATGTCGATCCCCATCGCGGGCGGCGCCGGAGTGAGCTGGGAAGAAAGGAAGGCTTTTAAATCGCTAAGCCTTGCAGCGCGTCCGGCATACTTCCAAAAGGGGAGGGGGAGAATGCGGGCCTAAGCCCCCTCTATCTTGTAACAGGTCTGGCAGGGCCCGGGAGGGTCGGGAAAAGTTTGCCGGCCGCCTCTGCGCCTACCTCCTTCCCAGAGGGAGGCGTAGAGTTCTTCGAACTCTCTTACCCGGCGGGCGAAGGAGCCCCTGAATTCTTCATACTCAGGGTTTGCCCAAATCCGGTCGAAAGGTTCGTGAAGGATATTTCCGAAAATTACCTTTGCAGTCTGAAATTCAGCTCCGTGGAAAATCCTTTTAAAAGTGGAAGGCAGAGGGGGATTCAGGTAAACGCAGGGGGAGACTTCCCCATCTACGGAAATGTAGAGATTTCGAAGGGGGTTTTCCGAACAGACCGCCACCTCCTGCGGAGCAAGGGTTGGAACTACAAGCCGAATCCGGAAATCGCGTGCCATCCTCTGCGCTTCTCGGATGATATTCTTATAATCCTCAATCTGCTCGAGGCCAAAGACCCTTTGCTCCTCTTGCCAGGGATTGCTGACCAGGGCAATGTGGATCAGAACTACCTCTTCAATCTTCAAGTCGCGGGCCAGCCGGATTAGGGCCGGGACCTCTGCGATGTTTTCTTTGAGCAGAAGATAAACAATGTGTAAGTGTGGGTTAGGGCATTTAAGACGGGCTTTTTCTTCCTGAAAGCCCTGAATGTGCTTCAGCAGGTCCTGCAGGTCGGAATGAACCCTTATCGAATTATGGGTTTCTGGGGTGGCCCCGGACAGGGAAAAGCCGATAAAGTCAACTTGGGCTCGGACGAGTTCCGAGATATAGGCTTCGTTTAATGTTTTTCCGCTGGTCACAAAACCAACTCGGGGTCCTGCAGTTTTCACCAGGTTGATGCAATCGATCAGATTTGGGTGCAGCAAGGATTCCCCCCATCCCTCCAGAACTACAGCTTCGACTCTGGTCAAATAGGGAAGGATTCTCTTGAAATCCTCCAGACTCATGTCTTTCCTGGAAAGGCCCGTATGTCCCTCCCGGCAGCACATCCGGCATTGCAGGGGACATCTGGTAGTCAGCTCAATCTGCCAGGCAGAAAATGCCTTCCCCGGGCGGCCGGGGAAGAAATTTTCCCAGAACCTTTTCTTCATCACCTGAATAATCCTTGGAAAAAAGCCTCGAATGGGGAGGGCCGCTGGGGTCGGAAAAGAACAAATTCATGGTTCAGGAACGGCCGCCCCCCCCATTTCTTCTTGAAAAAGGCCACTCCGGTATTCACCCCCAATCCCAGATTGAAAAAAATTTTCCCCTGCTGCTTCGCTTCCTGGATCAATTCGTGAAGGAGGAGATCCGATGTCCCGGGCACTGGATTTTGCCGCGACCTGAAGTTGAACATGTAAAAAGCATAATTCTTCGCGCCAAATTCAGCGATATCAAAACCCGCCAGCCTGCCGCTGCGGGTTCGGGCGTTAAAAACCCAGGCCGTCGGCACAGAAGAAAGGTATTCATGGATCTTTCCGAAAATGGTACGAGTCCCTTCGCTGACCTGCCGGGATTCCAAGAAGTCCTCAACCAGCTGCTGATGTTCGATTCCATATTCTCGTCCCTTTTCGACTTCGAGCTCTCGAGAAGCCCTCTGGAGCGTATTCTTCAGTTTCGCCGGGATTTTCAGGGTAGCCAAGTCGAGTTTATAGTAGGTATTCCGATCCCCTCGCTCGCCATCCCTGCGGCTGATGTAAGGAGCGATCAAGGCTACGCGGGAAGGTCTAAATCTCTCGATAGCCCCTTCCAGGATCTTCTCCATTTTTGTTTCCTCGAAGGGTTCCTGCAGGGGATAGCCCAAAAAGATGAGGGATTCTCCGCCCTGATAGCAGAGATAATTTTCTAAAAGAAACGGTTCCCCTCCGGAAACGGCTGCTCCGTACCCCGGCAAGTGTTCTGGGACATAGGCATTATGCTTGATGAGTTCCTCTTCCCCGGGGGTGATCACTCATCCGTCTCCAGCACTTGATCGACTTTATATCCGTCATTTAAGAACAATTTTTTCAGGCCGGGGATGTGGGCCGTACCGATGAAAGCGACGGTCTCCGCTTTTCCCAAATGGGGCCTCAGGCGGTCATAGAAAACGGGGTCCCGATTTTCAATAATTGCCGGACAGCGAGTGGGGAATTCGCTGGTCCCGGACATCATTTCTTCTAAGTCCCCTTTCAGGTACGATTGCACATGGGCTTTGGTATATTCATCCCAGCGATGGATCTTTTTCAAAAAATTGACAAATCTCTCGAATGGGACTCCCTCCAGAGCCTTCACCTGCTCCTCGATGGTTTCGAGATAATGGATTTCCTTGCCCATCTGGGCGGCGATCCCCCACGCTTCCAGGTCCACGGAATATTTCCATCCTTTTCCCCTCAAATACTGGGACCAGAGGTTTAAAAAAGCCAGCCAGGGTCGGAATTTCTGGAAGTGCGCATACAAGGGGTCGCTTCCCTTCGAACCCAGAGGGAAGAAAAGAGGCAGGGGATTCGATCCGTCTGAGTAAATTTCCGTGCATTTTTTTATCTGGGTGATGGTCTGGGGGTCCAATCTTTCGTAAAGGGGCAAGGCTCCTTCCCCCGCGGATCCACGTTCCACAACCCGCTTCATGCTCAGCTCATCCAGGGGTCCCTCGAATAAAACAATCTTGGCCTCCCGGATCAGCCGCTGCAAAGATTTCTGGAAACGATAGGGGAAAAAATGCGCCGTACCTGCCAGATACCCCTTGGTTCCACCCCTTTCGATCCTCCAGATCGTTTTTAGTTCTTTTTGATTTCTATGAAGGAAGGAAGAGAGTTTTCCCGCCAAGGTCATAATTTGGCTTCCAGAGACCGCAGCCATGGAAAAGGTTCCTCAGGCCCGGCAGTGATTTCACAGAATTCATATTTCAGAAACGGGATCCCTCCCCATTTCTTTTTGAATCTTCTGATTCCTTCGTTCACTCCCAGACCCAGATGAATATATTCCTTATGATTCTCTCTGGCCAGGTTGATCATTTCAAAAAAGAGGAGGTCCGAAGCGTGGGGGGCGTAATGACTTTTAGAAAAACAACCCACCACGTAGGTGGCGAACTGCCCTGCGGCCAGTTCAATCACATAAAAGGCGGATAAATTCTTGTTCTGGTCCCAGGCGCTCAGGATAAGGGAAGTGGAGGAGCGGGCGACATATTCTGGCATACGCAGGAACAGCTCTCGAATTCGCGGGGAAGGTTTCTCCTGGTTCAAAAATTCCTGTGTCAGGGTGACGTGATCTTTGGAAAATTTCCGGGATTTCTCGACCGTTAAAATCGCCGTGGCCTTCTGAATTGCTTTTATAAAATTTTTTTTCACCGACTGATTCTGGATATCCAATTTATAGTATTCGTCGCTTTCCCTTTGGCGGGCGGCGTGTAGAAACGACTCGGGCATTTCCGGAGCGATAAACCATGTATAGGCTGGGTTGAATTTCTTTATAGTGGCATTTAACGTAGCGACAAAATCTTTTACCTGAAAATAATGGCCAAATGGATAGCCTACAAAGATCAGCCAGTCGCCCTTGGCGTAAAAGACATAATCTTGTACCCAATAAGGCTCTCCATCGGAGATCCCCACTATTAAATTTGGGATATGCTCCGGCACATACGCTTTTTGAAGAATATATTCCTTTTGCTCGGGAGAAAGCATCTGGTTAAGCCAAATTCGGCCCTCGTTAAAAATACTGTAACTCTGAATTCCCTTAATTGCAAGGAACCGAAGCCCCTCCCAGGATATCTTTTTCCGTTGACAATTGTCAGAGGACAGATATATATTCCCTTTTAAGCAGTAGGCGGAGTAGGACCTTTTTATGATCCGGGTCATGATGCTTTTTCGAGAATCGGGTATAATAAAAAAATAGACTGAATCGGGGAGTGATTTTAAATTTCTCAGAGGAGGTGGAAAGAGAGCTATGTTTGTCGTAACCGTGGATAAAGACAAGTGCGACGGGAAGGGAGAATGCGTGGATACCTGTCCGGTGACCGTGTTCGAGATTAGAGACGGCAAGTCCGAGCCCGTGAATATTGATGAATGCTTAGGTTGCGAGAGTTGCGTCGAAGTCTGCCCCACGGGGGCCATCACGGTCAAAGAAATGTGATTTCCCATTCCAAACCCTGAAGGAAAGGGGTTTGGGGGGAAGACATATGTCAGAAGAAAGCGGTGGGAGAATGGATCTATTCCGCCGCTTTCTTTTTATAGCCCCGCTGGAAAACCCGCATGAGGGCTTACTGTTTTCTTCCTCACCCCACCCTCCATTTTAGAAGCTCAGACGGCAGAACGATAGGCGAAGAGTAAATCGGCCGACAAAACTCTTGGGCAGAGGGTTAACTTCATCTCCTATTTCTCTCCCCATTTGTTTTATCTATTGGAGGAAGTGATCGGCAGTCAGCTCGAAACCACTTTGACTTTTGGATTTTCATAGCTTATGATCTGATGATTTATGGTGACTGACCATCGTCCACTACTGGGGGGCGGAGGATTCTCCTTGTCAAATCCGGGAAAAGATTTAGAGGATCAATTTTTTCGCAAAACCCTGGAGAACGTCGGGCAAACTTCATTCTTAACCGGAAACTCCATTCAGGTTTTGAAAGATGGCCATTTGGCGTTCGAAGAAGTTTTTCGGGCCGTGGAGGAAGCAGAACGATTCATCTGCCTGGATTTCTATATTTTCCGCGATGATGAAACAGGGTGGGGCCTGGCCGAACTTTTAGCTCGAAAAAGGGAGAAAGGGGTCCAGGTTTGGTTGATTTACGATCATTTTGGCTGCCTCTTTACCTCCAGTCGATTCTGGAAATTTTTGAAGTCCCACGGGGTTGAAGTTCTTCCCTTCCACCCTTTCCGGTGGACGAATCCCAACCTCTATTTTCACCGGGATCATCGGAAGCTTGTGGTCATAGATGGCTGGGTGGGCTTCACCGGTGGATTGAACGTTGGGGATGAGTACCGCGGCTACCTGAGGAAGAAACTCGCGGGCTGGAGGGATACGGGTGTGACGGTTAAAGGGCCCATTGCTGGGGTCATGCTGGATGCTTTCAAGAAAAGCTGGAAAGAATGCGGGGGAAGGGCGATCGAAGAAAATCTCAAAAGTCAGGGTAGGAGGCCAGAGCAAAATATATCTATGCTTCCGTTATTCTCCTCTTCCAGGAAAAGCATGCGGATCCTTAGGCAAATGCTCCAGTTTAGTGTGCATGCCGCCCAGAAATCCATCCATTTCACCATGGCCTATTTCATTCCCACGCATAAGTTTCTCCGGGTTCTTCTAAAAGCTGCCCGCAGGGGGGTGGATGTGAAAATCATCTTACCCGGCCAGTCTGACTTACGTCTAGTGTGGTGTCCCTTAAATAGATAGACAAATAATTCAAGATTATGCTATGTTTATTGGCATGAGCAGAACAGCATTGGCGGTGAATCTTAACGCGGAGGACTCCGTGCAACTGGAACGGTGGG
>Ga0315288_10007894_pt1 | contig 13472 bp, 13 predicted proteins | sample YL17G11_20_MG_FD_203454 | JGI IMG/M metagenome (GOLD analysis project Ga0315288, IMG submission 203454) | Sediment microbial communities from Yellowstone Lake, YNP, Wyoming, USA - YL17G11_20 | ecosystem: Environmental > Aquatic > Freshwater > Lake > Sediment | place: USA: Wyoming | collected...
ATACGAATCGTCCCAGGTTAGAATATCATCCATGATGGAAAACCTGGGCAAATTATACCCGCAAAGAGGAGCCTGTCAACAGGATTTACGCAAATATTGGTTTGCATAATTTAGAAAATGGGTTTAGAATGAATTTCTCACAAAGACAAAGAAATATTATGCCTACCACCCGCCAACGCATCCTGGAATACATCCAATCCAGAGAGGTTGTCACTGCCGCTGAGATCAGCAATGCTCTGCACATGACCGCCGCCAATGCCCGGCACCACCTCTCCGTATTGAGAGATGAAGGCGTTGTGCAAGTGATCGGGCAACGGCCCTCGCCCGGGCGCGGCCGGCCCAAGGACCTGTACCGCCTGTGGCGACCACTCGCGCGCCATAACCTGGATGGTCTGGCGCAAGCGCTGCTATCTAAACTGCTGGAAGAGGTGGATACTGAGGCGCGGGAGGGGCTCCTGGAGAAGATCGCCCTGAAGATGGCACCTCCTGCACCTGTCACCAGCAAGAATCTGACCCAGCGCCTGGCACAGGCTGTGCAGCATCTGAACCGCATGAGCTACCAGGCACGCTGGGAAGCGCACGCTCAGGGACCGCGGGTCATCTTCCAACACTGCCCCTACGCGGCGATCGTGGGGCCGCATCCGGAGGTGTGCAGGATGGATCAATTTCTCCTCAGAAATATGCTTGGTTTCCCTGTACAGCAAATATCCAGGCTGGAAATGACTCCTTCGAGCATCCCACAGTGCGTGTTCCGAATTGGTTAAATGTACCGCCTGGATGAGGGAAAAATAATCCAGCTCAGCGGCTTGAGGGAAGCGTTCGAAGAGTTCAAACAACTCGGCTACGCCATCCTTCCACCGGAGGGTAAACAAGTAGATTAACACATTTTCTTTGTCATCCAACCACCATTGCGGGTCTTTCTGCCAACGGTGATGCGTTAAGTACAACCAAAAAGAGAGAGATTTTCGCTCAAATCAAATTTACATCGTGCGGGCTGGATTCGAGCAGCCCGGCCGGTGTGATCTGGATAAACTCCGCCTTTTCCCACATCTCCGGGATTGTCGCAGCACCCGTGTAGCTCATCCCGGAGCGCAGCCCGCCTACAAGCTGGTAGAGCACATCGTTGACCGATCCCTGGTAATCCACCAGCGCCTCCACCCCCTCTGGCACGACCTTTTCCCATTCATCAGGATCGATCTCACCTTGTTTCTCGATCTCTTTGCGGGCAATATTGGCAGTCAACGAGGCCATGCCGCGCACCACCTTGAAACGCCGCCCATTGCGGATGACCGGAGCGCCAGGTGCCTCGTCAGTGCCGGCCAACAAACTTCCTAACATAGCTGTGCTGGCCCCCGCAGCCAGGGCCTTGGTCAGGTCGCCTGAAGTGCGGATGCCCCCGTCGGCAATGAGCGGCACGCCCAACTCACGCGCCGCAGTGGCGCAATCGGCAATCGCGGTAAGCTGCGGCACACCCACCCCTGCCACCAGGCGTGTAATGCAGATCGAGCCTGCCCCCACCCCCACCTTCACACCCTCCGCCCCCGCTCTGACCAGGTCGCGCACACCCTCCGCCGTGGCGACATTCCCCGCAATGATCGGCACTCCCGGAAGCTGTTTTTTCAAGACGGTCACCATATCGATCACGTAATCGGAGTGACCATGAGCCACATCGATCACCAGCACATCCGCACCAGCTTCCACACAGGCGGCAGCCCGCTGCACATCGATGGAGCGCACCCCGACTGCGGCGCCCACTCGCAGTTGGCCCTTGGCGTCCTTGGTCGCCTGGGGGTGCTGCTGGAGCTTGGTAATATCCTGGGCGGTGATCAACCCCACCACCCGGTCCTGCGGGTCAACCAGGGGCAGTTTTTCGATGCGGTGCTCGTGCAGAGCCAAACGGGCTGCCTCGAGGCTTTCACCTTGAGTCGCCACCACCAGCCGCGAGCGCGGCGTCATCACCTGACTGACAAACTCAATCGTGTCGGGCGCCAGCAGCAGGTCACGCGCCGTGAGCAGGCCCGCCAGGCGGCCGTTTTCATCCACAACCACCAGCCCGCCGATCCCCGATTCCTTCATCAGGCTGCGCGCCTCGCTGATCGAAGCAGCCGGGCTGATTGTGACTGGTTTTTCAACGATGAAGCTTTCAGCGCGCTTGACGCGACGCACCTCTTCGACTTGCTTCTCCACTGGCATAAAGCGGTGCAGGATACCGATCCCACCCACCTGTGCCATCGCAATCGCCATGTGCGCTTCAGTGACGGTGTCCATATTGGCACTGACCACCGGGATCGCCAGCGAGATCTCTCTCGTCAACTGCGTGGTGGTTTGCACAGCCGAACGGCTGCGGATCCCAGAGCGCTTCGGGACGAGCAGTACATCATCAAAAGTTAATCCGAGATCCTGGCGAATTTTCATAGGCTCTTTCCTTATTCAGCTCATCCAAGATTCCCAACATCTCCACATTGTCCGGGATATCGCTCATCGAATGCCCATAATGGGCGAAGCGCGCCACACCCTGCTGATCCACCACCACCTGGGCCGGCATGCGACCCAGTTTGAAAAGGCTGACTTCCTGGCCGTAAAGCTTCAACACCGATGCTTTCGGGTCGGGCAGGCCAACGAAAGGCAGGTTTTCCTTCTGCCAGTAGGCCAGGAAGTCACTTTCCCCTTCTGGCCCAACAATGACGATCTCAGCACCGCGCCTGACGAACTCAGCATAATCCTGGCGCAACTGCGCCATATGCGCCTGGCAGAAGGGTCAGACGAATCCGCGGTTAAAAACCAGGATAACATGCTTTTGCCCGCGGAAGTCTGACAGCTTGACCAACTTGCCATGGAAATCGTTGAGCTGGAAGTCAGGGGCGGGTTTATCTAAGGATACTTTAGGCATTGGTTTCTCCTTTCATTAACATTCTACGTCAATCTACCTCATTTGTGGATAAGACTTTTAGCAGATTCAGCGTAGCCTGCACAACCTGCGCCTGCTGCTCTTCCCGGCTGATTGTCGCTTCGCCATCACCAGACTGCGGGCCATACCACCCAAACCCGGCATGGTTTCCGCCTTCGATGGGCACAAAGTGGGTATCCGCGGGAAGTAAAGCCTTCGAAGCGTCGATCCTGCCAGATGCAGCCACCTGATCGTTCGTGCCATAAATGGAAACGACCTTCAGATTACCCTGAGAGAGATCATCGCTGCTGGCTGGATAAGAGGCCCACAAAACGAGACCTGTGATCTGTTCGGAGTGCTTCTTCGCGTAATTCGCCGCCATGGCCCCACCCAGAGAATGCCCACCGATGGCCCAGGTTTTGACCTCAGGGAAAGCCTGGATGACATCAGCCGCCTTTCCCGGCGAAAGAACTGCCAGGTTGAGCGGCATGGGCACGATCACGACCAGGTAGCCCTGCTCAGCAATCGCCCTGGCAGCGGGGGCGTAGCTGCGCGGATCGACCTTACCGCCGGGGTAAAAGATGAAACCTGTTGATGGTTCTTGACCGTCCGGCTTAATAACAATCCAGGGTTTAGTCTCGATCTGAACAGAACCGCCAGGCTGAAGCGCCTGTAAGGCCTCTGACATAGGCCCCGAAGCACCGGAGGCCCAGATCAAGAAACCCCCCATCAGAACAGCAATAATTAACAAGACGATATAAATGATCTTTTTTAACATATCAAAACTCTCCTGCCATCGAACCGGCATAGCCGGTCAGCTCCACATATCCAACTCCGGAAACCGGGCTGCCAGACTGCTCACCCATCACATCCACCGCCCCTTCCCAGTACTGGTAAGTTAAATCCAACTCCTGGTCTGCAACCACCGGACGGATATCCAGTTCCAGGGACAGATCCGGCACACGTACCGTCCAGCGCGCCGGATAAATCCCGCCAGTCTGGGGGCTTTTCCAGGTGTCCGTGGCAGTGATCTCAAAATCGTTCCTCCCAAGGTGGCGTGCTGAGCCGTCAGGAGCAATCCAGGTTCCGGACGAAAACGGGTCAATGGTGCCGTCCTGACGGTGGATCTGGAAAACCATTAGCTCGCTGTCGTCGTCGAGCTGGATCGAAAACCAATCCCAACCCACCTGGCCGGGAGAGAGGGCGCTGGTGCTGAACTCATGATCCATCCAGCTCATCCCCTCCACCTGGAAGGTTTGTCCATCGATCTGCATCATACCCTGGGAGGCCAAGCGCGGCTGGCTGTAATAATACGAGGCGCTGCCGGGGTCTGGGCCTTTTTGGCTGTAACCCTGGTCACCTTGCAGGACAGGACCAGTAAGATCTTTGATGACGAGATCGAGGGTGAAAGGCTGAGATTGCTTCCCCTTCGTTCCGTTCAGGTCTTCGGCAGAGCCGTTCGCAGAAACATTAGCAAATAAGCGATAGGTCGATGGGGCTGTCTCTTCGACGCGCCAATCTTCCAGCCAAACCTGGAAGGGGCTGGACTCAGCTCCCGCCAACCCGGCTGCGCCGCGCGAGAGGCGTTCAAAAGCCACGTGCTCTCCTGACCGCACGTCCGTGATAGCAAAATGCGCCAGGTAAGCCTGGTCGGTTGCCCAGGTTGAGGTGCGACTGGCACGTACCTGTGGGGGCAGCAGGGCCCGCCGGAAGAAGGTAAGCTGGTAGCCAAAGCGGCGTCCCTGCGGATCCTTCAGGTTGCCAGTGTAATACCACCACTCGGTCTGGTAATCAGGGTGTGCGCCAAAATCGTCTGGAAAGGTGAACGTCCGCACGCCTTCCGCCCGGGCATACCCCTGCGATGCAGCCAGGGCTGGAGAAGACAATCCCCCCGCCTCAATCCGGGCGGTCATCTTTTCCGAAGGCTGAAATACACTCAGCAGCGCCGCCGCGCCAAAGGCAGCGATGACCATCCCCGAAACCCGGTTGACCCAGGTCAGAGCTTGAGCGTTCATCCGCCCGCGCAGGAGGCTTGCCAGCCCGCTCAGGATCAGCCACCAGCCTGCCGACCCCAGGAAAACGCCCAGGACGAGCACACCTGCCCCCTGGTAATCCCTGGTGCGGCTGCCAACGCCTAATCCGGCAAAGATCGCCGCAAAAGACAGGATCGTCATCGGGTTGGTCAGGGTCAGGAACAACGTGGAAAGAAACGCCCTCAGGAGGCCCTGATCCTGTGCATGGGCTTCACGCCCAGCCGGTCGCCTCAGGAAGGTTTTCACACCCAGATAGAGCAGGAAGAGACCTCCACCCAGGCGGAGCCAGGCCTGCTGCTGGACCAAGAAACCCGACAGGAAAGCCAGCCCAAACCCGGCGATGCTCCCATAGGCTGCGTCTGCCGTAGCTGCCCCCAACCCAGAGACAAACCCATACCGGCGACCCTGCGCCAGCGTGCGCTGGATGCACAAAACGCCGATCGGACCCACTGGGGCTGCAATCGAAAAACCAATCAAAAAACCACCCATAAAGGTATCCATCAAATCAACCAAAATATCATCTGACTATCCGACTAAAAGACGAATCACTCATATCTCATCGCTTCTGCCGCCTGCATTCGGCTTATCCGCCAGGCAGGATAGATCCCCGCCAGTAATGCAGCCAGGACAGCTAATAAGAAAGCCTGGACAAATGGGCCTGCCAAAAGCTCCATCTGCAATGTCCAACCGAAGGACCGTTTATTGATGATGTAGATCAGGATCAGCGCCAACACATACCCGGTCGGCATCGCAAGCACACCAGCCACAGCGCCCATCAATCCTGTCTCAAGCATGATCAAACCCCATAACTGCCGGGCTGTCAGGCCGATGGCGCGTAAGATACCCAGGTCACGCTGGCGTTCCATCTCCAGCGAGAGCAGCGCGCTCAAGATACCAATAAACGCCACAGCCGTCGCCAGGAGCTGCAGCGCGCCAGTGATGGCGAAGGTCCGGTTAAAGACCGCCATCACCTCGCCGCGCAAAGCCTGGTTTGGCCTCACAATCAGGCGCTGCACGCCTGCCAGGGCTTCTATGACCTCCCGGTTAACGGCTTCGATGTTCTGCCCAGGAGTCAGGCTCAAGGAAGCAGCCGTAATGGCCGGGTCATTCCAATCTTGCTGGTAAAGATCGAGCGGCATCAACACCGTGCCTTGTGTGGAGGCATAATCGTAATAGATCCCCACCACCGTAAATTCTTTTTCACCCTGGTCGGTGAACAGCTTTAGTGTTGCGCCATGATGCGGCAGGTTCAACCGGTTCGCCAGCGGTTCTGAGATGACCACCGCCCCATTTCGCAGCCTCCCAGGTAACTCCTCAAGCGGATAATCCAGGGCATGATACAGGCGTTCTTTGGCTACATCCGGGTTGCTGGAGGCATTGATGTGGATCAACCCATCCGGAGAATCGACATCCACCGACCGCAGCACATAAACCCTTTCCACCCCAGGCTGTCCTTCCAGGACCAGCAGCACACGCGGGTCAATTGGTGCGGAAGTCTGCGCAGCCGTCAGGCTGGGAGCGGAGATATAAATGTCCCCCGACAGGATCTGCTCCAGCCAAACCGTCACAGTATAACGAAAACTGCTCACCATCAGGCTGACGCCGATGGTCACCGAGATTGCCACCATTAATGAGGCAATCGCCACGGCTGTCCGGCTGAGGGACTTCACCACATTGCGAGGCGCCATGCGTCCCAACATCCCCCAAATTTTCCCGCTAAGCGGGAGCACAGCCCGCGCCAGCAGGGCCGTCGCTGCCGGTGCAAGCATGGCAAAGCCAATCACCACAGCAGAGGTACCGGTAAAACTGACAACCAGGTTGCGGCCTGGCAGCAGCAAAACTACACCCCCTGCACTGCCTAGCAGCAAGCCGGTCGCGGCGACCAACCAGACTGCCCGCCTGGCTTTCTTCTCGAGCCCCGAGCGCAATAGGGCTGCCTGCGGCGGCACTGAAGCCGCCTCCCAGGCAGGCGGGGCAGCTGTCAGCACCGTGGCAGCTACGCCCAGCACAGCGCCCTTGACCAGGCTGGAGAGAGGCACCTGTACACCGCGCACATTCAAAACGAAAAACAGGTCGTTGATCGTTTGCGTCACCGCCCGCACTGCCCCCTGCCCCATCAGGATCCCCAGGCCAATCCCCAGACCTGCGCCCAGGATTCCGACCAAAGCAGCCTCGCCGATCACCAGGAAGAACACTTCCCGCCGTGTCACCCCCAGGCAGCGTAGTCTGCCAAACAAAGCCCGCCGCTGCACCACCGAAAAAGTCATCGTGTTGTAGATCAGGAACAGCCCCACCACCATTGCCAGCAGGCTGAGGGCTGTCAAATTGACGCGAAATGCAGCAGACATCTGTTCTAATGTCCCACTGCGGGCGGAAACAGGCTGCAAGTGCAGACCCTGCGGCAGAAGCTTCTCGAAAGCTGCTGCTTGAACAGAGGCCTGTTTCATGTCCAGGATCAAGTCAATGCGATCCAATTTTCCCACCCGGCCGGTCAGCTCCTGGGCGGTGGCGATATCGGCCAGCACCAGGCCGCCCAATGCCCGGCGGCCCAGATCATCTGCGGACTGGATCAAACCTGCGATCCATGCGGGTTGAAACTGCCCATTGACTTCCAACTCGATCTGCGAGCCAACCCGTAGGCCAAAGCGATCGGCTGTTTCTTGGGAAATGATCACAGCTCCAGGGTGAGTCAGGAAAGAGGTTAATTCTTTTAAGGCTGGAGCACCTCGATCGCCGCTCAGATAATCCCGGAAGGGTGTTTCTGCAAAAGGGTCCACACCTAAAAGCTGAAACAACTCCCCACCCAACTGCGGCGAAGAGACATACTCACTGAGCACAGGCGCCATTTGCAGGCCCAATCCAGAGCGCCGCAGGCGGGTATAAAGCTGCTCATCTAATCCTTGAGGGCCGCCCACCAGGATATGCGTAGCGCGCCCGGCGATGGCTTCTGTGCTCAGATCGAAAGCCAGGCTGGAGCTGGTATTCGCCAGGTCAATCGCTACCGCCACCGCCACTCCCAGGGTGATGCCAAGCACCATTAAAAAGCTCTGCCAGGGGTGACGGAGAAGATACCGCCATCCGATGCGGGTTAAAAAACGAACAGGCTGCATTCTTTCGACGAGTATTCGATACTTCTCTACAAGTGCTTGAGATACACCCGGTGGTTCTTATATTCTTTTCCACCCAGGTTTACCAAATCGGCGCGCATCTGTTTGGTTGTCTCAGCCACTTGTGTCATGTCAGCATGCTTAAAATGGAAATCTTGATTCTTCACGGTTTTTTCCATTTCAACATACATCAGCGCATTCCCGCCGCGGCCCTGATATTCAGGCAGAACTCCTGCGCCGTTCAATGCGATCCAATCTGTCCGCCGGCCCTCCAGCATCAGGTCGACAATTCCAAAGGGCAACAGGTGTCCTTTGGCGCGCTGCATGGCTGCGGATAAATCTAGAAAACCAAATAAGAAGCCGACGGCCTCCTCTTTATCGGTGACGATGATTTTGATCAGGCGTGGGTCAGCCACGATCATGATATTTTCTAGAATAAATGCGACCTCTCGTTCAGTCAGCGGGTAGTACTCCCAATTATGGACAAAGGAATCGTTATATAACTTCCCGATCTTGCCTGCCCAAGATTTCAAGTCAGCCTTCGTTTTAAAATCGTGCACACGCAGCGTACCGCGTTGGATGACTCTGTCAGCAATACGGTGGATGCGCTCCGGCAGTTTGAAAGCATCTGCATTCAAATAACACGAGACAAAATCGACTTCCTTTTCAAAACCAAGCGCTTCCACTAAACGGGGATAATAGTCAAAGTTATAGTTCATCATGTTCATCAACATGCGGTGCTGAAAGCCTTCCACTTGTATACCATACCCATCCAGCGCTCCAAATCCTTTGGGACCGACGACCGCATCCAGGCCGCGCCCCCTGGCCCACTCAAATACTTGCTCAAACAAGGCATTGGCGACTTCCTGATCATCTGGGCACTCGAAATGATAAAACTGCGCTTGTTTGGTCTTGTGATAGGCATTAAAGCGGGTATTTTCGAGGGCCGTAATGCGTCCCACATCTTTTCTATCCCTAACGGCGATAAAAAAATCGGCGGTCGAGTGTTCGTAGAATGGGTGTTTTTTGCGGTTTAGGTACACCTCCTGGTCAATCAGCAAAGGCGGGACCCATTGGGCGCAGTTCGCATACATCTGGTAGGGCAGACGGATGAAGCGCCTGACCTGGGCTTTGTTGTCGGTATCCACTTTCTCAATTGTCAACATAATCTTCTCCTTATCTGGATGATGTTATGGAAATCTCCAAGGATCGATATTTCTTCAATCATACAACGATGCAACCTGACTACCGGTAAAGATTGATACTTGATTATATCCCCTTTAGCTTTCCATCCCGTAGATACAAAACCCGATCTGCGTACTTGGCTGCTTCCAGGCTGTGCGTTACCAGGATCAAGTTCTTGCCGGCCTGGCGGGTGAGGCGGTCTAATAAGCTTAACACCTGTTTCCCCGTTTCGTCATCCAGGTTGCCGGTTGGCTCATCTGCCAGCACCAGCAAAGGATCGTGCACCAGGGCGCGTGCAATCGCCACGCGCTGCTGCTCACCACCCGAGAGCAGGTCGGGGAAGGCATCTTTCCGATCGAATAAGCCCACCTCACGCAGCAATGCCTCCGCTTTCTTTAAACCACTTTCATCCCCTTTTCCTTCCAGCTCAAGCGGCAGGATCACATTTTCCCATACGGTGAGGGTGGGGATCAGGTTAAAAAACTGAAAGATAAAGCCAATCGATTGGCGGCGGAAAAGCGTGCGCTGCAGCTCATTCATGGATGTCAGGTTTAATCCTTGTATCCAGATCTCCCCTCCATCCACCTGGTCAATCCCACTGATCAGGTTGAGCAGTGTGCTTTTACCACTGCCGCTCTTTCCCAGGATGGCTACAAACTCACCTCGAGCAATCTCCACGCACGCTTCTCTAAGAATCGAATGATTTGTATCACCCTCCTGGTAACTCTTCGAAAGATTTACAACCTCAAGGAAGGTCCCGTTGGCCCTGCCTCTCTCCCTAAATGCCTCAGGCGAAGGTCTGCGAGTGAGGGATTTCCGCAGCCTGGCAAAGCGCTCATGGTTGTCTTTAGAGAGCACGAGCGTCACCCCCAACACAATCAACACATTCGTTATCCCAAAGAACAGAAATTCCTCCAGTGGCAGAACCCCGCCTAGAAAAATGTTCAAAGACTGGCCCGGGTCGATCGTCCAGGTGCCCGAACCGATTGCCAGGCTGTCAGATACCGAAAGATAAAGCACGCCAATTACCAGGACAACCGTTACCAACCGCCGGCTGCGCCAAAGGATATCCCCTCCGAAGGCGAACTGCAGCATGACTGGCGGGATAGCCCAGGCCAGGATCAACCCCAGGTAAGTTCCAGGATCCCAGCCCCAGGCCAGCAGCAGCAGCGCAAGAAACCACAAGGCTCCCAAGCTGAGGGTTGGGATCCACCGGTATCGCCCGCCGCGCCCCGGCAGGCCTGAATCATAAGGTATCCTTACCGCCAGCCAACGCAGCAAGAGACCCACCCACAGTGTCTGCAGGACAAAGTAAGTATATTCTTCGATTGGAACCCAGCCAAGCGTAATCCCCGTCACCAGGCGGGGCTCGTAATACCACACACCTGTTGCCACCAGGTAATTATCCCAGGGTGTTGTATACACGACAGCCACGCAGACATGCCCCAATAAGACAATCCAAAATGGAACAGCCATCAGCGTATCTGGCAGCCAGCGTCCCTTACGAAAATCCAGCCAGGTCAGGCCGGAGATGATCAAGAGCGGGATACCTAAGAAAATAGACAGAAAAAGAAAATATGACACTGGCCTCTTCCCTAATGCTTGCGCCTCACCTGCATGAACACACCCGGCCTGGGTTCGAGCGTTGCACCCATGTGCGGTTTGATCTTCTTGTCCAGAAGTTTTAACTCAAATTGCTGAAGCAGCCTGGCCAGAACAATGCAGACTTCCACACGGGCAAAAGCCATGCCAATCCAGTTGCGCGGGCCACCTCCAAAGGGAACGAAGCTGTAAGGCTGGTAGGACAGCTCCCCACCCGCAAAACGTTCTGGCTTGAATCGATCTGGCTCAGGCCAACCTCAAAAGCATCCGCAAGGCTTTCCAGCCAGGTTTCGATTGACCGAAGGGGGTAAGGGAAATGGATCTGGTAAAGGTCTACCTGCATGACGCCCAATCTCTCCAGGCTGCCTTTTAATGCCTGCCTGAATTGACCATTCCACAAACGATAAGGCATAGGGTAGAATTTTGTAGCAAGCACAAGGCTGGTCTGAAATGCCTCGTGGATATCTCGTTCATCATGCGACTTTCCGTACCCCCAAAACATACGGTCGCCCCACTGCCTGGTTCCCAATCCAAGCATGGAGATCTTTATCCCGGTTCTTCCCAGAAGCACGGAGGATGTGGATTGTGGATGAGAGATTGCCGGCTGTTCATCTATGGTCAATTTTTTTTGTTCCTTACTTCTCCAACCCTGCATGAATTTTATTCCTGCGCTAAAGCGCCGTAGAGGGCATTGGCTGCCGCTTTTTCCGGTTAACTTTCCCATTTTCGCATTCTTTTTCTAAACCAGCAAGCATACCTGCCACACGCAGACCGCCCAAAGCGAATGCCGCGGTGGACTGTACGGGGAAAATGCTGTCTCCGACCATCCATAACCCTCGCGCCAGGCGCGGTCCCCAGCTCCGGAAAAGTGAAGTCTGCGGGAAACCCGCCCACCCACCCCCAGGCGCGCCGGGTAAAACGCTGAAAAGAAACTGGGGTTCCCTGGTCTGGAACGGTCCCCGGAGTTGCCGGTCGGTAAAGCCTTCCCCCGAAACCTGTTCGATGTACGCCACCCAGCGCACGGGCAGCGGTCCCACCCAAAGGATAAATTCCATCTCGTCCCCTTCCCCTAGAATAGCAGGGGCGCGGTGCATCCGGGCAACAATTGGGGCGGTGTGATCGCCCCCATGCTGCTCGAAAGGCTGTGAAATTCGAGCACCTCACTCAAAGGTGCGTCGACTCGAAAACGGTGTTGAAATTTCATCATTTTTTATTCCTGAATATATCTCCCAAGGCCGCTTCCACATCCGGGAATTCAAAACTATAACCCAGCTCATTTAGGCGCCGAGGAGTAGGCATTTGCCCATCCAGAAGCACCGTCGAAGCTTCACCAAAAGCCATCCGTAAAGCAAAGGCTGGAACGGGAAAGTAATAGGGCTTGCGCATGGCTTTACCGAGTGCCCGGCCAAAATCCGCATTGGTCACCCGTTGCGGGGCAGTCAGGTTAAAGGCACCCTGAGCTTGTGGGGTTTCAATCAAGAAGCAAATTGCCTTCACCGCATCAGTAATATGGATCCAGGGATAGCCCTGTTTCCCACTGCCCACCGGTCCGCCCACAAAGAGTTTGAACGGCAGCATCTGCCTGGAAAGGGCGCCGCCTTGCTTCACAAGCACCACCCCCAGGCGGATCACCACCCGCCGCACCCCCAGCGCCTCGACAGGGTAAGTCGAATCTTCCCAGTCTTTACATAAGGAAGCCATGAAATCACTGCCTGGCTCCTCAGCCTCATCCACCGGTTGGTTATCGCGCCGCCCATAATACCCCACCGCTGAAGCTTGCACGACGACCTGCGGCTTAATCCTGGCTGCTTTTACTGCCTCCACAACCGCTTGACCGGCATTCAGGCGGCTGAGGATAATGCTCTCTTTGCGGCTCTTCGTCCAGCGGATCGAAAACCAGCTTTTACCCGCCAGATTCTCACCAGCCAGGTTGATGATTGCATAAGCCCCATCCGCCAGGCCACCCCATCCCTGCGCTGTTTTTCCATCCCAACGGGCCGCTTTCACCCCTGCAGGTAAACCTTGTACCGGGTCCGGATTCCGGGTCAGGAGGATTATTTCATGATTGGCTTTTACCAGCTCTTCGGATAAAGCCCGCCCGATCAAACCCGTTCCACCAGTGATCAAAACGCGCATCAAAAACTTCCTTTCTACGGAAAACCCAGTTCGACATGACTGGATGATCCGAGGCCAAAACCTCCGCCAGATCTGAGGAGATATTATTTTATCTTCCGGTTCGCTTGCCACCAGATAATCGGCAAACGACGCAGTTTCTCCCATCCAGATACAAACGCCCGGCGGTTAAAAACATCATAATCGTGCTCTTCAATATCTTTTAATATTTCCTGGTACAAAATAGCGGCCGCCGCAATCGCAAAACGCCCATCGGAATGCAGCATTTGAATACCAGGTAAACTTTCTGCATACAGGTCCCGATTGGGTTTTATTTGGAAGCGCATGAAGTCTCGCCAGCGGTCGTTGATACTCCCCTGGGCAATATCCCGCTCATCCAGGCCAAATTCTGCCAGCTCTTCCTGCGGCAGATATAAACGACCTGACTGCCAATCCTCACCCACGTCGCGCAGAATGTTGGTAAGCTGCAAAGCCACGCCCAGTTTGACAGCATAAGGGATCGCCTCAGGGCTGCTGAAGCCGATG
>Ga0315288_10007895_pt1 | contig 13471 bp, 11 predicted proteins | sample YL17G11_20_MG_FD_203454 | JGI IMG/M metagenome (GOLD analysis project Ga0315288, IMG submission 203454) | Sediment microbial communities from Yellowstone Lake, YNP, Wyoming, USA - YL17G11_20 | ecosystem: Environmental > Aquatic > Freshwater > Lake > Sediment | place: USA: Wyoming | collected...
GAAGAAACGGGCCGGGCTGTTCAATCCGCCCAATGGCCAGGGGGAGGTGAAACCTCCTCAGTGAACTGAGGGGGTGGGTCAATTCCAAACCGGCCCCGGTGGGTCAATTCTCAGCCGGCCTTGACACTCGAAGGAAAGCTCGTGGTATTGAGGGTCGGCCAGCTGGGTCTCGACGGCGGAAGCCATGGCGCCAAGGCGCATTTCTCGTAGCTTCTCGACGGTGTGATGGGTTAGCATGAGCTAGCCTCCTCGCTGAAGTAACGGGAACCACGTACGTTGGGGTGCGCGGCGGGGGGCGTGTCGGGCCGCGGCTCGTGGGGTATCCGGTCGAGTCCACGTTCAAGGATGGACTGGAAGCGCTTGTACGAGCGCATTCCGGACCGATTGGCCCTGTGGGCCGCGGCCTCTATGCGTTCTTGCGGATAGCGCTGGCTGAGGCGGAGGATCCCGAGGCTGGCCCGGTAGCCCTGTTCCGGGTGAGGGCGGGCCTTCAGGATGGCCCGGACGAGCGCGCCGGTCTCGGGTCCGATAGCATCGGCGCCGGCGATGAGCCGGGAGGGCGTACGGTCGCGCTGTTTCTGGTGGGCCGCCGGCATGTGGGCGTCGTCGGTCACATAGAGTCCCCGGCCATGGACCCGGATATGGCTGGCCACCCGGCGACCGCGGAAGAACACTTCCACGACGCCCAGGGTCAGGCGGGCATTGGCCTCCTTTCTCACCAGGCTGTGCGGTACGCTGTAGTAGCAGTATTCGACCTGGACGTGGTAGTCGATGTTCACGCTGACTTTCTTCCAGGTGGCGAACTCGTATCTCTCGGCAGGCAGGGGCTTGAGGGCCGGCCGGTCCAGTTCCTCGAAGAGCGAGCGCCGGCTCCCGTCCCGCTTCTGGAAGGGCTTCCGGTTGAGCGCGGCGACACGCTCGCGGATGGCCTCGTTCAGTTCTCCCAGGGTGAAGAAGGTCCGGTTCCGTAGCGGCGCCAGGACCCGCGTCGCGGTGACTCCGATGGCGGATTCGACCTTAGCCTTGTCCTTCGGACGCCTCAGGCGGGCGGGGATGACAGCGATGCCGTAGTGGTCAGCCATGTCCCGGTACGTCGGGTTGATGTCCGGCTCGTAGAAGCACGGGTGCGTCACCCCCGTCTTGGTGTTGTCGGGGACGACCACCTCGGGCACGCCGCCGAAGAACTCGAACGCCCGGCAGTGGGCCCCGATCCACGACCGGAGCGCCTGGTCCGAAGTGGCCTCCGCGTAGCTGTAGCTTGAGGCGCCGAGTGTCGCCACGAAGATCTGGGCGTCCGTGACGCGGCCGGTCTTGGGGTCGGTCAGTGGCATCGTCTGGCCGGCGTAGTCCACGAAGACCTTCTCCCCGGCCCGGTGGACCTGCCTCATGACGACATCCAGCTTGCCACACCATTCGCGGTACCGCCGGCAGAACTGCGAGTACTGGTAGCCGTCGGGATGACGTTCCTGGTACTCGAACCAAAGAAGCTGGAGGGTCACCGCCTTACGGCGGAGTTCACGGTGAACCACGCTCCAATCCGGCTCCGGCCGGTGGCGGCTCTTGCCGGTGTTCCCGGAGTACAGGCGGGCCTCCAGGGCGTCCTCCTCAAGGTCATCGGACAGCGGCCAGGCCAGCCCCGCAGCCGCGAAACGGCCCAGCAGGTCGTTGACGGTGGAGTGAGACGCCCGGAGACTCCTGGCGATGGCCCGGTTGCTGAGGCCCAGCTCATAGTGAAGACGAAGCATCTCCTTGATCTTGCGCACGGACATCCTCCGATTGGCCAACCGCGGATCCCCTTCCCGAGCTCAGTGCCCGGGAGGTTCACTCGCCAAGGGGAAACCCCTACGGTCGGCCCAGTATCCGGCGCCGCTTCGCTCAAGGGTGGACGATTTCATCGGAATCAGTGGACGATTTGAAACGGAATCGGTGGACGGGTTCAATCGGAATCGGTGGACGAATTGGATCGGAATCGGTGGACGGATTCAAGCGGAATACTCATGCTCCTCCTTCATCCTGTGTAGGACGTTGGCGGTGTAGGTCCCTGGCTGGTCATCGACCAGCCTGTGGTGAACCTTGCACAGAAGGATGAGATTCGAGAAGTAGTCCCTCTCTTCGGGCGTTAGATCGGATTCTCCGCGGGGCCCGTCTGGTTCACGGGCGACGCTGTGGGCCTCGTCTCCGACGATGGACGGGTCATCCGTCTCGGTCTCGTCCTCAACCAATGGGCGCCGGCAGTCGGGTAATGAGCACCTACTCGCCGATCTCCCCCAAAGCATCTTCCTGGTCTTTGCGCCAATCGACACCTTGGACCTCCTTTACCGATAGCGACCGGCGGCTCAGCGGCGCCAGGGCTGTCCTTCGCACGGTGCAGCAAGCCGACTGCGTCCGCTGGAGCCGCTGGCTAGCCTGGCGGCGCCTGCGCCTGGCTACTGCGGCTGGTGGCGAGAAGGAACCCCACAACGTCATTGCAGTAGCCAAAAACATCAAGTACTATCACATCATCAAGCTTCTCCTTGGCGATGATCTGAAGAGTCGGAGTCTCTGAAGCTGATAGTTCGGTGGTCCGAGTCTCCCCCGTCTCGATGTTCGTCTCCTCCACGTTCAAGAAGACGAATCCCTCGGTGACCTTCTGGATATTGAAGTGGCTGTGGCGGTTTCGGAGATTCCTCGCAAAGCCGCGAAGCTGCCGCTCCTGGGCGTCGTCTATGAGGTCCGCCCTCTTGGCGCGAGTGATGGCATCGGACAGCGTAATGTTCTCGTACTTCTCCCAGGCTCCCGGGTCAAACGGCGATGTCGAACCGGTCTCGGTGTTGAAGACGGCAACCTTTAGGGCGTACTCGACCAGGATGCCGCAGAGCACAAGGGCTGTCCCGTTGAGGCCAAACAGAATGCACTCTCGGATCTGGTCGTAGAGGTAGAGGATAGGCGCATCGTCCACGGGACAGGGAAGGAGATTCGGGGCAACGGCCTGAGCCTTCTTCCGGCGGTTCTCGAAGAGCCTGTCTAGCGCGACCTCCGTGGGGAGTTCTGGTACTGCGGTGATCGGCTCACCCTTCTCTATGGCCCGGGCTACCGTCTCCGGGCTGGCCAACACAAGCTGGCTGCCTCGCAGAGCGCGATAGACCAGCGCATGGATTGAGTCCGGGGGCATCCTGCGGTCACTCCTTCCATGTGACGCCGCGTCAGGCTAACGTCTAGCAGCTCAGCGGCGCCGGCAGAGTCCCTCGCCAGGTTGACCGCGAGCCGAGCGCGTCCGCTGGAGCCGCTGGTTAGCCCAGCGCTGCCTAATTGCCGCCTGTCTCGGCTCCTTAGCCATGGCTCATGTGACGCCCGGGGACACTCTGGACTGGATAAAAGCAGCATTGATCTCATCCACATTGCGCTCGGCATGCCACACCTCGTCAAGCAAGTTGGCCAGTATGAACAGGAAGCTGGCTGCAAAGCCGCAGGCTACACCTGCCATCTGCCATGGATCCATCGCGCGAAGGGAAAGGAGGTCGGAGTGTGTATATGAGCACCCAATCGGATAGGTTAGCGACTTCTGAGCGGTAATCTTCGGCTCATGGTCAGCCAGCCTCTGGAAAAGAGCTGCAAACCCTCCTGAGAACCACTGGCGTGCGCCGGTCTGAGGAGGGTTATCCGATGTCCAGGCCTCAAGGATATTCTGCTTGGCTTTCCTCTCATGTTCTCTTATGGCTAGGTGAAGCTGGGGTTCGTGCTTAAGCAGACGCGCAGTGACAACTGCTTCAAAGAGGCTTCTCGAAAGAACCAACGCCTCTCGGTAAAGACCTCGCCGGGCAAGGCAGTCAATTGCCTGGCCAGTCGAGTAGGCCGCGACCGCAAGGGCGAGGATTATCTCACGATGGTCTGTCTCCTTGAGGTCTTGGGGTATGAGCCTTTCGACCCATTCCATGGCAACTGCAAGCCGCCGACGGTGAGCGGCAAGCTGCTGGTGCCCGGCAGGCGAAAGGGCATCCTCTACGATATCGACCGGGACATCCACAGCGAGCCGCAACATCTCTCCGACCCTCTGGACTGACGCCTTAGGCTCAGACTGACCCATCTACTTCACCTTCTCCCTTTCGACTCGTCGGGCTAACAATGATTAGACTGATCCGGATAAGATGCGGAGCTTCGATTCCCTGCCCGCATAACACGCCGTTGATCCACCTGAAAGCACCGCAATGATCCCCGTAGCCAAAGTCCCTTCGGCCCGATCCTCAATCTATCATGGCGTCTTATGCGGATCGGCATAAGAACCCTCCTGTCCGACCTCAGAGCCCATCGAGACGTCGCCCGGAGAGCCTGCAGCATGGGACGCGAATGCTGTTACCATTCACGCCCACGGCGGCCTAATCCTCCCAATCCCTGAAGCCGCGTTGCTGGTCCTCAGCCTTCCAACTCGGTGCGTTCCGCCGGAACACCCCTCGGTTCCACCCAGAACTCAGTCTCCGGCCCGATGACGACGGCCCGGACGCTGAGGTAGGCCGGGGCCTTGGGGCGCGCATGACTGTGTGCCTTAAGCGTGACCCTTGGGCCGCCCGAACGCGGCCGGCAGAGACCATCCGTGCGGCACGGCGGATGCCCGGCCAGGCGTGTGCATTGCGTCCGGGGTCGGATCGTCGAGGCCGAGGGGAACGAACTGGACACACTCCCGCACCAGGTCTATCTCTATCAGGATGTCCATCAGATTGACGGCTAAGATGTCACAGATTGGGGCGCCGGGGTCTTTTCCCCGGGGCCACAGCCATCCCGCGACCGCCCTGAGCCGTCCCAGGTCTTCCCGCGTCGCCGACAGCGCCAGTCTCTGGACGCGCGGGCGCCCGGCTGTACCAGACGCTCGCCTTGGCCGAACTCCGCCGCAATCACGCGGTGCCTCTCCTTCGTCTCCTCCACCACTGTCGACCTCCCTTTGAGTCTCGGCTGTTGCGGTGTGCGGTTGGGCATCCCCTTCTGCCGGCTAGCCCCTGTCCCCTCCCCTCCCGAGACCTCCGCGAGTACAGCCACGCGGTGAGCCGCCAACCCGGGAAAGGGGGTTACGAGGGGGACTGCCTGGGCCGACAAACGTTCCAGAAGCGCGCTTTGGGCCACCGGAGAAGCGCGACCCAGATGGCGTACGGCAAGGCACCCCCCTGGCGCGGGAAGGGAAGTGGGACCAAGGAATTGTTAGCCTCCGCAGGGAAAAGCTTCTCGGGGGCTTTCGACGATTGCCGAGCCTCAGCGACAGAGGATGGATGAAGGGGCAGAGGGTGCCCATGAGCAACGGCGTTGCCTCAGACTGAGCAAAGTGAGGAACGTGACAGCATGAGTCAAGTCGTCATCGAAAACCCGGTCCTCAACTCGCCCTTTGACGAACCGACGCGCCATTTCCGGTTCGCCGCTGAGGGCATTACGAATGAGATCGTTGACGGCCGCCGCGTGAGCTCCTACTTCGTGCCCATCGCCCGCCCGAAGAAGACAATGTATCAGGCGTCGTTCGACACGGAATGGACCCAAGACCGGATCGAAGAGAACAAGCTCGTGAACGACATCCGTCGCCGCGTCGCCATGTGGCGCAAGGGTGGCTACGTGGGTGTGACACCCACCACGGCACGCCTAATTGCCTACTGGACCGATTCCAGCCGCGAGAAGAGACTCTTCTTCTGCCAAAACGAAGCCCTCGAAACCGCCATCTACATTGCCGAGGTCGCCAAGAAATACAACGATGCCTGGATCGAGAACGCGATACGAGCGGCGAACGATACATCGAACCCCGGCCTACCGCGCACGGCGTTCAAGATGGCCACCGGCTCCGGCAAGACCGTTGTCATGGCCATGCTCATTGCCTGGCACACGCTCAACAAGCGGGCCAACCCGCAGGACGCCCGCTTCTCCGACACCTTCCTGATTGTCACTCCCGGCATCACCATCCGCGACCGGCTGCGCGTGCTGCTGCCGAATGACCCGGAGAACTACTACCGCCAGCGTGACATCGTCCCGCCCCAGCTTCAGGACCAGCTACAGGCCAAGATCCTCATCACCAACTTCCACACCTTCCAACTGCGCGAGAAAGTGGCCGCCGGTAAGATCACCAAGTCCATTCTCGCGGATGGACAGCCAGACCCGTTCACCGAAACCCCAGACGAGATGGTGCTGCGTCGCGTCTGCCGCGAGTTGGGCACCAAGAAGAGCATCATAGTCCTCAACGACGAGGCCCATCACTGCTACCGCCGCAAACCCGACAGCGGGGATGAGACGCTCACTGCCGATGAGCGCGTCGAAGCGAAGGAGCGCGACGAGGAGGCCCGCGTCTGGATTTCCGGCATCGAAGCCGTAAGGGCCAAGGTCGGCGTGAAGGCCATCTATGATCTTTCGGCCACGCCGTTCTTCCTGCGTGGTTCGGGCTACCCCGAAGGCACGCTCTTTCCGTGGGTGGTCTCAGACTTCTCGCTGATCGACGCCATCGAGGCCGGCATCGTCAAGGTGCCCCGTGTGCCGGTGGCCGACGACTCGATGACCGGCGACCAGCCCACCTATCGTGACCTGTGGCTGCGTATCCGCGAGCACCTGCCCAAGAAGGGACTTAGAACCGATGAGGTGGGTGGCGAACCCCATCTTCCCGTAGAACTGCAAGGGGCGCTGCACAGCCTCTACAGCAACTACGAGAAGTATTACCGCCTGTGGGAGCAGAACGCCGAAGCCCGCGCCCGCAGCATCACGCCACCGGTGTTCATTGTCGTCTGCAACAACACCAATGTCTCGAAACTCGTCTTTGACTTCATCGCCGGCTGGGAAAAGCGGATTGGCGAACAGACCATCGTTCAGGCCGGGCAACTACCCATCTTCCGCAACGATGATGGCAACGGCGCCTGGCTGCACCGCCCCAACACAATCTTGGTGGACAGCCGACAGCTCGAAACGGGCGAAGCGATGAGCGACGACTTCAAGAAGATCGCCGCTCGTGAAATTGATCAGTTCAAGGCCGACTACCGGGCTCGCTTCCCCGGCCGTGACACCGACGACCTCACCGATGAAGACCTGCTCCGCGAGGTGATGAACACTGTCGGCAAGGCGGGCAAGCTGGGCGAGCGGGTGAAATGCGTGGTTAGCGTTTCGATGCTCACCGAGGGCTGGGATGCCCAGACCGTCACCCACATCCTCGGCGTGCGCGCTTTCGGCACGCAACTACTCTGCGAGCAGGTGGTCGGTCGCGCCCTTCGACGCATCAGCTACGCCCTCAACGAGAGCGGTCATTTTGACCCCGAATACGCCGAGGTCTATGGCGTGCCTTTTTCCTTCATCCCGTGCAGCGGCGCAACCAAAGACCCCAAGCCAGGTCCGCTGCCCACACGTGTCCGTGCCTTAGAGGACCGTATCGCCAGCGAGATCACTTTCCCCCGCCTGGTCGGCTATCGTTACGACGTGGCCGGTGAGCGGCTCACCGCGACCTTCGCCACCGAATCGCACCTGGCCCTCACCACCGCCGACATCCCCACTAGGACCGAGAACGCCCCCATCGTGGGGGACTCCAGCATTCACACTCTCGACGACCTCAAGCGCCGCCGCCCCAACGAGGTCGCTTTCCTGCTGGCCAAGCTCACGCTCGAGAAGTACTTCCGCGACGACGACGACAACGAGCGGCCGTGGTTGTTCCCGCAACTGCTAGCCATCGCCAAGCGCTGGCTGGCCGAGTGCGTTACGCTCAAGGACAACACCTTCCCGCAACTTCTGCTCCTGATCGAATTCGCCCACGACGCCGCCGACCGCATCTATCGAGGCATCGTCGCCTCGACCGACGGCACGGCTGCGCTCAAGGCCATCCTGCGCCCGTATGACACACTCGGCTCCACCCGTTACGTCGACTTTGACACCACGCGCCCGATCTACGCCACCCGGGCCGACAAATGCCACATCTCCCACGTGGTCGCCGACACCGGTTCATGGGAGCAGAAGATGGCCGAAGCCCTCGAAGACATGCCGGAGGTCATCCGCTATGTCAAGAATCACAATCTCGGCTTTGCCATCCCCTACACCCTAGATGGCGGGGAGAAGAACTACATTCCAGATTTCATCGCCTGCATCGCCGACGGCCACGGCACGGATGACCTCTTGAACCTGATTGTCGAAGTGACCGGCGAGAAGAAGAAAGACAAGGCGGCCAAGGTCGCCACGGCGCGCGTGCTGTGGGTGCCGGCCATCAACAACCACGGCGGTTTCGGGCGCTGGGGCTTCATCGAAGTTGCTGATCCGTGGAACGCACAGAGTCTCATCCGCGGCTTTCTGAGACAGGGGCAGGCGGAGTTGACTGGGGAGGCCGCTCATGGCTAAGAAGAACGCCACTCCGACGAGAGTCGTGTCCATCCGGCACAGGGACAAGCGCGCCAACATCCCCACCGAGGAACTGCGCGACTTCGTTGCGGATGAAGAACTGACCCCCAAGACGATGCTCTACCCGCGCGATCCGTCGCTCGACCCGCAGCTGGTCTGGAAGGGCAAGGACGAGCAGGACCGGGAAGACCTCGCCGTTCCCGTGGTGCCGATCTACATCCAGGAGAAGATTCACCCCCAGGCGATCATCGACGCGCTGCCGCGCATCGAACGGGCCGGCGACAACCAGTTTAACCTTTTCGCGGACTTCAACGGCGGGCCGGTCGACTTCGCGCAGAAGGTGGAGTTCTACCGCCACGAGCAGAACTGGAGCAACCGTCTGATCCTGGGTGATTCGCTGCTGGTGATGACTTCGCTAGCTCAGAAGGAAGGGCTCAAGGGGAAGGTGCAGACCATCTACCTCGACCCGCCCTACGGCATCAAGTTCGGGTCCAACTGGCAGGTGAGCACCCGCAAGCGCGATGTGAAGGACGGCAAGGCCGAGGACGCCACCCGCCAGCCCGAGCAAGTCCGCGCCTTCCGCGATACCTGGAAGCTCGGTATTCATTCCTACCTCGCCTACCTGCGCGACCGGCTGGTCGTGGCCCGCGAACTGCTTACCGAGACGGGCAGTATCTTCGTGCAGATTAGCGATGAGAACGTCCATCACGTGCGGGAAGTCCTTGACGAGGTCTTCGGCCCCGGGAACTTCGTGTCGCAGATTGTCTTCCAGACCACATCCGGGTTCGACACTTCCACCATCGCCACGCTCGGGGATTACCTTCTCTGGTATTGCCGGGACATTAAGCACTTGCGGGTCCACAAGCAGTTCCAGGACCAGGCGGCGGTGCCAGGCGAGGGCAATGCCCGGTGGGTCCTTCTTCCTGACGGGACCTATCGGGGCGTAACCGCACCTGAAAGGCGTGGAGAGGCCCCGCTCCCGCCGGGCGCGAGGCTCTATAAGCCCGGCGACCTCATCTCGCAGGGGGCCTCGAAGGAACGGCAGCCGTTCGACTTCCAGGGCAAGGTCTATATGCCCGCGAGCAACTCGCACTGGAAGGCCAACTACCCTGAGGGCATGGCCCGGCTCGCGGTGGCCAACCGTCTGCACGTGGCCGAGAACAGCCTGCAGTACCGCCGTTTCGCGGACGACTTTCCCTTCACCGAACTCGGTAATCTCTGGACCGATACTGGAACCGGGAGCTTCACCGACGAGAAGATCTTCGCCGTGCAGACCAACATCAAGGTGGTCGAACGCTGCATCCTCCTGACGACAAACCCTGGCGACTTAGTGCTTGACCCCACGTGTGGCAGCGGCACTACGGCCTACGCGGCTGAGAAATGGGGGCGCCGCTGGATCACCTGCGACACCAGCCGTGTCGCCCTGGCACTGGCCCGCACGCGGCTGATGGCCGCCAGGCATCCCTACTACCTGTTGGCCGACTCGCCCGAAGGCATCAAGAAGGAAACGGAACTGACCGGCAAGGCGCCTCCTGAATACAGGACGGAAGGCGACCTCCGCAAGGGGTTTGTCTCCAAGCGCGTGCCGCACGTCACGCTCAAATCCATCGCCAACAACCCGGACATCAAAGAGGGCATGACGCGCCAGCAGATTGATGCCGCTATCGCTCGCCATGCCGACACGGAAACGGTTTTCGATCAGCCCTATGAGGACAACAAGCGCGTGCGGGTGTGCGGGCCGTTCTCGGTGGAGAGCCTGTCGCCGCATCGCGTGTTGTCCACCGCCGACGAGAATCAGGAAGGCACGGTTACAGAGCAGGAAGCCCGCAGACAGCAGGACTTCGCCACCATGATCCTGGACAATCTCAGGAAGGCGGGGGTGCAGAACACCCGCAAGAGCGAACGGCTCACCTTCGACCGGCTCGACCCTTACGCTGGGACGTGGATAAATGCCGCAGGTGAATATACCGACGCCGACGGCAAGACCCGGCGCGTGGCGGTTTCCATCGGCCCGGAGCACGGCACCGTCGGCCCGCAGCAAGTGAAGGAAGCGGCCAAGGAAGCCGTTCAGGGCGTGGGCTACGACCTGCTACTCGTCTCCGGTTTCGCTTTCGACCCCCATGTGGCGGAAGAAGCCAAGCGATACGGCAAGCTGATGGTGCTGCCCACCAAGATGAACCCCGACCTGGCGATGGGCGATGAGTTGCTCAAGAAGACCGGCGCCGGCAACCTGTTCATGGTCTTCGGCGAGCCGGACGTAGATATCACAGAGCAGGAGAACGGCCAGATAGTCGCTGAACTCAAGGGCGTCGATGTCTACGACCCGACCACCGGGCAGATTCGCAGTGCCTCCACGGATGATATCGCCTGCTGGTTCATCGACACCGAGTACAATGGCGAGAGCTTCTTCGTGCGCCACGCCTACTTCACCGGGGCCGAAGAGCCCTACGATAAGCTCAAGCGGGCGCTGCGCGCGGAGATCGACGAGGCGACCTGGAGCAGTCTCTACAGAACTGTGAGTCGACCGTTCGACAAGCCAGAATCGGGCAAGATCGCCTTGAAAGTCATCAACCACTATGGCGATGAGGTACTGAAGGTGTTTGAGGTCTGAGGAACGGCTGCGGCAATTGAGTATTCCGTCTGGACTCGTTTGCGCCTTCCCCTCCGGACCGTCCGTGGTGCGCTATGCTTGAACGAATGACCTCCTGAATGGCATTCAGGAGGCCGTGGGTTCTACAGCAGCCGGACCTCGTTTATCACCAACTCATAGTCGCAGCCCAGGAAGGTCGCTGCCCGGCGGCAGAGGACCATGCGGCTGAGGAAGATCTCAAAGTAGGACATGACCGGCGAGATTTTTGTGTCGATCTTCAACTCCAGCGTGATGGCCTTGCGTTTCTCATCGACGCGAACGAACGAATGCTCGGCCGCGTAGTTGACGCGGTCATGGATGTCAAAGGACACAAGCTCCGGGTTACGAACACGCGAGCGGTGGACGTCGGATTTGTCCGCGAGCAGCAGCGCGGCGCCAACGTTGTTGACCGGCTCGCCGACCTCCTCGCCGTGGTTCCCGATGGCCGCCACGACCATGGCTGTCTCAGCCGGCGACATCCCCAGCCTGGAGAGGAGGCGCATGGCGACCACGCCCCCGGTCTGCTCGTGGTCGTGTCGGCAGATGACGTTGCCGATATCGTGCAGGTAGCCGGCGATGGCCGCGAGTTCGACCTCGCGCTCTTGGAAGCTCAATCGCTCCAGGATGTTGCGCGCGATGTTCGACACTAGGGACGCGTGTCTTTGGCCGTGTTCGGTGTAGCCCATGGCCGCTAAGACGTCGTCGCCGCCCGTGACATAGGCCTGGACCTCGGTGTCCTTCTTGACCTGCTCCAGAGTTAGGACCATTCATCCTCCCCCGACTGGGAAGCGCCGTGCGATGCCGCGGCCCACGCTAGAGCGCCGCGTCCAGCCAACGCTCGAGTTCCTCTTTGGGCATGTACTCGGAGACCCGCTCCCCGGGTTGACCGCCCTTGAACAGGATCAGGGTCGGGATGCCCCTGACGTCGTATCGCTGGGCTGTCCCGGGGCTGTCCTCCACGTCGAGTTTCGCCACGGTCAGGCGGCCGGCGTAGTCCTGAGCCACCGCCTCGAGAATCGGGGCCATCTTCTGGCACGGCTTGCACCACGATGCCCAGAAATCAACGAGGACCGGCGTGGCGCTCTTGAGCACTTCCTTGTCGAAGTTGGCGTCAGAGACCTCGTGTGCCTTTCCTTCCTCCGTCATGTCCGAACCTCCTTGTCCGTCCTCGCTTCCACACCGGCAAGGCCAAAGCCTACCCCTGCGCCAGCGCGGCCAGGTCCTTCTCCGCGGTCATGGCCGCCACGGCGCCGTCGGCGACGGCCGTCACGACCTGCCGGAGACCCTTCACCCGGACGTCGCCGGCCGCGTAGACGCGCGGGACGCTCGTCCTCATTTCCTGGTCGGTGATGACATACCCGGCCTTGTCGAGGTCAACCTTCCCCTTGAGGAAGCCTGTCTCCGGGTCGGTGCCCACGTAGATGAACACGCCGTCGAGTTCGAGACGCTCTTCGCGGGCACCCGCCTCACCGCCGGCTGCCTCCCGCAAGACGAGGGCCTCGACCCCGCCCGACCCTTCGATACTCACCGGGACCCGGCCGAGCCGCAGTTCGACGTTCTTGAGGGCTCGGACCCGCTCCACCAGCGTCGCAGCGGCCCGGAAGCCATCCCGCCGGTGCACGACGAAGACCTTCGCGGCCAGCTTGGCCAGGAACGCGGCCTCGGTCACGGCCGAGTCGCCTCCGCCGATGACCGCCACGCGCTTCCCGCGGAAGAAGGCGCCATCGCAGGTGGCGCAGTACGACACGCCGCGCCCGGCGAGGCGGTCCTCACCCGGCAGCCCGAGCCGGCGCGGCCTCGACCCCGTGGCGACGACGACCGCACGGGCCCTCTGCCCGGCCACCGTCTTGTCGGATCCCGCCAGCTCGAGGCCGGTCGCCCCGGCGTCGGCGGTGAGGAACGTCACGCCGAAACGCCGGGCCTGCTCCTCCATCTTCAGGCCGAGTTCGACCCCGGCCACGCCCTCGGGGAACCCGGGGTAGTTCTCCACCCAGTCGGCCGTAGCCATCTGCCCACCCGGCACTCCCCGCTCGAGGACGCAGGTGCGCAATCCGGCCCTGGCCGCGTAGATGGTCACGGCCAGTCCGGCGGGCCCGGCCCCGACGACCAGAAGGTCCCACGCGGCGGTCGCGGCGGCGGCTCCGGGCGAATCAGCTGGGCTCATCTTGGGCAGGGCCTCCTCCATAGGATTTCCAGACGGCCGAGGCCTCTTCCTTGTGGACGAAACCGGGGCGCCACGGCCGCGGCCTCCCGTCATGCGGAGTCGGAAGAACGAGGAACCTGGAGCGGTTCCCAGGTTCCTCGGTTAAGACGCCAACCTCTAGGCGCCGAGCGTTTTCGCCCGGTTGTAGCAGAGCGCCAGGGAGATACCGAGCCACGGCGCGATGAGCAGGTACACGATGCCGGTCAGGATCGACACGGTGTAGAACCCGCCGACGAAGAAGAACGCTCCGGCGATGATGCCGCCGACGAAGAAGTAGGCGACGAAGATGAGAAGGATGACGACTATCTCGACGGGGACCTTCAGGACGGCCC
>Ga0315288_10007896_pt1 | contig 13470 bp, 16 predicted proteins | sample YL17G11_20_MG_FD_203454 | JGI IMG/M metagenome (GOLD analysis project Ga0315288, IMG submission 203454) | Sediment microbial communities from Yellowstone Lake, YNP, Wyoming, USA - YL17G11_20 | ecosystem: Environmental > Aquatic > Freshwater > Lake > Sediment | place: USA: Wyoming | collected...
GCTCCGGTTGCTCCAGTGGCTCCGGTTGCTCCAGTGGCTCCGGTTGCTCCTGTCGGTCCCGAGGGCACGGCGGCTTCGATGGTAATTTCATCGGCAGCGCCGGTTACAACAATTCCTGGTCCAGCAACGAGACTACGCCACTTGAACGTACCGCCAGAATACTCTTTGAAGCCTCCTTCGCCAGAACCGACGTTAACGTTGTTGATCGCCTGCTGTGCCCTAGTAGAGGTAAAATAGAGGTTGGCGGTTCCTTCGGGTAGCTCATCAGTGGTGTAGATGTCAGAAGGCAGTACCCCTGGAGTTGGTGGAGGAGGTATCGGACCTGGATTTAAGTCTACCTCCCATATAGTGGGCAAAGACGACGGCAGCGGCGGGATGATGCCAGCATAATCGCCGTCCGACATCCACAGGTAGTTTAGTGGAAGTACCTGCTTGCTGAAGGTGTGATCGGGAAGTACCACAGTGACGGTTTGTACAGTCGCGCTTATATTGCGTAAACGAACGCTCATTTAGATGGCTCCTCAAAAGGGGAGGTCTGTGTGTGTGGTGTGACCTCTGTTAAAGATAATCTTTAGAGTGCGTCACATAAAAAACACCCTCGGCAGCGCCTCGTGATTTCAAAGTTGACGTGTTCGTGCCGCTAGCGCACACTGTGTGGAACCATTTTGTTCTCCTTCTCCTTCCTAAAGGGAGGGCAGACGCTTTCTGCCCTCCCAAGTTACGCCGAGGTCCCATGTACCAACCAAAGTTCAATTTCTTTGTCGATCTCGACGGCGTACTTGCTGACTTTGATCGTGGCTTTATGGAATTCTGCGGATCGACCTTACCGCTGCGCGAGACTGACCGGCGTGCTGGCTGGGAAGCAATCAAGCGCACGCCAAAGTTTTGGGCTAACTTACCATTGATGCCAGGTGCTCTTGCGCTTTGGGATCTTGTGCGGGCACATAACCCCATCATACTGACCTCCCCCTCCTTTCACGATGAGGCACGCGCCAGAGTTGGAAAGAAAGAATGGGTTGAGACTTGGTTGGGCAAAGACGTGCCCGTCCTGTTCAGGCGCTCAAAAGATAAGCACCTGCTAGCAGCGCCGGACGCTATCCTTATCGATGATTGGGTGGACAATATCGCACGCTGGCGGCAGGCCGGAGGCATCGGTATTCAACACCTGGACTTTCATAGTACCCGTGCGGAGATTGCTAGACACGCCCCCGGCTACGTGGAAGTTGCTTAGCACTTCATTCGCCACTGCTGCCGAAACCACCACAAGCACGCGCCGTCTCCTCTAGCTCGCCTTCCTTCCATTCCAAGATCGGCTGCACCACAGGGATGAGCTGCACAAGCCGTGTACCTACGGCAGGCGGCGTTTGGTAAGTTAGAGTCTTAAGCATCAGAGCGATGATCTCGCCTCTGTAGGAGGGATCAATGATGCCGACGTTGTTGTAGAGCGTCAGTCCCTGTTTGTGTGCGGAGCTACGTGGCACGAGCATGAAGTAGTACCCTAGTGGTGGCTCTACGGCGATGCCGGTGTGAATTTTGAGGAACTCGCCACAGTCTTTGACTTCTAGCGTGAATAGGTCCCAACCGACGTCGGAGAAGTTTGCGCAAAAGGGCTCCTGCGCATGGGCGCTAAGGCGTGTGAAAGTAGCGGACAAAGGTATAGATGCTATCATTAAATGCCTCCAGATTGGTTTTTGGATAATCTGGTCGGCCAGTTTAGACTCCCTATTTGCGTCCTCCGCCCACCACTGTTAAACTAGTATGTAATACCCACCATCAAGATTTAATTATATGCCCAACAATTTGAGTGTGGAGGTTCTTATGGATGATAAGAAGTGCCCATCGCTAGAGGCTCATCAACAACTTGAGAGCCGAGCAAAGAGCTACCTGCTTTCTGCTACCATTATCGCTGCCATTACGATCGTTAGCGGCTTTCTTATGTATCTAACCCAATGCTCTGTGGCTCCTAAGGACGAACCTAGAGCAGCTTCTGTGGGGGCTGTATGTAAGGATGGCTCCTCGGTAGGCACTACGCGCACGCTTCCATGCCCGTCTGGTGACCCTGGGGAGATTCTCCAGGTCTGCACTCAAGCCGCTACGCCGATCTGGAAGGAAGCGACCAACACCTGCGCCGAAACTGCACCCGACTGCGGCAAGGTACAATTCGCAGAAATCCAACCTATCTTGCAGGAATACTGCTCTGGCTGTCATAGCAGCATAGCGACTTATGTGTCGGCACAGAGGTGGGCATCGGAAATTGCGCGCCGTGTGGGCTTACCCCCTGGCAATAACGCACACATGCCCCAGGTCAACTCAGAGCAGTTAACGCCCCAGCAAATTTCGACCTTGCAGCAGTGGTACGATGACGGTGCCATTCAAAGTTGTACTTCAGATGAGATACCTGCGCACTTCTCGCTTGACTATATTGATAGGGTAATGATTAAGGATGCTACCGCAATTAATCCAGACGACCGTCCATTCACTAGATATCTAATTACCGCAGGCTATCAAAACGAGACGCAAGATCAGGGGTTCGCGCCGCTAGGACTTAAGGTATGGCAAGACGCAATCAACAAAGCGCTCAACTCCTTGAATGATGTTGGGGAAGACCTAGTGCAAGCGCAGGCGGTAGACATCGCTCAGACCGTGTGGCGTATTGACCTTAGAAAATACGATATCAAGGCGGAGGACATTCAGGCTATTGAGGATGCTGACGTTAACATTAACATCGTCGATAATACCTCACGTGGTCAGGTACTCCAGGCGTTACTTGGCACCCAGAAGCCGTGGTTTCATGCTGATAACTTCATTGATATTGCTTATCGCACCTCCAGTGTCTGCAAAACGATCTAGAGGCAGCCGTTTACTTAAATACCAATCTGGCCGTGGTTGGCTCTATAGGTGCCTATGCAGACTACCAGGACTACACCCTAGAAAGTCGCAGGAACTATTTGCTGCTGACGCTCAATAACTATATGTCGGTGCGTGTGGGACGGTTTTTCCCGGCATACGGCATCATGATAGAAGATCACACCACAGCGATAAGATCCGCGTTGGGTTTCAACGAAGGGCAAGAAAGTTATAATTTCGAGTTGGCTTTCAAGCATGAGTATGGAGAGCTTTTCATCACCCCGATGCTCGGTGGTGATGGCAATGTTAAGTTACGCTCTAAGGGATATGTGGTGCAAGGTGATCAAAAAGGTTTCGCTAGCCGTGCCGCGCTCTATCTAGGCAAGAGTTCGCAGGCGGGTGTGAGCGTGCTGGCGCTGCAAAAACTCACGCCTGGCGGCGGGTACCGCGCCGCAGCAGGTGCTTTTGGTATCTTAGGTATCACCGACCAGCTTTACTCGCTGCTCGAAGTGGACGCTATTAAGAGCGATGACACCGACACGCAGGTGGTAGCACTGAGTCAGTTAGGATATGAAGCGATTAAAGGACTGCACTTGCTGGCGCAGTATCAGCGGTATCCTAATGAGGATGAGATCGGAGCGAAGCTGCAGTGGTTTTGGCGACCGCACTTTGAGTATGCCGCGCAGTATGCTTATCGCAGAAGCGGTAGCAGGGTGGCGTTACTGCTGCATTATTATCTGTGAATTCAATGCCTTAGCCAAATGCGTATTAGTTCATGGTGGAAATAGGGTAAGCTGCGCCTCTATTTTGGAGGCTCGTGGAATGCGTCCCCCCCATATCCTCAGTGTAAGGCAAGTGACGGATCATTTCCGTATTCCGCCTCAGGCCCTGCCTGCATTACGTGATGCCAGCGTGCCAACTTGGTTGAAGATAGAGACGCTCGATCACATGCTGCGTGAGCACTACGCAAAATTAAACTTGCCAGGTGGTTTTCGCGCCCTTGCGATGCTCAAGGTTTTCGAAATCCAGGGCAAGCCCATCTTCAAGATCGCAAGCGAATTTGGTCGTGTGTTAGAAAAAGCCGATTGCGAAGTCCCCGTAAACTATTTGCCGTTCAACGGTAAAGTTATTTGCATAGAATTCCCTGACGAAGTTGCCTTCAATATGAAAGATGGCGATTTCGGGCGCGGTGCTTACGTCTCTTGTGACCGGCGTGACGAGGGGTTTAGTCTCCACGGCAGCTCGGAGTTTTTTACAAGGCGCATCGACATTACAGTTCCCTTGTGGCGCGAAGGCAATAAGCAGTGTGATGGCTACGTGGGAGAAGATAACTTTAGAGTCTTTTTTAAAGACGGTGATACGTTAGAGACGGCCACACAACGCAGCCACGAGAACATCGGGCGGCCTACGGGATTCACGCTAGAGATCATCAAGTATATTTTGAAATGTGTATTGTATATACACTCTGGTGATCCTGACTTGCGCGAGTTCCGACCGGAGCCGCGTCCCCATAATCAAAAGCGACTAAAGCGCTGGCGGCGCGAAAATTTGTGCGAGATCCCTTTGACGCTCGTGGGCTTTGACTATAAGAAGCCCAAAGAATTTAGCGTAGGGAGCACCTTCGTCGATACCCATACGCGCTGGCAGCGCTGCGGACCCCAGCTCTCGCAGGTTAAGCTGATTTGGGTAAGGCCCCATGAGCGTCACTTCAAACAACACGCTAGCGCCTATGAAGCTAATTGACGGATCAGTCGCGCATACTCATTACTCGAAAAGCTGGAACCTGAGGCATGTCAGTAGGTTGCACGTCCCCAATTAAAGTTCCTTTCGCGCATGTCGATAAGGTATTTGCACCTTATTGCGGGAGGTTCCGCTTCATGCGCCGTAAACTCTGGCTAGAAATGTTAATTGATCACGTTGCAGAGCAAGACGATACCATTTTGCATCTAGAACCGAAACTGCAAGTACGTCGTGCGATGGTGGCTGTTGGTAAAATATTCCCAGCAGCAAAAGACCGGTTATCACGTAGTGATCGTTTAGGCTTTATGGGCTTCGCGGATAGGTTCTCTTACAATGCTGCAAAGATATATAAGATTGGGGAGCGCTTTGGCTCTCACCTTGCGCGTGCGAATCTGCTCAACGTCCCCCCGTCCATGCTTAGGCTTCGAGCTGGAGACTCGTTTTGTATTGAGTTTCCTGATGACTTGATGTTCGAGGGGCCGCACGGAGAGTTCTGGCGTACCTGCTTAGTAAACGTCGGCGGGTACGTTCCTGCTCAAGAGACGTCGCTTGGTTCTCCTACGGACCCTAGATTTCAATCCTTTGAAAATCTTTCTCTTTCTCTCTCGTTCCCGGATTATGATTGTAATGGCATAACTAAGTTTGTAAACACCTACATGCATTTCCGGTTACACAAACCTACGATTGAAGAATGTCTTCTTGAAATTGAAGGTAAGCATGGGCTGACCATAACACCTGAGGCATTTAATTATGTCGTCAAATGCCTGCTGTACATCAAAAGTGGGGAACCAGATCTCAAGCAAGAAAGTGGTTATTACACCCCAACAAAGAAGCCTAAGAAGATCCGCCGACAGAATGAAAACTTTTGTAGATTCGACGTTACAAATGTTGGCTATGGGTTTCATGGGCGTGTCTGGCATGTCGATTCAACTCAGGTAACAGGCCACTTTCGGTGGCAACCTTATGGACCTGGGAGGCAGCAAATCAAACTCAAATGGATTGAAGAGCATGTGAGAAATTTCAAGGAACCTGAGGCATGTCAGTAGGTTGCACGTCCCCAATTAAAGTTCCTTTCGCGCATGTCGATAAGGTATTTGCACCTTATTGCGGGAGGGGACTGCTCATGGTAAACGCCACCAAAGTTCAGCAAGATCAGGGCTTTGTTCGGTCTGTCGGCGACAGTCTGTACCAGATTGATCAGGTGCGTGAGGAAAACCAGGCTGGCCTGAACAAGTTTGACTACCAGTCTTGGCCACGCCTGGCGCATGTCGGCGATATGGCTAAACTTCTTATCAAGTACCGGCGTCAGATTACCGGCATGATGGGCGAAGATACCTACGCTCGCATCCAGGCTCTTGCCCAAGAGTATGGCCAGCCGATGCTGGACCTTTGCATCGAGGGTGACAGGCTTGTGCAGATGTTGTTTGGCTCCCGCATGGCGGGCGACGTTTTCGGGCGCTATCAAACCACCGTGAAAAACTCCGGCGCTCGTTTTGACCCGTCAAACCGCACCTGGAGTTGGACTCGCGGTCGCGTGCAGATCGAGCAAGTCGAAAATCTCGTATCGACCTTGATGGGTTTTGGTATCGTATTTGTTGGTGATCTAAATGCGGTGCGTGCCTGGCTAGTACCTGCTGCTTCTGCGACCTCGACGAGCCTACAAGGTAAAGACCTTGTGCGCGTGGGCAAGCGCAACGACAACCGTTATGAGTTTTCCTTTTCCTACCATGCCGAGCTTGTGCAGCTTTTCCGCAACAACGCAGGCTTGCTGAGCGGCGTGACCGAGTATGACCCCAACAGCAAGTCGCGCCTGACGACCGACATTAACCTCGTCGATGAAGCTATCGCCAAGATTCGTGCCCTAGGTTTTGATGTCGAAGAATCTGCCGCGTTGATAGCTGACCGCGAGTCGCGTGCCGAATATGAGCGTGTGCTAGCCGAGCCGATCCCTGAAGTGGCTGCACACCTCTCAGACAAGTTCAAGCTCTTCCCGTTTCAAAACGGCGGCGTGCGGTTTTTGCAGCGCACTGAGCAGGATGCGCTGGGTGGATTGCTAGCCTTCGAGATGGGCCTAGGCAAGACACTAACCTCGCTCGCTTACTGTATCACTCGCGGGTACCGCGTGCTGGTCGTCGGTCCTAAGGTGACCCGCAGGCAGTGGTGCCAGGAAGCGGCGAAGTTTTTTCCGAGCTATTTCGCCCGCACCTGCGAGCTTAAGACCGTCAGCCGTGAGACTGACCTGACGCAGTATAGTCTTGTCAGCACAAACTACGAAGCTGCGGATAAGCTGAGCGCTCTGCTAGAAGCGGGCAAATTTGACGTGCTGATCATTGATGAATCACACAACATCAAAAATGCTAAGACCAAGCGCTACCAGTCGATTGCTCGCGTTGCGCGCAACATTAAGCGCCGCATCCTGCTCAGCGGTACGGCGGTCAAAAATAAGAAAGTTGAGTTGTTCCATCAGCTCGAACTTATCAAGCCAGGTCTCTATGAGAGCGCTGGTACCCTAAAAATGGATACGATTGGCGGGGCGTGGAACCGCATCCAAGACATCTATCTTAGCAAGACAAAAGTGGAAGTCGTTAAAGACTTGCCCGGCAAACTACACCAAATTGTCCAGATTGAAGCTGGTAGCGTGCCTGATAGTCCAAAAGACATTGGTGAAGTCAGTCGCGCCAAGAACCTACTAGCCATTGCCAAGGCTCCTGCCACAATAGAATTTGTGGAGGGTATCTTGGATGGTTCGGACAGCAAAGTGTTGATTTTCTCTGACTCCGTTGAAGCCGCAACACAGATCGCAGAGAAGCTCGGGGACGTGGCGCTCCTCCATCACGGGCAGCTTGGCGACGATCGCCGCGAGAATATCAAGAGCGAGTTTCGCAACAACGCGGCCAAGCGCGTCCTGGTTAGCACTCGGCAAAGTTTGATGACGGGCGCGAACATGGAATTCTGCGACCGGGTCGTGTTCAATGACTTGCCTTGGACGGCAGCCGATGTGCGCCAAGCCGAGGACCGGGCGCACCGCCTCACGAGTACCGGCACGGTCAACGTCTACTGGATGGCAGCTAGCAATTCAGTCTTCGATTCCAATATCGCTGCGATTGTGATGCGCAAGTACGAGCTGAATCGCAAAGTCAACGAAGGAAAGCAAGTGACCGCAGCAGAGCGCGAGTGGATGCAGAAGCCAGTCAGCTTAGCAGAGGCGTTGGGCAAGGCAGCTTAGATCGATGGGCGGACATTGGGTTCGCACGCCTTCCTCAGGAAATAACGCCATGCTGGTTGTGAATAAGTGTCTTAATTAGGACGTTTAATAAGCTAAAACTGATTTAAATGTCTCAAAAGAGACAGTTGCGTTGGGCAAGGCGCGAGTACGCGATGAACAAGCGAGTTTAACGGCTCCACTGCTGGCGCAGAGCTTCCACGCTAGAGCGCAGCGTCTTAGGCGGGGGCGGTACAAAATTTCCATCGACCCAATATTCACTGACTTTGATCTTTTTGCCTGTATCGGGATCTAAGTCCTCGGTGACGCGTACCCACAAAAGCCAAGTTTCAGGACGCAGCGCGATTCGCCAGCGGAAAATACATCCGAAGGTGATGAGGCAATTCCTACCGTCCCCAACACTCTCTTCAACCGCCGACCACAAGTGCGCCACTCGGGCGTGAGGAGCTACCGACTTATCACCAAACGCCGCGCCAAGCTTGGTCCAAATTAGCTTGTTCACGCCTGCCGCCACTAAGCCCTCAAGGTATTCATCGACTGTCTTGATGACGCGCTGCCAGCGCTGAGGATGTAGCTTCCGCTTGCACGCAGCGATGTACTCATTGTCCACCGCCGCGTGCGGAATTATCATTCTACTGTTGTTACCGCTACCGCCAGTGACGTCGTAAAGAGGCATTGGTCTTTCCTGCTATGTTATCGAGTCGCTGCGATTTGGATGCCTAATGCTTTGCCAAGACACAAAGTGCAGTAAACATGTTCAATGGAGTCTGCGCCTAGTGTTGGGGCTGCTCCCAAGAGACCCCCGCCTGACAGCGTAAGAACTGCCCCTAGAAGTCGCACGCCAACTTTAGAACCGTCAGACTCACACATTATTTTCTTACAGGAGTCGCACTCCCAGGCTACTACTTTACCCATACCAAAGCCTTCTTATTCAGCAGTTGTTTGACCACACCATAAGCGCAGTTACACCGCGTTTTGTGTACACTTGATAAAACATGCCTACCGGAGGCACGCCGAATACCTCGATAAGAGCGGCGTCGAACCCCTGAGGCAACGCACCGAGCGGGGCCTTGTCAAGTCGTGACACTGCCAACGTAGGCTGCAGGCCAGTCACGACCTTCTCCAAGCAGTAGGTCAGAAAGTAGTCACCGTATTCGGCCTGGGTTTGCGGCTCGTCCGAGTACTCTTTGACTCGGACCCTTGCCTTCAAGTCGGAGAGTGTTTCGATTAGAGTGTTCATTTCTTAGGTTTTCTAGGCATGTCTTTTAAGTTTTTCTTAATGAATCGCCTAAAGTGATTTCGGAGCAATGAATCTGATAAAGACAATCCGGCATCATCCATCCGTTTTGTCCAATCTGCACCATAGTTTGCCGCCTTAACGTGTTTTGAAAGCTGCTTCTCGTCCTCGACTGATTGAAAAGCTAAATCAATTTGGTCATCTGTTAGGTATATGCCGTAAGCACGCACCACCTTTTCAACCCGCACCCTAAACACTTCATCAAAGAGTAGCCAGTTATCTATTTCCCTACGCACACTCTTTTCAAATTCTTTATCGAAAATGCTACCCACACTTTTTAACGTTTCGCCTAACGTTCGAAGATAAAGAGCAAGAAGATCCGCAAAACGCTCTTTAAGAGAGCTTACTTTCTCTTCCGTAGTCTCGGCAGGATCAACGATAGTCTCGTTCATATTCTTTTTTAAATAACTCATAGGCTTAGAGGATGTCTTAAACTCGCGCTTGGCCCAAGTATATCGGTATATTCGGACAAAATCTTTAGGAATTTTGCGGCTAGGTAACCCAGTCGTTTCAATGTCTTAGCCTTGCGGCGAAGCCATTAAAGCTCTGAAATGTGCTGCGACCTCATCCACTTGGCGGCGCTTTTCCTCCCTGACCTCTAGGATCTTTTCAGCCATGCCCGGTTGCTCGGCGTACTTAACGGCCTCCAGTAGCCGTTCCCTCGACAGTGTAAAGGGCTTAACGGATAAGCCCTCTAGCCCGTGCTCTAGCATGTAGGTCTCAGTCTTGCGCGTGACTCCTATGTTGATCACCGGCACCCCGGCGAGTGTCGCAAAGATCAAACCGTGAAAGCGCATGGTCATCAGCACATCGAGCTGAGAAACCGCCTCTAGGACCTGCTCCGGTTCAGCATAACTAAGTACCTCATGTTCTACTTCGACCGGGGGTAAGAACGACAAGACCTCGTACATCATCTTAACGTCGTATTGATACCGCGCATGGCACATAGGTATGAATACCACCCGGTAGTACTCTCTAAGCTCGGCAAGCACACTAGCTAGCGTCGCCTTTAGAAATTGGCCGTAGTGGATCTGCTGAAAGTCCTTCTGCTTATGCGACGCTGAGATACTGTCGGCCAGCATGATGCCCAAGACCTTTTTCTTGCCGGGCTTCTTAACGACCTTGGGTACATCTAACTTAAACACAATGTCTGGCGTGTAGTAGGCATCTAACCCACGGGCACGCGCTAACTCTACATCTTTTCTGTTTCGAAAGAATACCTGAGATACATTGTCTAGACCGCACAATAGATCTAATTCAGACTCATAACCTAAGCCAGCTCCTAGTACCTTAACATCCTTCGCGTCCTTGACTAGATCCAAGAAGAACGGATTGATTATATCGCCACCGCCTAGGATGATTTTGTCTGTCATCTTAGACTTGTTCTTGGGACTCGCGACCGCGACCTCTATGCCGTCTAGGATCTTCAACGCCGCAGCTAGCAGAGCCTGGTCGCCGCAGTTATTGTAGTGGTAGTAGCCGAGTAGTGTGTACATCTCTTACTCTCCTATGGGGGCATCAAACGGAGCGTCTGGTCGGCAGGCTAGATACCACTTAGCGACCTTATCCCAACTGCGTTCCTCGATGAAATCTCGCATGGACTGCTTAATCTCATCGCGGTATGCCTCGTCCTTCAGGATCTTAGTTATCTCATACACATATTCTTCAGCGCTCGAACACACCGGCAAATACCCTTCAAACTCACCGAAGAACGGTACATTACCAACTATAGTTGGCGTTCCGCTGGCTAATGCGAGGCGTACTGCACCCGATGCCCCATGCACAAGCCACTCATGGTGGTTCCAATAGGGGAACAAATTGACCTTAGCCTGCATCATGTAGCTAAAGATAACTTCCTCGGAGCGGAACCCTCGGTGCAATACAATGTTGTCTTGCAGGCCTGCATCACGGATGTCCTTCATCAAAGAGGCATGGTAGAGCGTCTGCCTAGGAGCACAGAACTTAGAGACGTTGAATACTCCCATGTAGGTAACATCCGGGAAGTCGCCTTTAAGTTCTTTGACCACATCGTTGACGTTGCTCCAGCCTTTGTACTCAAAGCCAAACCCGAATTGAAATATGATCGGCTTGTTGTTAGTTGCCGACCACTTGAGATCCATATCCTTAGGTGGAATGCAGCCATGCGGTATGTAGTGTATGGGTGCATGCGTGATCCCCTTTTGCAGCAGCAGGTCACGTCCAGATAGGGAGTGAACGATGATCTCGTTGCAAGGTGCCTCAAAGATCAACTTGTCTTTGTGGTCATAGATGCTGTGCAACACTACAACCGTGCGGTAGAGCGAGGACAGATGACCTATGAGCATGTTCCATGCAACGGGACTGTTCATCTGACCGTACTCGTGTTGAACAAATACCACGTCCGGCTTATAACTCATGACCTCAGGTAGGATGCCCGCGTAGTTGCCTTTGGCGCGGTCCCAGCAGCGCACCACGCCGTCCTCAGGCTCAATGTCATCTATGTACTCGGCAAAGATACAAATGTCCTCAGTTAAAGGACGCATAGCGGCAGTTAGATAGCCCGCATAGGTGGACATACCACAGTTGTTGCCGTAGGAACAAACCATGGCAACCCTAGGACGCTCAGGCATATTGTTGGACGGAAATTGCATCGGAACGCGCTCCAAAAGAAGGGTTTGGGGCACGTCAATTAATCTCTAATGCCAATTAGGATTTGCGGTCGGCGTCCTGGAGGCGTATATTGCGCGGCGCGTACAAGGAGCACGTCCCCTATGAAGAAAATACCTCCCTCTTTAGTCGAGTTAGAACCATCTGAATTCTCTAAAGAATTTGCAAAAAGACTCAATGCCAAATATGTGCAGGCTAGCCCTCAAAGTAGTCCCGGAGGGGGGGGACATGAACTTGGGCAACCGCAAGCCCGACCCTGTCCACGCCATGGCCAGGTTGCACCTGCGGTAAGCCCGAGCTGGCGTCCCTCACGGAGGGCCATGCTGCTTCCTGTTCCAGGTGGAAAGCCTGGTTTAAGTCGTGGAATGAGGCCGTCCGTCTGGTAGGGGCAAATGAAAAAGCGTGAACTCGTTTCCCTTCTCCAAGAAAGCGGGTTTGAACTGAGCCAGGATTGCATTAGCGGGGGAGAATTATACGAAGATCCGCCCTCTCGGGGAGTCAATAAACTTCCGCCCACTTGACTTCCCCAGCTCTCAGCATCTCCACCATGACCCTAAAAACGTCTGCTCGATGGAAGCCATTAGGATACATAGCAGCGATCCTCTCAGCGTCCACAGTCCGCCCCTCGTAGCGCTGAAGGCAGTCAATCAGCAAGACGACCGCTCTTCCAGGCTCGTGGCAAAGCTGGTCGATCAGCTTATAGGCATCAAGAGTAAACGCTATTGGTAAGTTTAGGGAGCTGATCCGCCGAAGCACAACGCGGGCGTTGAACGACAGATTTTCTTCTGTGACATGGGCAGCAATACCAACAGCGCCAGCGCTTGGATATTTCATGCAGATTCCCTTGGGATTTTGTGCTCTTATAGGCGCTATAGCAGGGAATGGCGGGCATGGCAAGGGAATTTACGCTACGCGCACTTTTTGCGCAATCTGTTGACAGTTCTGGAGAAATAGGTAATATATACAGATACCTGTAGTTTGTAAACATCTTGCATAAGTGCAGGTGGGCTAGGAGGCTTATTATGTCAGATTTTCTTGACAACCTGAAGAAACGCTATGGAGTTAAGGTTGATCCTTCTCGTTCGGACGCAGAACTCCAAGAGGATTTTCGTGCAGAGGTTAAGAAGTTTTTGAAACAGTACCTCGCGGCTTTGGACAAATCTTTAGACAAAATTAACATACGTGCTTTGTCTTTCTTCGACAAGATTAAGCACCAAAGTGTGGGAAGTCAGGATCATTTCAGTAAGAACTTTGAGAAGGAAGTTTCCTATGCAATCCTAGAATGGATTGCCACCGACGAGACTTTAAGGACTACCTTTAAAAAAATCAAACTAGCCTTCGCTAAAAAACTTATGTCCACTACTATGCAAGAGATTCTTGATGAGCAGATCTTAGAGTTTGAAAAAAATCTCGCGGCGCATGTGGCCAAGGCAAATGCCTACGGGAAAAACTGGGGCGAACGCATGGATGAAGTAGGGATCGTTCCGCTGCTCTCTGAGACCAGGATGACGATTAAGTGGTTTCAGAACCTTACCGTCGAAGAACTCCGCAAGTCTCTCGAAAGGCTCTAATATACTGAGAGCAAGTTAACCTGATACCCGAGGTCCCACGTGAGTGGCGGTGTAGGCGCTGACGCGAGACAGTGCTTGGGCGCAGGCGGTGTTTAGAGCCTTCTGCATATCCACGACAAATCGCTCTTTTATTAACTGGATGTCGT
>Ga0315288_10007898_pt1 | contig 13469 bp, 11 predicted proteins | sample YL17G11_20_MG_FD_203454 | JGI IMG/M metagenome (GOLD analysis project Ga0315288, IMG submission 203454) | Sediment microbial communities from Yellowstone Lake, YNP, Wyoming, USA - YL17G11_20 | ecosystem: Environmental > Aquatic > Freshwater > Lake > Sediment | place: USA: Wyoming | collected...
AGGTATGGGACGCTCGCGTGGTCGGGGTGTCTGCGGATAAAGGTTTGATAGGCGTCGATGGCTCGCCGGTAATACTTCTTTTTTGTTGATGCGCCCGGGGCGTTAATCCCCTTGCGGACGTACTCCGAGCCAACTATATCAAGCAGGTCGTCCAACTTCGGGTCAAGTTGCATCGCCCTCTCGGCGAACCGGATCGCCTTGTCGCTCTCCCCCATCTTGGCCTCGCACAGAGCGATGAACTTGTTGCTCATCGGCCAGTTCTGCTCAAGGTTGTACGCCGCATAGGATTTGTCCAGCGCCGCCTGCAGATGGAGTTTGGCGGCCTTCGTAAACATCTGCGCCGTCTCGGGATCCGCGGCATAAGACGAGGCGCGCCGCTCAGACTCGACCGAATACCTCATTTCCGTATCCGCCTCCCGCAGAAGCGCATCGACCTGCGACGCGGTGGCGGCGTCCATTTTCGTCGGCCCGCCCAGAATTCCACAGCCCGCCGTGGCGGCCGCAATGAGGAATATCGCACAAATACTAACGTGTCGCATCAGCATTTACTCCGCCGGTTTTCGCATTCATTCGCCATGGCCGGACCCAAGATCCGCCTTTCCCTCGCGAGCGGCTTCGACCCTTGATTTCATCTCATCCACAAAGGGATTGTCCGGGTGCTGCTGCAGGTAGTTCCCCAGAACATCTATGATCCTGTCATACTGCTTTATTTTGTCCGACCCTTCCACGAGTATTGCAAGCCGCTCGTGGCATATCTTGCCGAGGTACGCAACCATCTGCGCCTGGCTGATCTCGTCCGTATCCTTGGGGTAGTATTCCATGATGATCCGGACCGCGTCTTCGTAATTCCTTATGCTTTCCTCCCCCTGCGAGTTGAAGCCCTTACGTTCATAGGCCACCGCCACGTCGCGGTAAATCATCATCTGGCCCGGCGCGCCCTTGAGCACCAGCAGGCCGTGCTCTATCGCCTCATCATATTTGCCAAGCCTCGCCAGCGTCTGGCAGAGCGCCTGGTGCGCCACCATCGACTTCTGGTCCATCCGCAGCGCCTCGCGGAAATGACCCTCCGCCTGCTGGAACAACTTCATCTGCTTGTCCACCAAATCCCGCATCTCAGGGGAATCGTAGGAAGCGCGCTGTATAAGGAGCGTCTTTTTGACTTCGATGGCTTTGCACAACTCCAGGCAGTTGAAGCCCGTGTTCAACTCCTCGTTGAACTTCCTGCTTTGCTCCCGCCACTCCTGATAGCCCGGCTTATCAATGTCCACCGGCTTGGCCGGCTTCGGCTTGAAGCAGCCGATTGGCGAAACGCAAAGGAAAACAAGAAACGAAACAGCCAGAATTGATTTCATCGGAAACAATCTCCGGGTGTGAACTCTCCGCATAAAATTGAACCACGCCCGCCCGCAAAAGTCAAGCCGGTCGCCCGGATTTTCGAGACCGCGGAACCATCTCCTTCCGGCGCATATTCCGCGCGGAAACCCGCGGCGGCCAACCTTTTTGCGTAAACCACCTCTAAGCCTCCTTTTCCAGCAGGCGTTTGAGCCGCTCCGGGTCCGGCGCCACGATGATCGTCTTGTTGTTCGAATACGTTACAGTCCCCGGCTCCGCCTTGTGCGGCTTGCGAATGTACTTCTTGTAGGTGTAATCCACCGGGATTTTGCGCGCGTTGCGGATCTTGCTGAAGTAGCCCGCAAGGTTCGCCGCGTCAAGGAGCGCGTCAAGCGACATCGTCTTGCCAGGCGGCAACGGAATGACCACGTGCGAGCCGGTCTGGTGCTGGACGTGCATCCAGATGTCGTTGCCGCGCGCCACCTGCATCGTCAGCGTGTCATTCTCAGTGTTATTCCTGCCGACAAGAATGGCAAAGCCGTCCTTGGAGCGGAACTCCAGTCCGGGGACATGGCGCTTCTTCTCTTTCTCCTTCTGCTGCGGCCCCTGGGGGCGCGGCCTGAGGGAGGGCGGCAGGTCTTCATCGCGCAGGCCTCCCTTCTCCGCCTTCTCTAGCGCCGCGGCGATTGCGGCCATCTCTCTTTTCGTGCTCTCCAGCCGCTTCTCCACCACCGGCAGCCCGGCCTTCATCTTCCTGGCGCGCTTGAACTGCCGCTCCATGTTCTCCACCGGCGTCATGTTTTCGTCAAGAGGAATCGTCACCTTCCCCTCGCCGTAAAAATCGTCAACGGTAATTTCCTTTGCGCGGGGCGGGATGCCGCCCAGGTTGGCTTTTATCATTTCGCCGAACTGCAACTCCCTCTCATGCCCCATGCACTCCTTCAGATCCCGCTCCATCGCCTCCATCCTCGCCTGACATTTCTTCTGCGCGCTGCGAAGGCGGTCTATCGTCATCCGCCGGTGCTCCTCGACCGCGCGTTCGCGTCCGAGCGCCTCGTACGCGGCGTCCAGCGTTGCGCTGACCGGAAACTCGCATTCCCCCGCCTGCCGGTCGGGGAACCTCTCCTTCACCGTTTCGCGCCGCGAGGACTGCGGCGGAGGCGGCGAGAGGTACGGGTCCCCAGGCTTGAAGTCCCTGCGCCCGGCGAACTTCCTGCGGTGCGTGTGATGTATCCGGCCCAAGGTATCCAACAGGTAGGCGTTGCTCACCGGGCCCATCAATTCAAAGACCAGCCGCGCCGTCACAACGTCCGGTGAGGCGGCGGACGCGAAGTGCATTTCCACAATGCGGTCGCCGCTGACCTGGCTGATTTCCCGAAGCACCGCCCCCTCCAGGCTTTTCCGGAGCATGGCGAAGAAGGGTTGAAGGGTTTTGAGGTGATCAAGGTGGCGAGATACTAAATGGATTCGCGAGCCCCACCACTCCAGCGACAGCAGCAGTTTCCGCCTGACATCGCCGTTGGCCAGAATCAGCACCGCCGTATCGCGGGCGGGCTGGAAGAGCGACTCCACAAGGCAACTCTCCAGCGCGGGCCGAATTTCCTGCAACACCTCTCCTATTTGCACGGCGTTCAAAGTCATCTGCGTTCCCGACAATCGCAAAAGTCAAAGGAACCGGTAGTATATCACATTCCGCGCGAGATATACAGAAAAGAGCCGCATCACCTGCCTCCCCCGCCCGCATCGGGCGAGCCCGCCGCGTACCCGGTCGAAAACGCGCACTGGAGATTGAACCCTCCGCATCGCGCCGCCAGGTCAAGGAACTCCCCGGCGAAATATATTCCCTTCGCCACGCGGCTTTGCATGGTCCCGGCGTCAACGTCTTTCGTCGCCACGCCGCCGACCGTAACCATGCACTCGGTGACGCCACCCGTCCCCGCCGCTTCCAGCCGCAGGCGCTTGACGGCCCCAATGACCGCGTCGATTTCGCGCTTGGATGCCTCGGTGAGCCTTCGGGCGGGATCCGCTCCCGCATGCGCCAGAAGCGCCTCATAAAGCCGCCCAGGAAGCGGCGCAAGAGGCGCATTGACAATCCGCCGCGACGGCGATTCCTCGCGGAGACGGCGCGCACGCGCGGCCAACTCCGCCGTATCCGCATCGGGCGCAAAATCAATCTCGACGGCAAGCGGCCCTCCGTCCCGCACGAGCCGCGCGATCTCGACGCTCGCATCCAGCATCGCCGGGCCGGATATGCCACCCGCAGTCACCACGAGCGCGCCCTCAAAGGTTCCCCGCCGCTTTTCACTCTGCAAGACGGTCGCGCGGACGCAATCGACCGAAATCCCCTGAAGCCCCGCGAAAGGATTCGGCTTCACAATCACCGGCCCAGCCGCCGGAACCGGCGCGACAATCTTGTGCCCCATCGCCCGCGCCCACTCGTAGCCGTCGCCGGAAGAACCCGTCGAGGGATACGTCATCCCGCCCGGCGCAAGGATGAGGCGCTGCCTCGCAACGAAGCCGCCGTCCGGCGTAATCGCCCGCCAGCCGTTCGCCTCTTTTTTCAGCGAAAGGACGCGATGCAGGGGCCGCAACTCCACGCCCTCCTCTTTCATCAGGTTTTCCAGCATCTCGAAAACCCGCCCCGCGCCGTCGCGCGCGAACACCATGCCCCCCTCCTCCACCAGCGCCACGCCGTGCCCGCGCAGAAACGCGCACAATTTGTCAGGCCCAAACACGCTCAGCGAATGACGGAGAAAATTCCCTCCCCTGCCGAACGCCGCGACGAAAGACGGGATGTCCGAAAGATTGGTAACGTTGCACCTGCCGCCGCCGGTGAGGAGGAGTTTCCTGCCGGGGCGGGCGTTCTTTTCGAGGAGCGCCGTTTTCATTCCGGCGCGAGAGGCGGTCATCGCCGCCATCATGCCGGCAGGGCCGCCGCCCACGACGACGCAGTCGAAGACCGCCGTCGGCTTTCGCGGGGATGAATCGGATACGCGCATTGTGCCGGGTAACTCCAAACAAGAGCGTCTAACAAAATGCCGAAGCGAGGGGGTCAGACGCTAAGGAGGACCCCGACCTTTCATTTATAAGAATAGTGAGGAATGTCGGGGGACGGGGAGGGTCTGACCCCCGGCTCACTCAAAGATTGTAACCGCAGACGACCTTGAAGTCCCGATGTTTCATCGGGATTGCGCAGATTGCACAGATTATCCTTTCATTTTCGTGGTGCAACAAAAAAACAGGGCGCACATTTTCGTGCGCCCCATGTTCACATAAATTTTCTCTCTGTGTTCTCCGTGCCCTCTGTGGTGAAAATTATCTCCGCATTTTCCTGAAAGCGATTCCCGCAAAACCAAGCAGCGCGGGCACAATCAGCGCGAACGTCCCCGGCTCGGGAACAACCGGCCCCCCTCCGTAACTGATTGTCGCTCCATAAATGTCAGGGTTACCGTTGCGGTTCTCAATCCAGACAACCGTGTCGCCGCTTATCTCGGAACCAAACTGCTCGGCGGCATCGGTGCAGATGGGGAACTCGGAATGTGTTGACAGGTCATAGCCGTAAATGTCAGTGTTGCCGCCGTAAATGTCAGGGTTGGCGTTGCGGTAATCCGTCCAGACAACCGTGTCGCCGCTTAGCGCGGGGCGCGCCTGATAGCCGGCAGCGGTGCAGATGGCAAACTCGGAATGTGTTGACAGATCATAGCCGTAAATGTCAGAGTAGTACCCGTTGCGGGTATCCCACCAGACAACCGTGTCGCCGCTTATCGCGGGTTCATACTGATTGCCGGCAGCGGTGGAGATGGAGAACTCGGAATGTGTTGACAGGTCATAGCCGTACATGTCTGCGTTGGTCCGACTGCCATCGTCGTTGCGCCAATCCCCCCAGACAACCGTGTCGCCGCTTATCGCAGGGTAATGCTGATCGTTGGCATCGGTGCAGATGGCAAACTCGGAATGTGTTGACAGGTCATAGCCGTAAATGTCAACGTTCCCGTTGCGCCAATCCTGCCAGGCAATGGTGTCACCGCTTATGGCGGGGTAATCCTGATAGCCGGCATCGGTGCTGATGGCGAACTCGGAATGTGTTGACAGGTCATAGCCGTAAATGTCAAAGTTCCCGTTGCGGTTATCCTCCCAGACAACCGTGTCGCCGCTTATCGCGGGGTTCCGCTGCTCGCCGGCATCGGTGCAGATGGCAAACTCGGTATGTGTCGTTAGGTCGAAACCATAAATGTCCAGATTACCGTTGCGGTAATCCACCCAGACAACCATGTCGCCGCTTATCGCGGGAGACCACTGATAGCCGGCATCGGTGCAGATGGGGAACTCCGTCACGGTGACTGTGGCCCATGCCGTTGCCCCAACCGCAAACACGAACAACAAACAGAAAATTATCCTGAACGTCATAATCCACCTCCATTTATTAAGAGAAAAAATGAACGCGAAAAGAGAATTAGCGAAAACAAAAAAGCCGGGGCGCAATCCAATTGAATGGAATGCACCCCGGCTTTGAGTTCCGAAGATTCCGTGTTGACCCGTAACCTATTTTGCGATACACCCTTTTTACGACTGCACACCACCATCTTTTACTAACTCCCCCTTTGGGGACTATAAGGACCAGTTTCCTAACGTATTAAGTATATCCTGCCAAACCACATGTGTCAAGGTGATTCTCGAAAATAAGTAACCGCCCCGCCCACCTCCTTCGCGTGCAATTATGCATTTCAAATGCATAATTGCAAGAACAAAACCGAACGGCCCAGCCGCCCCGCTGGGGAGATGTAGCTCAGCCATCTTCGGCTGGGGAGAAAAGAGCACAGCCCTAAAAGCACAGCCGGGGGCGGCTGTGCTACAATCACATACGCGGTTCCTCCCATAATCTGCGTAATGCGCCATAGGCGCACAAGTCTGCGTAATCCGCCCGAGGCGGACAAGTCTGCGGTTTCGTCAAGCACTTTTCGCGGAAAAGTGTTTGACATTTCCAGTTGCGTTGCTATTATTGACCCTCTTTTCAGAAGGCCGGCGCGTGGTGTGCCGGCTATGTAACCTTTTTTGTCGGACGAACGGGCGCGGGCAATCCGCAGCGCCGGTGGGCGGCGCGGGCGAATCCCGTGTGCTTGTGAAATCAAGGAGCAGACATTGCCGATTTCCTCGATTAAAGACCTTATCGACGCGGGAGTGCATTTCGGTCATCGCGCCAGCCGCTGGAATCCCAAGATGGCGCAGTTCATCCACTCCAAGCAGAACCTTATCCATATTATCAATCTCAAGGAAACGCTCAGGGGCCTGGTGCGTTCGCGCTATTTCCTGAAGAACGTCGCCGCCACCGGCGGCAGGATACTCTTCGTAGGGACAAAGCGGCAGGCGAAGGCCATAATCGACAAGGTCGCCGTGGAGACCGGCATGCCCGGCGTCAGCGAGCGCTGGCTGGGCGGCACGCTGACAAACTACACGACAATCCGCTCCCGGCTCAACCGCCTTAATGAAATCGAGACGATGGAAAAGACCGGGGAGATTGAACGCTACAGCAAGAAGATGATTAGCACCATCATGCGCCAGAAGCGGAAACTCCTGCGCAACCTCGAAGGCATCCGCACGCTTCACCGCCTTCCCGCCGCGATGGTGATCGTTGACCCGCACTACGAAGACATCGCCGTAAAAGAGGCGAGGAAACTCAAGATACCGGTCGTCGCGCTTGTTGACACGGATTCCAACCCTGAGATGGTTGACCTGCCCATACCGTGCAACGATGACGCGATGCGCTCCATCCAGATACTGCTGACGGAACTCGCCAACGCGGTAAAGGAAGGCGCACAGCACTACACCGCAGGCGCCGGTGAGCGCGCGAAGAGGGAACCCGTCCCGGCGGAGGGCGCCGCACCCGCAGGCGCACCGCGCTTCGTGCGTGAAAGACGCGGCGAACGCAGGAGACCGCGCCGCGGGCCTGGCGGCCCCGGAGGCCCCGGAGGCCCCGGCGGTGATCGTGGACCCGGCGGACGCGGACCGGGCGGACGCGGACCGGGCGGACGCGGACCAGGCGGCGGAAGAGGTCCCGGACACGGGCCGGGCGGAGGAAGAGGTCCCAGGCGAGGACCCGGAGGCCCCGGAGGCCCCGGCGGACAAGGCGGCGGCAGAGGCCCTAGAAGAGAAGAAGGCGCAAAGCCCGCCCCGCAGAAGGAACAGGGCGCGCCCGAAGCGAAGCCCGCACCCCCAAAGCCGGAGCCGGAAAAGCCTGCTGAACCCAAACAGGAATAATTCACAGCGCGTTGAAGGGTTCATCCGGTTACAGAAACATTTACCGTCAGCAATCAACGGAGAAGAATAATGGCAGTAACGGCCCAACAGGTCAAAGAACTGCGAGACAGGACGGGTCTCGGCATGAACGCGTGCCAGAAGGCCCTCATCGAAACCGGCGGCGACGCCGAGGCCGCGATTGAAATCCTGCGCAAGCGCGGGGAACTCAAGGCCGCCAAGAAGGCCGAACGCACCGCCGCCGACGGCTGCGTGGCCATCGTCCTGAAGGACGGCAACAACACCGGCCTCATGCTGGAACTCGCCAGCGAGACGGACTTCGTCGCGCGCAACCCGGAGTTCATCGCGCTCGCCCAGGAACTGGCCGGAAAGGCAATTGTGTGGGATTTCGACGGCGTCAAGACGGACATCAGCGCATTCGACCCAAAGGGCGAACTCCGCAAGAGAATCGAAGCGCTCATCGCGAAGATGGGCGAGAACATGCTCATCGGGCGCGTGGCGCGCATGAAGGCGCGCGACGGCGTGCTCGGGATGTACCTCCACTCGAACAAAAAGATCGGCGTGCTGGTTGAACTGGCCGTCGGCGCGAACGCCCGCAACAGCCAAGAAGTCGCCGCGCTGGCGAAGGACATCTGCATGCAGATAGCCTCGCTCAGCCCGATTGCCGTCCGCCCGGAGGAAGTTCCGGCGAACGTCGTCGAGAGCGAAAAGAACATCTACCGCGAGCAGGCGAAGGACAAGCCCGCCGAAATGCAGGAAAAGATAGCGATGGGAAAACTGAACGCCTTCTTCAAGGACACCGTGCTCCTTGAGCAGCCGTTCGTGAAAGAGCCGAAGAAATCGATGAAACAACACGTCGCCGATATTGGCAAGGCGGTCGGCGCAAAGATTGACGTGGTGCGCTTCGTCCGCTTCCAGGTGGGACAGCAATAGTTAAAACCCCTCCCAAACGCAAACCCGCGACGTTGACGCGCCGCGGGTTTTCTTTTTTTACCACAAAGACACGAAGACACAAAGACTGCAATATTGTGGCGGCTATTTTTTCTTGAACTGCTCCTTCATGTCGTCGGCTTCCAGTTGCGATTCGAGCAGGCGGTAGACGAGTATCGCGGCGGTCGAGACGGCGATGGGGTCGTCGTGCTGGAGCGCTATCTGGCTGATGAATTCGGCGACGCACGGGTTCTCGACCTCGATCCGCTCCAGCAGTTTCACTACATACTGGTTGCCGGGTTCCCGCTCCATTTCGGCCTTTATCGCGTAGCCGACTTCCTGTGTAACGATTGGCAAACGGGCCATCAGCCCCTCCTTCCGAAAAGCCAGAAGAGAAACGTCAACAGCAGACTGATTATGATGCACAGCGCAAGCGGGAAATAGACCGTCACGCCGTCAAACTTCCACGCGAAGTTGCCGGGGATTTTCCTGAGGAACTCCAGCCGCGGCGCGAGGAGCAGAAACGCGCCGACAAGCCCCAGCACCGCGGCGATGACCAGGAGCGCCTTCCCCATGAATTGCATCGGATCCATGAATGAACTCAAGCCGCCAAAACGCCAAGGACGCAAATCGGCTACAAAAGGGGTCTGACCCCTTTTGTGGCCGATTTCAGGCGACGGCGAATTTCTTCGACAGCAGCACCGCGCCCACCAGCATGGCCAGGCAGAAGATGCTGGCGAGCATCTGCCCATAGGCCATCAGGAACACCGCGTCCAGCAGCGCCACGCCCAGCACGCCCCACTTCACCACGACCTCCGCCAACCCGGCGGACTCCTCAGCGAAAGAGGCCACGGTTACAGCGACGATGTAGGCGAACATTATCGCCGGCGCAAGCAGGACTATCGGCGCCTCCCGGACCATCTCGATTGTCAGCCCCATGCCCAGCGCGATGTTGAGCGCGCGGCAAAGCCCCATGAACGGCGGGCCGGCCACGCGGCTGCGCTTGGCGGCGATGGTGTAGGTGACAATGCACGCCAGCAGCGCGAACCCGATGACCAGCCGCGAAAGGCTCCCCGTCAGCATGCACAGGAGCATCGCCGCGACCGAAAGGATTGCGCCGATCCCAAACGCGACGTTGAGGGCGATCTTGCCCGAGGGCAGCGGCCTCTGCGGGCGTGAAATCTTGTCGCGCTCAAAATCCACAATGTCGTTGAAGATGGTGCCGACGGCGTAGAACGCGCTTCCGGCGAGGACCAGCAGGATGAGATTGAAGACATGCCTGAGAAGGGACAGCCCCGCAACATAGCCGCGCAGCGCCGGCATGGCAAGGATTATGAAATATCCCGCCCAGACGTCGCACGCGGCCGTCAGGATGTTCGGCAGTCGAATCAGTTCGAGATACTTTTTCAAGGCACCCCCTCCTGAAACTCCATCGCGCCGCGGTGCGCGGATGCGCCTGCGGGCTTTGCTAGTACTCGATTACATCTTCAAGCAGGGAAACGCTCACGATGCGCGCAAGGAGGATCTTCACCGTCTTTCGGTTTTCGCGGACGCCGTACTTCTTGGAGTCCATGATATACGTCTCGCGAGTCGTGGTGCTTTCGTCCCCGTGATGAACGTCCGCGTTCGCAAGCGTCACGAAATTCGCGTTAATGTCCGTCAGCACGCCGATGTAATAAAGGTCGCTGTCCGTATCAACAACGACCTGCTTGCCCGCAAATTGCTCAAAGCCCCCGTGCATTTAGTGCCCCAGCAAACGCGAGAATATATCGTTCCACGTGGCGAAAACCACAAGCCCCAGCAGCAACGCAAGGCCCACCATTTCCAGCCTTCCGCGCACCTTCTCGCTCACCGGCTTGCCGCGCACCTTCTCCACCACCAGGAACGCGACGTGCCCGCCGTCGAGCACGGGTATCGGCAGGATGTTCAGCACCGCAAGGCTCACGCTGATTACCGCAAGGAACCAGAGGAACGAGGAGACCCCCATCTCCGCGCTCTTGTAAGACATCTGGAAAATGCCCACCGGCCCCGACAACTGGTCCGCGCCCACCGTCCCCTCGATCATCGCCACGACCGACTGGTATGTCAGCACGATGATGTCGAAAGGCCATATCACGCCGCGCGCCAGCGCCCCGCCCAGGCCCGCCTGGTCTATACCCAGGCTCGCCTTTTCCAGTTCCTGGGCTGTCTCAATCTCCAGCCACGCACGATATTCCACGGGCGGATTCCATATGCCTATCTGGTGGAACAGCCCATCCTTCGCCTCGCCCGGCTTCTGATACGCGATAAGCATCATCTTCTTCGCGCCGGCGTCTTCCGGATTCACCGGGAAGAGGGCGCTCAGGAGCATGGTCAACTCCTTCCCGGATATTATCACGTTATCATCGCTCAGGTCTATCTTGTCAATCGCAAGAATCCTGTCGCCCTTTTCAATCCGCACCCCCTTCACAGGCTCCGCGGTCGCCAGCGGCGAATCCGGAGAGATGTCCCACACGTACAGCCCCCCTTTGGGCGCTATCCCAAGCATCTCCGCGGCGAAACTGTCGGCATTGTAAATCTCCGCCTCCGCCTCCTTGGCAAGCGTCTCGCTGGCCTTTTCCGGCTCGATGGCGAATTGCATCTCTTGCTCGGCCCCGGCCTCGCCGCGCTTCACGTACAGGAGCACGGCCTTGAGCGACTCATCCTCCGGCAGCGCCTGCCGCGCATTCAGGTACATTCCAAGCGCGCGCTCCACGTCCGCCCATCTCTGCACATCGAGCGCCAGACCGGGTCGCGCACTGTTAAATTCGGACGAGTATTCGACCTTTGTGATCACATCGCCGACCTGAATTCCCGCCATAGCCGCGGGCGAAACCGCCTGCACGGTCCCGACCACCGGCTTCCGGTACCATCTGAAGCCCGGCCGGTAATATCCTTTAATGCGGGTAACAATCGATTCCTGAAGGGTCTCCCCGTTCCGCTCTATCGTCATCGGGACAGGTTTGGCGACCGGAGGCTCGATATGTTCCGGCAACGGCGCCGTGCCTGTCTCAGCCGGCCGCGGCTCGTACGACTCAGAAATGATTTGATTGAGTTGCTCAGGGTCGTCAATCGGTATGCCCATCACTGTCCTTATAATGTCTCCCTTCTCAAGTTTGTCTCCCTTGACTGAGGGGTCTTCCTGCACGGAGCCAGGCAGTATATTCTCAACCGAGACCTCCGCCTTCCCCGCCCTCATGCCGATGTAATTGCCGCTTTTCATCCGGTCTATTTCGGGAAGCGGCTCGATGCGCAACTTCAACGGCTCTTCCTGCCCGCCGCGCCGCACCTTGAGATACAGCGCCCTTCCCTCCTTGGCGAAAAGCACCACGCGTTGAATCTGCTCCCACCTGTTCACCGCCCCGCTGTTCCACTCGCTATCGGTTATTTCATTCACCGAACCCTTGTCGCTCGCGACGATGGACAGGATTTCATCGCCCTTCTCCACCCCCGCCACGAACGCCGACGACCCCGGCCTCACGTCAGTAATCACAGTGTTCAGCACCGGCCGTCCGATGAGCAGCACCGCCACGCACAGCGGAATCGCAAAGAGGAAATTCATCGCCACGCCGGCAACGATTACCTGCATGCGCTTGCCGACGGGCTTTCGTTCGAAATCATCGGGCGATTCGCTCTTTCCCACGCCCACTCCCTGCCCCTGTATCTTGACGTAGCCGCCCAGCGGTATGAGCGAGATGCGGTAGTCCGTGCCGCCGCGCACGAAGCCGATGAGTTTCGGCCCGAAGCCAAGCGAGAATGTGTCCACCTTCGCCCCGATCTTCTTGGCGAAGAGGAAATGACCCAGTTCATGCACAAAGATGACCAAGCCGAAGCCGACGACGACCATCACGATGTTGCCGGCGCTCTGAAAGAATTCCATTATTGAATCTGCAGGCATTGCTTCGCGTCTTTTCTCGTTGACAGGTCCGCCGAGTAAATCTGCTCCAGGGTCGGAGATTCGATGAATCTCTCACGGCTGAGCATATCTTCGACCACGCGCGCTATCCGCGTGAACGGTATTTTTTCTTCAAGGAAGGCCGCGACAGCCACTTCGTTGGCGGCGTTAAGCACCGCGCCCGCCGTCCCGCCCTTCCGCGCCACCTCAAAACCCAGGCGCAAAGCGGGAAATCGCTCCATATCCGGCTTCTCGAACGTCAGCGTCCCCGCCGTGGCAAGGTCCAGCGCGGGAGTCGCGCCGCGCCGCCGCTTCGGGTACGTCAGCGCGTATTGTATAGGAATACGCATGTCCGGCACGCCCATTTGCGCGATTATCGAATTGTCGCAAAATTCCACCATCGAATGCACAATCGACTGCCGGTGCACGAGCACCTCTATCTGCGAAGCGTCAAGGCCAAACAGCCACTTCGCCTCGATTATCTCCAGCGCCTTGTTCATCAGCGTCGCGCTGTCGATCGTTATCTTCCGCCCCATCTTCCACGTTGGATGGTTCAACGCCTGCGCGGGAGTTACCTTCTCCAACTGCTCCGCCGTGAAGCCGTAGAACGGCCCGCCGGAGGCGGTGATGATTACGCGCCTTATCGCCTCATGGGCATTATCGGCAATCGACTGCAAAATCGCGCTGTGTTCGCTGTCAACCGGCAGAATGCTCACGCCCTTCTTGCGCGCAAGGGCGATGAGGATATGCCCCCCCATCACAAGCGATTCCTTGTTCGCCAGCGCCAGCGTGCTTTTCGCCTCAATCGCAGCCACGCTGAAGCGCAGCCCCGCCCCGCCGCTGATGGCGTGAAAGACCATGTCGAACTTCTTCGAGCGGATGAGCGCCTCAAGCGCGTCCGCCCCGCCGAGAATATCGCAGTCCGTGCCGCCGGCCTTCGCCATGAGCGCTCCGAGGAGAGACTCGTCCGTGATTACGGCAACCTTCGGGCGGACGGCGCGAATCTGCTCCGCGAGCGCGTCAACGCTCTTGCACGCGGCGA
>Ga0315288_10007900_pt1 | contig 13467 bp, 7 predicted proteins | sample YL17G11_20_MG_FD_203454 | JGI IMG/M metagenome (GOLD analysis project Ga0315288, IMG submission 203454) | Sediment microbial communities from Yellowstone Lake, YNP, Wyoming, USA - YL17G11_20 | ecosystem: Environmental > Aquatic > Freshwater > Lake > Sediment | place: USA: Wyoming | collected...
AAATCAGTTAATTTGCATAATAAACCAATAATTGAAATCATGACAGAAATTGCCTCTGATGCTACAATGCATCTTATTACATCTCATATGGACGGAACTCCATCATTCAGATTAATACCATTAACAAACAATTGTCCTTTTTCAGAAGGAATCTTCATCCCACAGACAAACGCACTTATCATGTTATCAGTTGCTCTAAAAGACAACTTACACATGGTACAAGTGCGTAATGCTAATGGTGATGTGGATGAATTGAAAAAACCTCGTTTAAGAAGAGGTGCAGACGGAAAACCAGAACAAGTAAACTACAGAGAAAAGCAAGTAGTCCTACAAGGGCCTACTGAGTATTACATTACAGAGAAAGAAGAAGTTAAAAAATTCATAGCTTTAGTTGCTAAAAATGTTAAAGACTTTGATTATGAAAAGTTTTTTACATCTGATATTATTGTACCAGAAACACCAAAGATTATTTTACCTGGTCAGTAATTAAAGCACCAATAAAACCATGGCAACAAACTGGAGAGCATTAGCTCTCCTTTTTGTTCTATGTTCACCAAGAGTAATCAGCTACTTAAAATATTGATAATGGAGAGAGAAAAGACCAATTGGGTCATGGATTATGAAACCCTAAAAAATACCACAGTTTTATGTGTTGAAGATTGGAAAACTGATAAAACATATGATTTTGTCATTCACCCTCTCAGAAATGATATAAAAGCACTAATAAATTTCCTACAAGAGAATCGGTATCACAGAGAATATCATGTGTCCTTTAATGGAGTAGGATTTGATGCTCAAATATCACAATTTATTCTTAAAAATGCCATATCATTGGCACCGATGTCACCGGATATGTTCACCTCAGCTATTTATAACAAAGCTCAGGACATTATAGGCAGACAAAACAGAAGAGAATTCCAAGAATATCCTGAATGGAAAATAGAAATACCTCAAATTGATGTATTTAAGTTAAACCATTGGGACAATCCGGCAAAAATGTCTGGATTAAAATGGATTCAGTATTCAATGGACTGGCATAATCTTCAAGAAATGCCTATTCACCACACCGCAGAGATCAAAACTCAAGAAGAAATAGACATTATAGTGGACTACTGTAGAAATGACGTTAAATCCACTAAAAAGATCATGCATTTATGCAAGACACAAATCAACCTCAGAAAAACGATAAGTAACAAATACAATATAAACTGCTACAACTATTCAAATACCAAGATTGGTAGTGAATTACTACTTAAATTGTATTGTGATAGAACCGGCAGAGACCCACGCGAAGTAAAGAAGACAGGAACTCACAGAGACCAGATTATTGTAAAAGATATCTTATTCCCTTATATTTCCTTTAAAACACCAATATTTCAAGCATTTCATGAAAAAGTAAAGAATACAATCATTAAGAATACCAAAGGTGACTTTGCTCATACCATAAAATATGGACCCTATAATTTCATTTATGGGACTGGTGGTATTCATCAATGTATAAAATCTGGAGTATATGTGGCTGAAAAAGGTTATGTTATAAAAGATCTTGATGTAGCTTCCCTATATCCTAGTATTGCTATTGTTAATAAGATGTATCCAGCCCATTTGGGAGTGGATTTCTACAATGTATATAAAGAGGATATCGTAGATATACGATTAGGAGAAAAAGCCAAAGGCCCTGCAGGTGACAAAGCAATTATTGAAGGATTCAAAGAAGCTGCCAATGCCTCCTATGGTAATAGTAATAGCCAACATTCCTGGTTATTTGACCCTCAGTATACCATGCAGACTACTATTAATGGTCAGCTTCTACTTACAATGCTTATTGAAGAGTTAATGCTTGAATTTCCAGATGCTGTTTTACTACAAACCAATACAGATGGTGCTACTCTAAAACTTAAAGAAACAGATGTACCTCGTTATATGGAAATTTGTAAAGCTTGGGAAAAGAAAACTCAATTGATTCTAGAATTTGCTGATTATGAGAAAATGGTAATCAGAGATGTCAATAATTATATTGGCATCTATACCAACGGTAAAGTAAAGTGTAAAGGTACCTTTGAATGGGAAGATTTACAGAATAACAAGCCAAGTCATCTCCATAAAAACAAGAGTTTCTTAATCATTCCTAAAGCAATTTATGCATTCTTTGTGCACGGTATTCTTCCGGAACAATATCTTCGGGATAACACAAACATCTTTGACTATTGTGGAGCAGCTAAAGCCAAAGGAGACTGGGATTTTATTCAGAAACAACTTGTTCAAAAAGCTCCAGAAAAATACAAGACCTATACAACTCTTCAGAAACGGGAACATCTAAAACAAAATGGATGGGAACAATCATGGAGTGAAGATAATTGGGTTAGATCGGATGCTTCAAATAAAGAGGCTAATACAGGTATAGATACTGATTATGCATTCCGTAATTGTATTGGAAAAGAAGCTATTTATGAAGAAAATGTTTTGCAGAAAACTATTCGGTATTATATCTCAAATAAGGGGTGTAAAATCATTAAAAAGAACAGAGCTGATACTAGAGAAATCCAAGTAGAAGCCGGAACTGCTCTCCAAACATTATTTAACAAATTTGAAGAACACTTTTGGCCAGACTATGATGTAAATGAAAAGTTTTATCTTGATGCTATCTATAAAGAAATTGCTAATATTAACCCAGTAAAAACCCAATTAGACCTATTTGAATGAAAGTATACGTAACAACCTTGGTAACAAAGGAGATCTTTGACCAACTCAACGAGGACATTGAACATGTATTAATGATATCTGATACTACGGATAAAAAGCCATATGCCTTAGTAAGTAAGGAGTGGCTTGCACGTAGAATAGGGAGTGCTGAGATTCTCTTTGCTAGAGATCTTGTAAGAACTCCTAAAGCAGTTGATGAGAAATCAACTACAATAGTATCCAAGAATCAAGTTGATTTGGAAGATATGATTAAGGACGTAGAAGAAAAAGGAAAATAACAACTAAACTAAATTATGGCAACATCTGTAAAACAAAGAATTGAGTGTTTCAAGAACTCTCTACCAACTTTTCTAAAACAACAAGAAGAGCATAAACAAAATCGTAAACTAGGTGTAAGACCTGCTAAAAACAATAAAAATGGCACTAATAGGGATTTCAGGTAAAATAGGGGTGGGTAAAGACACAGTTGGTGCTATTATTCAATATCTTACTTCTGAAAATAAAAAACTTTATACTTTTAATGATTGGTTAGATAGAGTCACAACTTATAACTCTGATCCTAAAACGGATTGGAAAATCAAAAAGTATGCTGGTAAACTCAAGCAAATTGTAGCTTTATTAACAGGCTGTAAAGTTGAAGATCTTGAATCAGCAGACTTTAAAAATGAACCTTTAGGCTCGGGCTGGGAAGGTGGTACAAATATTACCGCAATGTCTACATACAGAAAGTTACTACAACTGGTAGGAACTGATGCTATGAGAGATGTAATCCACGAGAATGTATGGGTAAATGCTCTATTTGCTGATTATAAACCAAAATATATGGTTAGCAGTTTTCCACCACCAGCTACTCAAGAAGAGTATATTACTCAACAAGGATATCCTAATTGGATTATTACTGATATGAGATTTCCTAATGAAGCTAAAGCCATTAAACAAAGAGGTGGTTTGTTAATTAGAGTTGAACGTCCAGGTTCACTATCCCAATCAGATCATCCTTCTGAAATAGCTCTTGATAATTATCATGGATTTGATTATACTATTCTTAATAATGGTACTATTGATGACCTTGTAAAGAATGTTGAAACTATTCTTAGAGAGGGAGGGATTATCTAATGTATAACTCACGAATGACAAATAAAGGATACCAATCTATGTTTGGACAACCCCAGAACATGGTAGAATTAATTCCACCATATCATAATGGTACAGGTTTACACCATGCAGATTTCTATCTTTTTGTAAAGAATGTAACAGGATATCTAGTTGAAGGTGATATGCTTGAAGTATGTGGGCAATCAACCTATGTACAAAAAATCAGACTAATTCAAGAAGGAGATTTTATGGAGGAATATACTATTGTCACAGCACAAATGATAACTCCTAATCCTACTGAAGAATTTAGATTGGATATTAAGCATAATATTGGATTTGTTAGATACCGTACTACAGAAAGAAATGAACATGAAGCAACCAAAGCTAAAAAAATCTTATAATAAAAAACAAAAGGAGTCAGCGTAATGCTGGCTCCTTTTTTTTCTGTTAGTAATGCTGACTCAAATTCTAGCGTGGTTTTGTACCAAATACTGAATTCATTGTATTCATTGTAGATTCATAGGCACTTAAACCCGGCATCAATTTATAAGCTGATACTTTAGTTTTAGATTCTCCTTCGTGTCTTCCTCTTTGATAAACATCCTTTGCTGGATTTTCAACATAATTTATAGCATTTCCAACAAATTCATATCCATCCTGAATAGTTTTATAAATAGGAATTGGATCTTTAGTAATAGATGTGGCAGAACTAAAACTATAAAAGAAACTCATATCCTGATATAATCTAGTACCTAAATTGATTGCTAAAGTAGTTTCTTTATCTGGTGGTTCATCGCCCGCCATTGCAGATAACATCATTACAATTAAACTCATATAAACAAGATATTGGAGTTCACGTACATTCACTCTCATATTTTCAATATCAAGTTTTGATACACCCATGCTTAACAATTCTTTTTCATATCTTGTATCACATAGTTCTGATAAAGACTTCATACCTAATTGACTTAGACCAGGTACATTTCCAATTTTTGTAAGTAAAGTAAGCATTTGACTACCTGCCATCATTCCCATCCCCTTCCACATTCCATTTGTTTCCACATATGATTGTGTAATGTCACGGTAGGTTAAATATCTTCCTTTGAAATCTTCTCCTACTTGCTCACCAAATCTATTATTAACTGATCTTGGCAACCATGTTCTAAATAGCATAAGCACACGTCCTGCAACAGTACCCTTAACTTGCATAACATTCTGATAATCTCCTTGAGTTTGCTTTCTTACTTCACGGATTCTATCTTTTACATTTTTAATATAACTTTCATCTAATGCATCAAATTCTGCTATTTTAAAATGTCCTTCATCATCAAAGGCTTCCCATAAAGACTTCTCTTCTCCTGCTTTATTTTTAATCTTCTCATTTAACATTTTGGCAATCATAATCTGATTAGCAATAATGTATTCACCTGCTGTTTGCCAACTAAGTCCAAATGCAGCAATTTTACTTGTATATGAAGCGTGATCTTCAATGAAACTCTCTTCTGCAATACCCATAAGATTACTCATAATATAAATCTTACGTGCCATAGCTGATTCAACAGTACCTAAAGTTGTATATTTTACTGTGGAATCTAATAACATTCTTATTGCTGTAAATAAGTTACCATCATTAAAATCTGTATTTCTTCCTGCATGTAAGAAATTACCCTGCATACCAATCATTAAATTCGTTATTGCAGACAAAGGCTTTAACCATAACAAATTTAAACGTGTATAATCTACAATGGCATCTATTATCTTTATTCCTGAAATCTTATGTAAAACAGGTTCTGGAACAGTGTACGGCAAGTCTTTACTTAATGCTTCTTTTTTAGCTGCATCCCATTTATTCCAAGCAGATCTAAATTCAATCTTTTCCTTTTCAGTTGGTTCAATATCTTCAACATCTACTCTACGTTTGCCGTAAAGTTCTGCTAATATGTTTGCCATTGCCAAATCTTTGGCATTAGTAAGTCCGCCTGTTTCTTCATTAATTCCTGGTGTATTAAGTGCAATACCAGCATCATTTGTTTTAATCTTTTTTTGTGCGTCCAATAATTCTTTTAATAGCCAAATTTTAGGTTCAACTTCACTTTTGTGTTGATAACTAACAGCTAAACTGTAAAATTGCTTAACAAGATCTAATGGATTTTCAAACTGCTGTTCTTCTTGTAATTCAGTTATTCCTTTAGGATATAATTTTCTTTTTTCTCTACCTAATTCATCAGTAATTTTAGCAGACTTTCCAAGTATTTCATCTTGTGTAATTGCTCTAGTGAATACATCTTTCATAAAATCTCCAATACCTTCATATGCAGATCGTAAAATGAATTTATTTTCCTTTGTAAAATCAAAAGTTATACTATTGAAAACACGGTCAAATGAGTTTAAATCAACCATCATACTATGAGGTATCATTCTCATACCATCTGTGATTGTTTTTGTAACAAACTTATATAAATCACTATCCTTGATATTATGATAATCTTCATTTATCCACTGTGCTTTTGGAGAAGCATTTAGATAACGGTACCAATAGGAATTGCCTTTTACCTTTTTTCCTGAAGTAACGTATGCCATTCCTAAATGTGGAGAGTTAGCTAAAATCCAATTATCAATATACAAAGTATTTTCAGCATCAATTATTCCGGTATCTACATCAGTTAAAGATTCTTTAAGTGCTAGTAATCTACCTTCATAGGCATCTATTCCCTCTTGTGTTAAAGTATAATTATTATTATTAAGATACCAGGCATCTTTTTTATCATAAATATCTTTTCTTTTTCTTGTTGTTTTAGACCCTCTTTTACCTTTAATTTCTTCAAGATGATAATTTGCATTAGTTATCATATCTCGTTCAGCCTCAAAATATTCTCCCTTTGTTTCAGTAATAAGTCTTCCTTTTTTATCAAGTAGTTTTTTGAAATCCTCTGGCTTAGAATACTCTTTTCTTATTTTGGCATCTTCCTTATTAAAATCAAACATCATTGATTGTGTTTTTCTTTTAACTGATTCAAATAAGTGATCCATAAGACGTAAGATTGGAATATTTGTAGTATCCAATCCTAAAAACAAACCTTTTGTTTTACTAATGTCCTTAACTGGAGCAGTAATGGCAGCATATCCTCCTTCCATTCCCTGTCCAGTAGACATATCATCAATAATTTTAATTGTTGCTTTATCAATAGCCTCTTTTAATATAAGTGCTTTGGTATTTAATATAGCGGCTTTGGCAATATCAGCATCTGATACCTTATCCGTAGTTCTTGGAAGTGCGTCATTTAATGCTAAAAGCCTAGCTAGTGTTGCGCGTAGATACTCCAATTCTTTATCAGTAAGTTCGTCTTTCTTTACAAGTTTTTCAGCCTCATATAAATCATTATATGCAATTTTAATGATATTTGCATAGGAAATATCATTTGTTAGACGCTCAATAGAAGCTTTAATTGCTTCCATTCTTGTATAAATATCATGTCTTTTTGAGTTATCCTTTTCACCTGCTAAATCCTTTCTACGGTTAACTAATGATATGATTTGTTGTTTAAATAAATCACGTAATTTAGGGTCAAAAGCTCCTTCAGAACCGTCATCAAAAACACCATGATTGGTGTAGAATGTATCACCATCACCTTTATCATTAAGATCCCATAATGCTCTAGCAGTTTCATCTCCTAGAAGGTCTTGCCATGTTTTAAAATTCTCATCATTTGGATTTGGACAGGATATATTCATCTTAACATAATTTTTTCATTAATTCACCAAAATCTTCTATTGTTCTGCAATCATTAAGTTCACTCATTAGAAATGCTTTTTCAGCATCGGTAAAGTTAGAGCTATTAATTGTATCTTTAATATCAGTACGCTTTACTTCCAATCCTGGACTAACAGGAGCGGGTACAATGGCTTCAACTTTAGGTTTATTAGCTTCATCATACTTAATTTGGAATTCATCAACAAACTCACGGTTTACAACTGCAAATTGATTCTGTGTAGTTTTATCTCCATAAGGACTTGTTATATTTAGCGGTCCGGTCTGTGAAGTACCTTGAGTATTTACATCAAAGAACTTACCCTCATTTGTTACACCAAATTTAACTCTTGCTACATCAGAATATTTTTCATTTAATTCATCAAATTGAACAATATCTTCAATCTTTGTCTTACCTTCTTTGAGTACATTTTTACTCCAAAGGTCATTAAGAGCTAAAGTAATTACACTACAAGTTGCCATTTTTTAACAGTTAAAAGTATTGTCCGCTAAGGTATCAAAAGTTTTCTGATATACATCGCGGATTGCTTGTTTTCCAGCTTCATTTATTTCTTGAGTACCTATACCTGTAAAGTTTTTAGTAAGTACTGGAATTGTTTCAGTTTTAACAAAGTCATTTTTAGAACTATCCCATACATACCAACCTATATCATTGCCATATGTATCTGATTGATTAAATACATATACAGGTTTCTGAGAAATAATCCCTCTGGCAACGGCATAACCAGTACCACCTTCAGGAATAGAGTAAGACATTTTATTATTATATCCTTTTCTACCCTTAATTCCAGGTTTAATTAATTCAGTAACTGCGAATATAGCACTTCCAGCATTAGCTTGAAGCATATCTCTTCTAACAAGTTTACCTGAATAAGTATCAGCACTAATTATACCTCGACCAAGAAATTTAACTGCATCTAGATACCAGTTATTTATTACAGCTTTAGTTTGACCATCATAATTATCATAAGTAGCTACTGTATAATGTCTGTAAGTTACTCCAAACGGTTTACCTTCATTATCCCAAACAGTATCAGCTCCTTTAGCCGCACCTGCATTACCAATAAATGAAGATAAAACAGTTGCTTTATCTATAATATTACTAGATGGTTGAGTAGTAAACTTTTTAAATCCTTCTATGTCTTGTTTATTTCCTAATATATGTATTTGTTCTGGTTCAAATACTACATACTCTTTTTTAAAGTTTTCTGTATTATATCCATCTCTGTTTCCAATTAATTGTAACGCATCTTTTTCAGTAGCTTCTATAATAAAACTATCATTAGTATTTTTATAATCTTCTACTTTTCTATCAGTATAATTAGTTACTTTAGGATTTTGCATATTAATTAATAACGCAGAAGTAGTCATTAAATCATTACTATCTTCTGCCATTTCAGCCATTAAATCTGCTTGTTCTTTAGTACCAGAATAAAAACCATTTTTCCACCTATCTTTATTTTTAATATTACCTACATTAAATCTACTATGATAAACAATATCTTTTATTTTACTATCAGGAAAGATAGTATCTAGGTATTGAGAATATTGTTCTTGTGTACCAATAGTAGCTAATTCAGGATTAGAATCAAATAGTTCTTCAACTCCTTCTTTAACACTAGTAGATGGTTGAGTAGGAATAACAGATTTATTAATCATTTGATATCCTGTATTCAAATCAACATTAGCAATAAAGACATCACCCTCTTCTAAATTTACAAGATCATATAAACCACCATCATTAAGCATCCATATAGATGATTGTGGAGCTTTTTCTCTCTTGCCTGTTGCAGAATTATAGAATTCTTTAAATGTTGTACTAGAAGTGAAGAATTCATCAGGTTGTTTCTTTGATTTAGCAACATAAGATCTAAATGAGGCAACGTCATCATTATTAATGATTCTAGTACCTTGTATCATTTCGGCTGCACCAGGTCGGTTAGTTACACCAAGTTTATCAAATAACTCTTTTGTAAGATATGCTTGTAAGCTCTTATCAATATTCTTACCATATCCATTATCATCAAATATCAATGCAGTACCAGAACCAAGTGCCAGTACTATTTCACTAATGCTATCATCAATATTAGCTATTGAATCAAGTTTCATCTTGAAATTACTACTATCAAAAGCATCTCCCTCTGTAATAAATAATGCTTCTCCTGAGTATGTTATTGCTAAATCACTCATTTCTTCTGGAGTAATATCTTTAGTATCAACAGTATAAATACCTGGAATAGAGGTATTTGTTAACCTATCAAATTCAGCTTTCCATGAAATAATTGATTTCTTTTCAATATCTTTTGTAACATCTCTAAGTTCATTGACTGCACTAGCTAACTCATAACTTGGACCTACTATTCTTTCATTGACTTTCTTATTATTAACCTTATTGTTTCTTAAAAATAAATTAAATACTGTATCTAATAATTCAGGTGTAATATCCACATTATTGATAGCACTATTCATTATGTCAGATTGTGATGAATCAACCGGAAATATAGATGGAAATGCAAATTGATTTTTATTCATACCACCTTGTAAAGATATGTATGTAGGAAACATTCTGAATAATACAGATAATCTTTCGTTATCTTCCTTAATTTTAAGGGTATTTCCTTGAATCTTAACAACATTACTGTCGGCTAATTTAGCCAAGTCTTCAGCATATTGTGTTATAGTTTCAGGTGTCAAATCATTTGAATCTCTTAATGTAATGTTCACAAGATCCTTTAAATAAACATTAGCACCTGTTTTTGTATCATACTCATCATAATAATGATTTGCTGATATTTGTTCTAGAATGCTGTATTTAGTGGCAAGATTTGGATAACTCTTAATAAGTCGCATTAAATTTGTAGCGTAAGAAGAAATACCATAATCTTGGTTATCAAAGAACATTGTATTAAAATTAAATGCATTTTCTAATGCAATATTTCTTAAATATTCTTCATATACAACCTTTGCTGCAACCTCATGATTACTAAATAAAGGTTTTTCACCTGATGTTAATTTATCAAATCTTACTTTAAATTGATCTGTTTCCACATATTTTTCAAAAGGTGTATTTGATCTCATGAATTCACGCTCAGCAACAAAAGTAAAATATGATTTTGCACCTAACATCTTACTTTCATATCCTGCATTTTTATAGAATGCGTTTGCTGATAAAGGAGCTAATTTTTGTGCTCGGTATGATGTTGGTCCTTCAGCTTCTTTAGTAAAGTTTTTATTTTTAAAGTCTTTTTGTATCTGATTTTCATTAATATGCATAACATCAATACCATCTACCTTTCTAATAGTAACAGCTTGAGTACCAGTATTAATATATTTGATAGGCATTGCTTTGTAAAAAGTTGATTTACCCATTACAAATGACTTCAAATTGTTTACAAATAAGAAATTTGTAAGTGCATTTTTATAACGTACTGGGAAAACATCCTTATGAATACCGGTATCATTTTGAATTTTTTCAGTAACTGCAAAATCTTTAATCATGCTGAAGAGGTACTCATTTACCTCATCACTGTTCCTTACACTGAATAAAGAACCAAACAAATCTTGAGCAAGTTCTGTTATTCTAAAGGCACTTGTAGGACCAATTTCTACAATATATTTAATGATTTTAAGTGGCATTTTAGTACTTTGATACAACTCATCAATCAATGCTTGTTTTTTGTGTACATCAAATAATGTAGATGATCTATTTGTATCTAAGTTTGTCTTGCTTCTTGGTTCATCAAAGTTTCTTGCAAGCTCCTCAACATATAGATAATGCATAAATCCAGCAACAGCATCTTGATTTTTAATACCATCTTCTATTTTACTTTTAGCTACCGTTCTCAATGTCTCAGTACTGAATTCTGTATTTCCGTATTTTGTATCTAAAGCATTTGCAATCTGAACCATGTCAAGTACAGTAGATGATTTTACTGATTTGGCTGCTTTCAGTTTCTTCCACATATCCTTTTTAGCTTCTTTTTTAGCATTTTTAGGATCATTACCATCAATCTTTAATCCGGCAAGAAGACCTTTTCTAGTCTTTACGTTTTGAACATACTCTCTTATTAAAGGATTACTTACAAAGTAAACTATATCTTCAAAAGGAACACCTGTTTCTAACAAGAACAAGATGATTGGAGTAACTTCTTTATTACCCTGAATATATGCAATCCAAGCATCTTTCTCCGCATCTACATAACCATTCATCAATTGGGAGATAATCTCAGAAATTTCATTTCCATCCTTTGAATAAAGGTTTGACAAAGAAATAACTTCTTTCTCAACACCATTCTCCATAGTCATTATCTTATTTGTCTTCAAGTATAGTTTTGTAGTAACAGGAACAAATGCTTTTTTTCCTTTTATTTTTGTCTTAAAAGACACTTCATTTGGAATAAAGGCACCCGCACTATTATAAACACTGTTACCTTTATTACCTAAAGCCGCAATACCTAATGCTTCTTTACTAACAAAGTTATCCTCATGTTTCTTAAGGTTAAAACCATATTCTAGAAGACGGGTAGGGCTAATACCTTTTTTAAGTGGTGCAACGCCTTCTCTTAAAGATGATTTAAAATCTACATCTTTAACATAATTCTCCATCTCATCAGCAAGTGGTTTGGTTTTATGTGTATCATTTGCTGTTAATAATCTTACTGAATTCTCAGGTAATTCAAGAATACTAATAATATCATTGATTAATGAATTTTCAATTGACTTAATAAAGTTTCTTTGATAATCCATTAAATTTGAATACTCATTGTATAAAGTATTGATTTCAGGACTTTCTTTTAAATAATCTGTCTTGTCTTCATAGCTTTCTTTCAGTGCGGTTTTAATGTCTTTCAGTTCAGCAGATTTAGCAAGAATATTATCAAATGCTATAGATGTTTTTCCACCTGATAATAAAGTTGGTTTGTTAATAAATCCATTAACAATACCAATTGCTACAGCATCATCTTCAGTTTCCATTAATCTTTTTAAACCAGCATTTATTTTATTTTCATAATGCTCATTCTTAATGAAAGCCTTTATTTCAGCAATATCAATACTCATCTCTTTTACCAGGAGATCTCTGTTCAATTTTAAAGCTACAATAGTAAGTCCTTTATCCTTTTTACCAGTGCGGTATTCTTTGATAAGTTCTTTTGTTGTTTCTTTTTCACCAACTTTTGCTTTTAAAAGTGCTTGTAATTTTTCTTCAACTTTATCAATTTTTCCTTGAAGTTCATTACGGTTTGCATATTTATCATATAACCAACTTCCATCCTTACCAATGGTTGGCATATAGGTTGTTAACTTATCAACGTCAAAGTCAGTACCTGATTTAGCTACAATTTCTTCAGGAAGGATAATGATGTTTCCTGCTGACGGTGGAAGAAATTCCGCCACCTCAGCATATTCCATTGAGTTAAGACCTTGCACCGGAATACGTACACCTGTTAATCTGATCTTCTTTCTGTTATCATCATTAGCCAACCATTCTTCATTAGTAATTAATGAATTAAGCTTATCTAAGCTTTTTTGAAGATTAAGTACTTGTTTACCATTTACTTCTTCATAATGACCAATTTTATTACCCTCATTATCATTAAGTTTAAATAGATTCATAAAACTACCTTGCATAGCAATTTTTACTTGACATGCTGTAGTATTCTTTTCACCATCTACATCTGGTCCATAGAATGCAAGCAGACCATTATCACCATATTTAGCACGGGCAGCATCAACATCTTTACCTTTAAACTTTAAATTAGTTGTATTAACCGCACTAACCTCAACTAATGGTTCACCAGTAACCATTTGTTTAATGATCTTATTATTAATAAGAGCCATTAATTTCTTCTCAAGAACATCTGCGATAGGAGACCCACTTAAATCTCTTAATAAATTACCAT
>Ga0315288_10007905_pt1 | contig 13461 bp, 6 predicted proteins | sample YL17G11_20_MG_FD_203454 | JGI IMG/M metagenome (GOLD analysis project Ga0315288, IMG submission 203454) | Sediment microbial communities from Yellowstone Lake, YNP, Wyoming, USA - YL17G11_20 | ecosystem: Environmental > Aquatic > Freshwater > Lake > Sediment | place: USA: Wyoming | collected...
AGTTGGCCTCGGCGCCGCGGCGCTCGCCCTACCGTCCTGCACATCCGGCCAAAAAAACACTAAACCAGCCGCCGCCAAAGGACATATCAATCACTCCGTCGCTTATTGGTGCTTCGCAAATCACTGGAGCTTTGAAAAAACCTGTCAAATCGCAAAATCCCTCGGCCTCAAGAGCGTCGAGCTGGTCGGCCCAACTGATTTCCCCACGCTCAAAAAGTACGGCCTCGCCTGCGCCATTGCTCCCAACGGCACGCCCGACCCGCCCTTTGTCAAAGGCTTCAACAACCCCAAATACCACGATATGATTATCGCCAAGACCCAAGAGACGATTGACGCCTGCGCCGAGTATAAGTTCCCCAATGTCATCGCCTTCACGGGTTTCCGCGAGGACATCCCCGACGACGTCGGCGCCAAAAACTGCGTCGCGGGCCTGAAAAAAATCATAGGCCACGCCGAGAAGAAAAACGTCAACCTCTGCCTCGAAATCCTCAACAGCCGCGTTGACGTCGAAATGAAAGGTCACCCCGGCTACCAGGGCGACCACACCGACTACTGCATCGACATTATCAAGAAGGTCGCCTCGCCGAGAATGAAAATCCTCTTCGACATCTACCACGTCCAGATTATGGATGGCGACATCATCTCCCGAATCCGGCAGTACAAAGACTACATCAGCCACTATCACACCGCCGGAAACCCGGGCCGGAACGAGCTCGACGACAACCAGGAAATCAACTATCGCGCCATTATGGAGGAAATCGTAAAGACAGGCTACAAAGGCTACGTCGGCCACGAATTCATCCCGACCCGCGACCCCCTAAAAAGCCTCACCCAGGCCGTCGCCCTCTGCGACGTCTAATCAAGAGCGCAAAACAAAGGCCCCGCCCTCTTCAAGGACGGGCCCTTTTCATTTTACACCTACTCAATAACTCAAACTGACCGGTTCATTGCCAAGAATCAACATAAACCGTTATATGATAAATAGTTATGAAACACAAAACCATAATTAGAATAGTCATCCCGACAACGTCGGGATTCCACAATTTTGCATTTTTCACTTTGATTTTTGCATTCTCAAACTGACTGTCGGTCAGTTTGAGTCAATAAGCAAATCCGGGCTGTCCGGCCCGAAGTGCTTCAGCAGCACAATCGGATCGCACCTCGAAGGATTCGTAATGGTCACGCCCTTCTTCGCCGCGCTCTCGGTCACAAAGAACTCATCGTGAGTAAGCTGCCCGTACCGTATCAGGGCCGGAGTCTCTATGTCCCAGACGCCTAACTTGCCGTGCCCCTGCATCGTGATAAACCCGTAGCACGCACTATCCCTAATAGTCGCCGTCTTGCCCGGAAGCACCGTCAGCTCTTTGGCGCTGAAGGCCGATGATTTATAGCATATCCACTTCTCGATATAGCCCTCGGCCTCCATCTTCTTCACCGGCCGCACCGGCTTCGGCGCCATAAAACGGTTCTGAGCAAAATTCGGATCGACGTTCAAATCCCAGTCGATCACATTCAGAAGCCAATCCACGTCCCCTATTTTATCTTTCGGCGTGTCCTTCCACAGCAGCTCCTTAGGCACGACCTGGTTGTGGGTGATGTTCTCATACATCGCAAAGACGTCGGAAGCCTTCTGCGGCTCGTACGTACACAGGCTGCCCGGAGCGTGCAGCACGCCGGGCGGGACATCCCAGCCCGTGCCGACATCGAGCCGGTAAGCAGCCGAAAGACTCGTGATCGCGTTGTCTTTTCCGTCGGCCGCATCCTGAAGCGCCTTGCGGACCTGCTCCTTCGTCACGCCGGGATTGAGCCCGAAGAAGGTGTAGGGAAAGTCGCCGCCGTGGTTGTTTGCCTGGGGCGGGAAGTAATACGCCTCCGGCTTGCCCAACTGCCCCGTCAGGGCCGCGTGCTTATCTCTGTGATGAATGTGATGCGGCAAAGCGCCTTTGTTATCGAAAAACTTCGAGTACATCGGCCACCGCTTATGCTTCTTCCAAAGCCTCTCCCCAATAATCTCGCCCTTGAGCTCCGCAATCGCATCTAACAGCCGCACCTTCTCGACCTTGCCCTTGTCCTCGAAGACAATAAAGCTCAGCCCCTCATTCTCAGACGTCAACGGCCCGTTATCAGCCGGCGTCGTCGAGGCAAACCATCGCTCGTCGATCCCGCCACGCTCGCCCCCCATCGCATAGTAGTCATCCGGATGCAGCTTAATCCGCCTCCCCGGAACGCAAAATGAACGAGGCACCCAGTTCGGGGCCAGCCGCAAAATCCCCTTACCCTGCTCGAGCACCTTAGTCGCAACAGAATTAGCAGACATAATTCCTCCTTGCTAAAAAATGCTTGGCACAGGTGCACAAGAGCACAAGTGCAAGACTATCCATCCGTTCTCTTGACGCTTACGCCTTCTTCACCTTCTTCCACTTCTTTTCCTTCGCCGAGGCCAGCACCGCGTCGCACACATATTGCGTCGCCAGGGCCTCGCGGAACGTCGGCGAAGTCGGCTTGCCCTTCGCCAGGTTCACCAAAAAGTCCGCCGCCTGATGCACAAACGTATGCTCGTATCCGATCTGAAGTCCCGGCACCCACCAGTTGCCCATATACGGCATGTCACTATCCGTCACGTGCACCGACCGCCAGCCCCGAACAATAGACTCATCGCGGTGGTCAAAGTAGCTCAGCCGATGCAAATCATGCAAATCCCACGCGATCGACGCGTGCTCGCCGTTAATCTCAAAAGTGTAAAGCGCCTTGTGCCCGCGGGCGTACCGCGTTGACTCGAAATTCCCCAGCGACCCGTTGTCAAACCGGCAGAAGAACGTGCACGCATCGTCAATCCCCACCGCCTCGACCTTGCCCGTCTCCACGTGCATACGTTCCTTCACAAACGTTTCCGTCATCGCGCAGACCGACCCGATAGGCCCGTTCTGCCACATCGCAGTATCGATGCAGTGCGCCAGCAAATCCCCCGTCACGCCCGAACCTGCCGCCTTCACGTCCAGCCGCCACGTCCCCATCCCCCCCTGCGGAACCTTCGTCGAAATCGTCCAGTCCTGCAAAAAGTTCGCGCGATAGTGGAAGATGCGTCCGAGCCGGCCCTCGTCTATCAGCATTTTCGCCAGCGTAACTGCCGGCACCCGCCGATAGTTGAACGAAACCAAATTCGCCACGCCCGCCTTCTCTATCGCATCAACCATCTTCTTGCCCTGCACGCCGTTGAGCGCCAGCGGCTTCTCGCACACAATCGCCTTGCCCGCCTTCGCCGCCGCGATCGCTATCTCGGCGTGCACGTTGTTCGGCACACAGATATCGACAACATCAACCTTGTCGTCCTCGATCACCTTGTGCCAGTCCGTCGTGTACGATTCGTAGCCCCACTGCTCGGCGAACGCCTTGGCCACCTTCTCCTCCAGCCCGCATACCACGCGCAGGACCGGCTCGTACGGCACATCAAAAAAATGACCCACCTTACAGTACGCATTCGAGTGCGTCCGGCCCATAAACCCATAACCGATCAGACCCACATTCAGCTTCTTCTTTGCCATAAGTCCACTCCTACTTTCTTGTCATTGCGAGGCCCCCTAAGGGGGCCGCGGCAATCTCAACGCATCCATACGGTCTTTGCCAACAGGTGCGAAAGCGGGTATCCATATTCACTCTATCATCCGTACTTCTTGTTCAGCTTGTCAACCGCCTTCTTGCACTTCTCCGTCACTGTCCACGCATCCGCCCAGAAGCACAAATCTATCGTCCACCACTCCAGGTCGTTCTTCGCAAGCTCCGGCATCAGCTTGTCGAAATCGATCTTCCCGTCCCCGAACGGCGCATGCGTCGAAGTCTCATTGCCGTGCAGCGTCCCGTCCGAGTCTATCAGGTGAAGGTGGTTAATCTTCCCCCGCAGCTTCCGCGCCAGCTCCATTATCCCGCCTTTCAAAATCTCCGCCTTGCCCGGCTGACGCGCCCCGGTGCTCGCCACCATATACCCGTGACAAGTATCGAACATCACCCCGAAGCTCTCGTTATCAACCTCGTCTATAATCCGCAGCACGTCCGACGGCTTATTAAACGCAAACCCCGGCTCGAACTCCCACGCCATCCGAACACCGGCGTCCGCAGCATCAGCCGCACAAATCTGCCAAGTATCCACAACGCGCTCTAACGCCGTATCCGCATCGACCGTATCGAAAATCGTAGGTGGCTGAACAGTATCGACCCGAATCGTCGGTATCCCGATATCAACGCAGAACTGTAAATTCTTCCGGAACGCCGCAATATACGCGCCGTTTTCCTCGGTATCGATCAGGTGCTGGCTCCACAAATCCGCCGCCAAGCCCGACCACCCCAACCCCAAATCCGCTACCTGCTTCTTGCATTTATCCCGGTCCTTCTTCGTCGGCAGATTGTCCGGATTCGGATGCGGCGGAAATCCGCCCAGCTCAATCCCGTCGAATCCTAACGCAGCCACCTTCTTGATCACTTCTTCCCACGACACAGGGTTCTTCGCGTATGGGCCGATCGTGTACGCCCATGATCCAATTGATATTTTCTTCATAACCTGCCCCTTAAATAAAAGTTGATCCGCCGTCGGCGGACTCCTGCCTCAACCACTTTTTCACCGCCCCTTAGCCCCATTTTTCCCGCCCAAAAACCCCGGCGGGAAACCAAAGTATAACCACTCCAAACCCCTTTGTGAAGAACCTCCAAACATTTTATTTCCCCCTCCAACCGAACTGGCGGCTGGGTGTCAAATCGTTTTCTGGCGGTTAGGCGGCAACGGCATTTTGCAGGTCCCAGTAAGTCTTCCATTGGCCGCTTTGATCCATCGCCGCTAAGGCCATAATACCCTCGGCATTGGGACAATCCCACCGCATTCCGCCGCCCTTGAGCCTCCTCGTCAGCGTTTTACAAAATGCCTCCGTCGGACCGGAACCTATCGGCCAGCCCGCCGGTGCTTGGGCGGGCCAGCCTCGTTCAATGAATTTCGGATAATCGCACATATCAAATCTTCGAGCAATATACTGGATTACTTCTTTGAGCGACTTGCGTTTGCCCTTGCCGCGATGCTTCTTTCGTTCGTCCATCAGCCTTGTCAGTAATGCCGTCGGGCCGGCGGACCAAGCAGCAAAAACCAGTGCGGTTATCCAAGTTCGCAGAAGATTCCTCATGAGCTTCTTCATATACATCATTGCACACTATCTTGAGCAAAGTGTCAACGAACACTTCTCTTGATAAACTGAACACATATCGCTACACTCCATTACGCTCTCGCAGTCCTGCGATGACGCACCGAGATGGTTGTTTGGTTTGCGCTTATGCGTGCCGCCGATGTACGCAACAAAGGAGACGCGACAATGAAGATATTGAAGCTTTGGTTATTTTGGCTAACACTGTTTCCGGCGGCAGGCCTTGGCAGCGACCCGCCCCCGGAACAGTACTCGGTTATTGTGCGTCCCGCCGCCCGGCTCCAGCTCCCCGGGGTGGTGCATGGGGCGGCGGATGCCAACACTGCCGGCGACGTTGACTGCAGCAGCCCCGCGCACTGGGATGGGGACACCATGTATATGTTCTATTCCACCGGTCACCCTTTTCGATCATCCGGGCCGGACCTGGTCGGTCTTGGCCGGCCCTCGAAGCGCGTTGTTTTCGACAATGAAGCAGGATGGAAAATGGGCGGGCGCTGGATTGAGTCAACGCATAAGGCCGACGACGGTCGGTTGTATATGTGGTACCACAATGAGCCGCCTCTTTCCCCCGACAGGACCGCGCTGCGCATAGGCACGATGGTTTCGCAGGACAACGGGCTTTCGTGGCAGGATCTCGGTATTGTTCTGGAGGCGCCTCAAGGCTCCAACAATCTTGACTCGGCCAACAAATACTTTGTCGGAGGCAACGGCGATTTCGCGGTTGTTGCCGACCGCCGGAAAGAATACCTCTACTTTTTCATAAGCACCTATCACGCAGACACAAAAGAGCAGGGTATCGCTGTGGCGCGGATGGCCTATCAAGATCTGGCTCAACCAAAAGGCAAGGTCTTCAAGTGGTATCAAGGGAAGTGGACTGAGCCTGGCATGGGCGGCCGCGTCTCGCCCATATTTGGGGCGGCTATTGATTGGCATCGGCCCGACGCCGACGCATTCTGGGGTCCTTCTATTCACTACAACAAGCACCTGGATACCTGGGTGATGCTTCTGAATCGCGCGAAAGACAAGGACTGGACACAGGAAGGAATCTACGTAAGTCTCAACGACAATCTCTCCGACCCGACGGCCTGGACAAAGCCGGCCAAGATACTGGATGCCGGCGAGCTTGAGAAGTCCAAATGGTATCCGCAGGTTGTTGGCATGGATGCGTCAACGCGCGAAACAGATAAGCTGGCCGGCAGAATGGCACGACTTTTCGTTGCGGGCCTGTCCAAGTGGGAGATCGTATTCAATAAGCGAGGCGAACAAAGCGGAGGAAATGTCGAGGGCATGGTAAAGGAGTCGTCAGTTTCAGGAGAAAAGGGCCTTCAGGAAACCGACCTGTTTATTTCCGGCCAGGATGGGTACAAGGCGTATCGGATACCCGCCCTGGTTGTTTCAAATAGAGGGACTATTCTGGCAATTTGCGAGGCTCGCAAGAACAGCTTCTCAGACAAAGGGGATATCGACCTTGTGATAAAGCGCAGCCTTGACAATGGTGAAACCTGGACGGGAATGCAACTGATATGGGATGATGGCGATAACACTATTGGGAATCCCTGCCCGGTGGTGGACCGCCAAACAGGAACAATCTGGCTGCCGTTTTGCCGGAATAACGAAAGGGTATTTGTTACGAAGAGTACGGACGACGGCGCCACCTGGTCGGCGCCGGTGGAAATCACCGAAGCCGTGTCGCAACGGGAATGGACCTGGTGCGCCACCGGACCTGGCCATGGGATTCAGCTCAGCACAGGGCGGCTGCTCATCCCTTGCGACCACAAAATAAAGAACGCCGCCAAAGACAATCCTCAGTGGTACTTTTCTCACGTAATATACAGTGATGATAACGGCACGAGCTGGAAACTCGGGGGCGCTTTAGATGGGAAGACCAACGAGTGCCAGGCTGTCCAGACCGAGGACGGTTCTGTCTATTTGAACATTCGAAGTTACGAGGACCAGAACTGCCGTGCCTGCGCGTGGAGCACCGACGGGGGACTGACGTGGTCCAAGGTCGAGCTGGAGCAATCACTAATCGCGCCAAAATGCCAGGCGAGCATCGTCCGTTTCACCGATAGGAAGCATCATGGGAAGAACCGCGTGTTATTTTCCAGTCCCGCGGGCACAGAAAGAGAGAACTTGACTATCAGGCTCAGCTATGATGAATGTCGCACCTGGCCGGTCTCCCGCACGCTGTATCCGGGCAAATCCGCATATTCGGAATTGGCTATTGCTCCCGATATGACAATCTGCTGTTTCTACGAACGCGGCCAGAAGAGTCAGTATGAGAAAATTACCTTCGCCCGCTTTACCCTTGAATGGTTGACGCAGGGCGAAGATCATCTTGCGGACTGACAGAATGAAGGCCCAAAGTGAGCAGGTAAGGCCGTTTCACTCCTATCCGGAGTTGGATGATTGAGGCTTCAATCTGGGCTATTGAGACGAGACCGGTTTTGAAAGCAGCTTTGTGTAGAGGAACATCGGCTCATATATACCGTTGGCGCCGAAAACGTCGAAGTTGCATAGGACCCGTACCGTGATTCGATTATTTTGGCCCGGCATCAGCAAGCTGCTTACATCAAGCTCTATTTGCTGAGGGCGGAACCAGGGCATTTTGTAGGGCCGATGCCCCGCGTATTGGCCGTTTATCCAGACCCACGCTTCATTAACGAGAGCCAAGCCGTAGAGAATTACACTTTTTCCCTGAATATCAGCGGTGGCTTCAACATCGAATTGGTACCATGCTATGCCCTTATACGGCCTACCTTTCTCGTCATGCAGCCCTTGTGCGTCCCAGCCCGAGCTTATCTTCATGTGTTTCCATTCGCGTATATCTGTGGCCGGGTCCTGCCAGCGCTCATAAAGGCCATCGTCAAACGGGTCTGTGCGAAAACGAGCGTTCTCTGGAAGAATCGCTGCAAGTGTACCTTCCGGACCATGTGTTTTGGCCAGCGCCTGTTCCATCCGCTTTTTCTCCCACTCGCAGTCGTAAACGGCATAGGGGTGCCAGCCCATGAACGGCGAGATCTTGTTCATTTCATCCTGCAATTCCACCATCCGGCCGGCATGGCTGGCTGCTTGTGCAAAGTCACACATACGCTTGGCCTTTTCCATTGCCACGAATTCGCAGAGATGATCGTAAACAACTCGCTCAATATGCAGGTGCGCTCTGTCCTTTTCGGACTTCGCAGCTCTTTCCGCAGCGCGGATGTGAAACTCGAGCTTTGACATGAGCGGCTCGGTATATATCGCCCGGAGGACTACATCCTCGTGTCCATGCTGAGGCGCCTTCTCAAAAGCGTTTTCCAATGCGTCGTAGTAGGCCTCCATCGGCGCGGCGGCCTCGCCAAACCACTTGTCGAAAAAATCACGCAGAACAGCATTGACATCCGTCTCAACGTCCCATTCCAGCCGTGCACGAACCAGGCGCGTCGGAATTCCCGTCAATGCGAAATCTGCTTCATCCTGATCAAAGAAACCTATTACGCCCCATTCCTTGAGCAGTGGAATGTTTTTTCGGATACGGTGGACCATAGGAGTTATTGTGCCTTTGTGCACCAGCATCGTGTAATTGTAATTGTAAATCCACACCTTATCTGAGAGCTTGCACCATTGCCTGACCATTTGGCCCTGGCGCTGCATCTGCCAGCACTTTGGGTCGTCGTAGGCGTGGATTGTGCAGGCGCAGATATTGGCGAACATTATTGTGAGGTTCTTTGCGGGATTGAAGGGAATCTCCGGGGGCAGCTCCGGCGGAATGTCGCGGTTTGCATAGCCGTTCGTCGCAATGATATGGTCGGGAAATTCCTGGTTGACCTCGGTGAGGATCCTGTTCACGAAGTAAAACCACTCATTACTGATTGAGTATTCCGGCTCAGGGTCTCTGTTATTGGCCCCAAAGCCGTCGAAGCCGTTGCCTATCCTGGCACAGTTGTGGCACCAACAGCGAGGGTTTCCGTCAACGGGCGCAAAAGCCGTGACGCCCTTTCCGGTTTGAGCTTCAGCCTTGATGCGCTCCACGAAATGCTTGATCATGCCCTCGCTGGTCATACAAGGATGGTCCTTATCGCGAGTGCCGTCTTTTTTGAGGGCAAACCAGTCTGGATGTTCTGCGAACAGTGTTTCAGGCAGGTATCCCGATACGGAGCCATCGCTGGGAACGCCGAAAATTTCGTGGCTGCGAGGGTTCATCTTGTTGTGAATCTTCCACTCGGCGCACTCGGAGGCCATATTCCCGCGGGCATGCTCCCAGAAATCCCGAACCGGGAAGTCGGGACGTTGCGTGATATTCATAGCGCCAACGGTCACCGTTGACATGTGCGGTATTACTTCGCCCATTTCTCCAGGCATGAACCAGCGAACGCCAAGTCTATGCAGGAACTCGATGACGGCATACCGGGTTCCCAGGTAGGGTTCCGTGTCGTTGCCCGCCAAAACGAGGCGATTGCCGTATGTGCGGATGATAAAGCCCTCTTCGCGCAAATTCTTCGTTCGCCCCGACGGAATATCGAGGCCGGGGATCTCGTCGGTCAGCTTGCTTCGGCCTACAAGGACCACGCAGCCGGACGGCGGGGTGGGATCGCTCGCAATGGGCAATTTCGCCCCGCTGATCTTTTCGATATACTTTTGCAGCTCCTGTGCTGCAAATCGGGCGTTTTCGCTCGGTGAATCGGATATGACAATCGTCGCGGCTGACTGGCCATCGTGAGCGAGAATGAGTCTTGAATCAGCGGCTGGATCGTTATCTTTGACGGAAGAACCGGCTGAGCAAGCAGCCGCAAAAACGAAACCAGCAAGCAAAAAAAGGATGCCGAATCTGTGCATAAAAACGTCCTTTCGAATATCCTGTATGGATTGTAATTGACGCGCATCGGAGCCGTCAATAATCTGAACCGGAGATTTAGCCTTCATGCAGGAGTGCTTATGGTGACACTTGTATCCGTAACGGCTGCGGTCATCGGCTTTGCTGTTGGTGGGGGCCCCTTTACCACCCTAAGCCATCAAAAACAGTTGTTTCTTGACGATTACATAGTCAAGGCAATGACCAATATCGAGCGGAGGATTCATCCTGTGGAAAAGTACGATGGCAATCCTGTCCTTTGGGCCTCTGAACCCTGGGAGCCAAAGCTCGCCGTCCTCTATGGCTCGGTCATACAAGATGGCGGCAAGTATAGGATGTGGTATAAGGCGGGTATGGGGGTCGGATATGCGGAGAGCGCTGATGGAATCAAGTGGATTAAACCACAACTGGATTCGGTAAAGATCAGTGGTCAAAAAACGAATCTGCTCTTTGTTAAACGGGAGGAATTCACGGGTCCTGAAGCCTTCCCAACTTTCTGGGAGCTGTTTGGAGTGCACAAGGACGAACGAGATCCCGATGCCTCGCAGCGTTACAAGATGGGTTTTCTGAGCATCATCCGTCCCTACACCGGTCCGCGGCCGGATCCCTTTCACCCCACCGACCGCCGGGGCCTGGGCATTGCCGGCAGTCCTGACGGCATCCACTGGCGTCTTATTGACGCATGGGCAAGCGAGGCGATTTGTGACGGCGCTACTCACTGGATGTTTGACCCATCTCGTGAAGAGTACATACTTTACGGCCGAACCAAAAAGACCTTGCCGGAGGTCCAGGCCGCCTGGTCCAAGTACGATTGGTACGAGGAGTATCACTCCGGCAGGGCTGTTGCTCGGCTCGAGTCGGCTGACTTCCTGAATTGGGATTTCACCGAGCCGGCCACCGCCCCCGTTGTGATGACCGCCGATATCAATGACCAGCCGGGCACTGAAATCTACTCGATGATGGTCTTTCCATACGAAAGCGTGTACATCGCTTTGGTGCAGGTCTTTCACGCCAGGCCGGAAGCCTGTTATTTGGACGTGCAATTGGCTGTCAGCCACGACAGCCTGAACTTCACTCGCGTTGGCGACCGCACGCCGTTCATTCCCGTTGGCCCCATAGGCAGTTGGGATAGGTTCAATCACTCTCTGGCGAATAACCCGCCGATCCTCGCGGGTGATGAGCTTAGATTCTATTATGGCGGGCGAACGTATCGACACACGCCATACGAGGGAAAAGATACTGGTCCCAAGGCGGGAGGGATTGGCTTGGCGACTATCAAGAAGGACCGTTTCGTCTCCCTTCAGGCATCCTATGATGGTGGCGAGGTTCTCACCAAGCCTCTTAGACTCCTCGGCAGTGATTTGCATCTCAACGCTAAGTCTGACTTCGGCGAGATCTTAGTGGAGGTGCTCGATCTTGCCGGCAATAGCATCGCCAAGTCGAAACCGATTCGGAGCGACAGCCTTGACATTACTGTCGATTGGCAGGATGGCGGCTTAAAACGATCGGAGGACCCCGTTGTGCTGCGGTTCACGCTCAGGAACGCTTGCTTGTTTGCCGTCTGGTGTACGTAACCGCGACGAAGTAGTGCATATCATGTATGTGACACAGAATGAACGAGGTTACTCGTATCATAAATGCTATCGAACAGGGTGATACTCGGGCAGTAGATAAGCTGCTTCCAGCGGTATATGAGGCATTGCGTCCAGAACACAATTATTCTTGACATTGTAAGGCTTAATTGGCATACTGTCGCCAAGATTCTACGATTCGACCGAGCACTTAGAATTCTAAAGCGTGTGTCTCTTTGACAATTTTAGTGCTCTACCGAATAAACAATATTTGCGCGAGGGACGTAAATGAGCGACGCTGAAGAAAAAGCTAATATCCAGCCCGATAAGGACAAAACCATCCCAACCGCCAGCTTTCTACCAGGTGCGACCGCTCCTGGCAGCCAGATTGGCTCATATAAACTGCTGGGTATCTTAGGCGAAGGCGGTTGCGGTATAGTCTATCTGGCTGAGCAGCAGAAACCGGTTAGACGGCGGGTCGCTCTGAAGGTCATCAAGCCGGGTATGGACACCAAAGAAGTTATCGCCCGATTCGAGGCTGAACGCCAGGCCCTTGCCCTTTTAACCCATCCCAACATCGCCCAGGTGTATACCGCAGAAACGACTGAGGCCGGCAGACCATACTTCGTCATGGAATACGTCAAGGGCGTCCCCATCACAAAATACTGCGACACTGAAAAACTCACAGTTGAGCAGCGCCTCAAATTATTCATGCCGGTCTGCGAGGGAGTTCAGCATGCCCACCAGAAAGGAATCATCCATCGGGATATCAAACCATCGAACATCTTGGTGTCCATTGAAGCTGATAGGGCAATACCGAAGATTATTGATTTTGGAGTGGCCAAAGCACTCAGCCAGCCGTTAACTGACCGCACGCTTTACACCGAGCAGGGCCAGTTCATCGGCACTCCTGAATATATGAGTCCTGAACAGGCGGAAATGACACACCAAGACATAGACACACGCTCGGACATTTATTCGCTGGGTGTAGTGCTTTATGAACTCTTGACCGGCGTTTTGCCTTTTGATGCCAAAACGCTTCGGGAAGGCGGAATCGACCACATTCGACAAGTCATCCGTAATGAGGAACCGAAGACACCGAGCACAAGGCTGACAAACTTGGGTGAAGATGCCAACCAGGTTGCGGCAAGTCGTCGCACCGAGGCTCGAACGCTAACCAAGCAGCTACGCAAAGAACTCGAATGGATACCTCTTAATGCGATACGCAAGGAGCGGGCGCGCCGCTATCAGTCGGCCTCGGAGTTCGCAGACGACATTCAAAATTATTTGAACGGTTCCCCCTTGATTGCCGGGCCTGAGTCGGTAATGTACCGGCTCAAAAAGTTCGTACAGAGACACCGCACGCAGGCCATTGTGGGAGGTTTCCTGCTCGCCGTTGTCATCCTGTCGGCGGCGATCCTTGGACAATACCTGCAAGCCAGAAGAGTGCTGGAGGAATCCAAGGCCAAGCAGAAGGCGGTGGATGAGGAGAAAGCCAGGAGCTCTCTGTCCACCGCACAGGCGGATTACGCCAGCGGGCGATACGCAGAGGCGTTGAAGGCGCTCAAAGTCCTCGTTGACAACAAGCATGTCGGCTCACAGGCCCGCCTGCTTCGGGCCCGCATGGCGTTGGACCAGCCGGATGCAAATGTTGCCATCATCGATGAGCTGCAGGCATTGCTGAATGAACCGAACGATATCGCCTCCCAGGCTCACCTACTTCTGGCCAAGATCTACCTGGAAAGCAGAGCCGATGACGATAAGACAGCCAGAGAGCTGGAACGCAAAGCGACGGAGCATCTGCAGAAGGCGGAACGTCTGGCCTCGGATTCGGCGGATGCCTGCTTTGGCCGCGCCCTGCTGTCGGATACGCCCG
>Ga0315288_10007907_pt1 | contig 13459 bp, 13 predicted proteins | sample YL17G11_20_MG_FD_203454 | JGI IMG/M metagenome (GOLD analysis project Ga0315288, IMG submission 203454) | Sediment microbial communities from Yellowstone Lake, YNP, Wyoming, USA - YL17G11_20 | ecosystem: Environmental > Aquatic > Freshwater > Lake > Sediment | place: USA: Wyoming | collected...
GTGGGTGTTGGTGTTGGCGTGGGCGTGGGCGTGGGCGTGGGTGTCGGAGTTGGCGTGGGCGTGGGCGTGGGCGTGGGTGTAGGAGTTGGCGTGGGCGTGGGCGTGGGCGTGGGTGTGGGTGTGGGCGTGGGTGTAGGAGTTGGCGTGGGCGTGGGCGTGGGCGTGGGCGTGGGTGTAGGAGTTGGCGTAGGAGTAGGAGTAGGGGTAGGAGTAGGAGTTGGCGTGGGTGTTGGAGTAGGAGTAGGAGTAGGAGTAGGAGTAGGAGTTGGCGTAGGTGTGGGAGTTGGCGTAGGTGTGGGAGTAGGATCTGCAAATGCAATGCCCCATCCAGTAATAAAATCGGTTGTTGCAACTGATGTCCAATTGATTCCATCAGTCGACCTTGAAATTTGGTTTGTAGTAGAATCACCACCAACTGCATACCAGTTGCTGTCTGATCCATTCCAATCAATTCCATATGCATAACTGTTAAATATTGTTGTTCCAGCTATCCAATTAATTCCATCACTCGAATAAATGCTTGTGCTCGTTGTATCTAGTGCAACTGCAACCCATTGATTGCCATTCCATGCAACGCCTCCTCCCCCAACTGTAAAATCAGCTCCTGATGCTAGGGTCCAAGTTGTTGCATCATTCGAAAATGCAATTCTAGTAGTAGTAAACGATATTCCAACTGCAACCCAACGATTTGAAATTGAATCATATGCAACTCCTTGTCCTGAAACACTGAAACCCGATAGAAAAGTAACTGAACCCCAATTAGCTCCATTATCAGAAGAAGTGATAATTTTGTTTGAACCATCACCTACCGCAACCCACGTGTTGGCTGGTCCGGCTGCAATTCCTCGTATATCCCCCATGATTGTTTGATTATTAATTGTCCAAGTTAATCCATCATCATCCGAATATGCTAGATTGGTGGTTGCAGTATCATCACCACATGCAAACCATCTAGTTGGACTATATGCAATTCCATACCCCTTTCCAAAAATAGTAGGCGAACTTGCAACTCCAGTCCAACTGATTCCGTTATTCGAAGTTGCAATTGTAAAGGTTCCTTCTCCAACTGCAACCCACTTTGTTCCAGTTGGATTGCATGCAACTCCATAACATGTGTTAAATATAGTTACACCTGTAACTCCGGTCCAGACCGTTCCATCATAATATGCGATTGAATTTCCAACTCCACCTTCAACTGCTTGTCCAACTGCAACCCCGATTACTGACATTTTTATATAAATGCGATATAAAATAAATTTCACAATGAAATGATTCAAACAAATACATCAAAATGAACATGTTGCATGATTGCATGGGTAATAATTTGATTATTTTGCACTATTTACTTTACATGATAATTTTGTTAGAATACCATTCGGGCGCAGGTCGGGTCTTCTTCCAGGTTGCAATGCGCTGTTTTTCGGGCGACATGTAGTATGCCCGATACGATTCCACTGCATTGCCGTTACGCGCCTTGTATTCATCCGGCATCGCCAGCGCAAACGGAGTCAGGCCCGCGCGTGGGCGCATAAATAAATCGTCGCGCGGCACATTGCGACGCAACAGCTGAGCAACTTCATACGAACGATGGAACTTGGTTTCCGGGTGTCCGTATCGAACTCGCCACTCCTCGTGCAGCGCCTCCACGAGGTCCAGCGTCCAGATGAAGTTGTCGCGCGATGTGCGCACCCAGATGCTGACGGGATGATTCAAATGCGCCTGCTTGTACAGTTCGTCCTTGATTGGCGTGTCGGGGACCAGAACGTGCATCGCCGTGCACAGCATTTGCACCGCCTCCAACAGAATTTTCGAGACGTGCTTGTCCATGTAGGCTTCGGCGGCTTCGGTCGGGATCAACGAGAGAATAAACAAGTTCATTGTATTATGAATCAATACAGAATGGAGAATATGATGACTCGATTTCAAATGCTAAATTGAAATCAATTATTTTTCAAATGCATGATTTTCAGAATAACATGATTATAATGTTATTTCATTGTATAGAAACCATGTCATTGAGACGGACAAAGTCGGAAGGAGACCTAGAAACATATATAACTAATGATTTGAATAAGCACATGGATGAACCATCCGCAAATAGAATTGAAAGGGTATTGGGAAAGAAATATGCTAGTAGTGTAAGATTATACAAGTTTCCCATTGAAAAATGCAAAGAAATTAAGGCATACAAAGTACTAGAAGAAAACAAGTCAGAAGAGACAAAGCGAATATTAAAAGAGATAAAAGATAAAAAAAAATCAGAATTTGACCATCTAGTTAGCACGTTTAGTGTGTTGCCTGAAAAGGATATAGATTTCAATTCACTCGCAATAATATCACATAAATTGGCAGAAAAATTTGCGAGAGACAGTGGTGATTTTGATGTAGGACCACTGAAGAACACAGAGTTAGTGGAATTTCATACGTATGCAACAACTCATTCAGAGAGGCATCTGGGATTATTGAAGAAGCACATTGATGATGAAGGAGCAGTGTCTTACAATACAATAACAATGATATGGTATTTAATTAAAGACAAAGAGGTGGATGGAGGAAACATTATTTTTTATGCTCCTCAACCGCGCGAGAAATCTGTGGCACATTGGCATAAACATCATGTTATGCCGCCAGACCGTGAAGTAAAAATAAATTTGTGGGAACAAATGGGTGATGTTAGAGAGAACTGTGTGTGTCTAATATTTAAAGGGGACATTGTGCATTCTCCCGAAACCATGGGTGGGACAGGAGAAAGATCAGCAATCGTTTTTCAGTTTGTAAGAATAGATAAATCAACAGAATCAACAGAATCAACAGAATCAACAGAATCAACAGAATCAACAGAATCAACAGAATCAACAGAATCAACAGAATCAACAAAAGGTGGAAATAAAAAAAATAATACAAAAAAAAACATAAAAACGCTGAAACGTTGTTCACGCAGAGCATACAATGAGGGCGAGTGCTATAACTTCCAGGCACTTGGGTGCGACGTGCTGAACAAACCCAGGACCGCTCTTTTTTTCAAAAGTGTCCGGGAGAGAGAAGCGTACGCAAAATCCAAAACCGGAAAACGTGCATTGAGCCGGTGCAACAGGTTAAGCCGGTATTCGGTTGTCAGCGCAACCCGTGGCAGAAAACCCATAAAAGCTCGTGTATAGGACACATTGACTGTGCATGTGGTTGCATGTGGTTGCATGGGTTGCATGGGTTGCATGGGTTGCATGGGTTGCATGGGTTGCATGGGTTGCATGGGTAATAATTTAAATAATATTTTACAATTTCAGTTTATAAACAAAATCAAAATGACAAGTGAAAATGATTTAATACATTTGCCAGTTTCATTGGGTGAAGCAATGGACAAATTGACCATTTTGGATATCAAATTGGACAAAATCAAAGACAACCGACGAACGGATGTCCAAACTGAATTCGACTTATTGTATGAAACGCTGCGTCCTTTTTTGATTGAATACAATCAATTGTATCAATCCATGAAGAAAGTGAATTTGATCATATGGAACATGATGGATGCTTTGAGAGACGGCGATATCGAAAATGAAGAGTATTTAAAAGTGTGTAAAGAATGCATCGAATTCAATGACATTAGATTTAGGGTTAAAAATAAAATCAATCATGCATCAAAATCATTGTTGAAGGAACAAAAAAGCTACAAAATGAATAAATTGCGAATTGAGTTGTCAGATTCCATCAATGACGTCAAAGATTTTGTAAAACCCATCAAGTATTATTCATTGTTTTATGATGAAATAACAATCAAACATTGTGAAAACACTTTACTCAAACCTCATTTTGAATATGATCCAACCATTGCATTTGATGTAGAAAATGAAGAGGCAAACTGTGCAAAAAGACAGTTTGTGTTTGCAAATGATCATTATGACAAAGATGCAATAAATTCCATTTTTGAACTAACAGAAGATGCAATGGATGCCATTTTATAGAAAAATTTTGAACAGTTTCAACTTAAAATATGATTTAAATGCATAATGTTCAAATGAATATAGTTAAAATCGAATGAGCCGCATCAATATATACAATCCAAACATTGCGTCATACACCAAATCCGCAATAGATGCAATTGAGTCGGGATGGATTTCGAACCACGGAAAATACATTGGTTTGGCAACCGAAAGGTTGAAAGAAACGATGAAATGCAAGCATGCAATTTTGATGGCAAACGGCACGTGCGCCACCCATTGCTTGTTCCTTGCATTGAAGCATGTGCACCCCGCCATCACTAAAATTTATGTGCCAAACAATGCATACGTTGCCGCGTGGAATGCGGCCTTGATGGAGTATTCCGAATGCCAGATGTCGGTCATGCGCATGGATGCCAGCACGTGGAACATTTGCACGGACGAGGACTACATCGCAACCCTGGAACCGAATGCAGCCATGTTGGTGGTGCACAATTTGGGCAACGTTGTCAATGTGCCGCGCCTCAAGCGCCTGCGCCCGGACATCGTGTTTGTGGAAGACAATTGCGAGGGATTTTTAGGCAAATATGGGGAACATGGCGATCAGTATTCAGGAACAAGCGACGCCACCTTGTGCGCATCCGTGTCATTTTATGGGAACAAAATAATAACCACCGGGGAAGGGGGGGCCTTTTTGACCAATGATGATGCCATCCACGAGCACATTTTAAAAGCGTACTCACAAGGCATGTCGGCCAAGCGGTATGTGCACGGGGTGCATGCCTACAATTACCGCATGACAAACGTGCAGGCGGCGTTTTTGTATGACCAACTGTCCGACCTGGACACCATCATTGCGCAAAAAACAAGAGTGTTTGAAACGTATCGAACACTGTTGAATGGGTATGACCTGATTCGTTCGGGGCGCGTGCGCTTATTCGAAAAAGAAGCCGGCACGCAGTCCACCCACTGGATATTTGCGTTGCGCATCGTGGGTAATCCGAAAACGGTGGACGAAACCGCTGCATTTTTTGACGCGAACGGCATTGACATCCGCCCGTTTTTTTATCCCATCCACGCGCATGCGCATTTGTCGGGTTTTACTGGCGTCAATGGCGACGATGATGCGGTTTCCGTGATGCTGAACCAAGAAATCCTCATGGTGCCGTCGTCCCCCGACATAACGCTGGATGAACAGCGACGGGTTATTGACACTGTGCATACATTTATCATGCAGTTAAATGGAATTCATGCGCAAACAATTCAAGATAATCCCAATGACATGACCATGATGAGTCGCATGATTCACATAATAAAAAGCGACAATGACAATTTGAATTTTAGGTATTTTAACACTCGCGCAATTGAAAATGCGTTGCAAACTCATGTAATCACAAATGTGTATTACAATGCAAATGATGCAACCAATAACTTCATTGGATATACGCACATTGATTTTGATGCACGTGAAAACCGGCATTGGTTTGGAATTTACATTTGCAAATCATATCGTGGAAAAAAATATGGCGCATTGTTGTTGAATGACATCATTCACCAATTTTGCATTCAAACAAATTATCAGTACGACGTGTATTTGAGCGTTGATCGCACCAATCCGCATGCATTGCACCTGTATGAAATGAATAATTTTGAGATAGTTGATACGCATGACACGTGTTATGTAATGCGACGCAATTTAAAATGAGGGAATTAATTATCATCTTTTGACTATTTCCCAGTTTTCATATGAATTGTGATACCCAACTACATCATACTTGGTTGAAATGCACTTTTTTTTCACATTTTTTAAATCAAGAAATGGCATTAAACAGGAAAACGCACTATCACTGATGTGAATTTCAGTGGCATTTTCAATCAATGTGCAGTAATCTAATAGATTGTCCGACAATAATTCTGCACTCCATAAATGATGATGACAATTGTTTGCCAAATCAGAGTAATAATTAAAATTCGGATGAAACACGGGCAATTCGCTGTCCACATGCACATTTGCTCTTTCATCATAATGTCTATAGTTAATGTGGCGATGGTCATGCAAAAAAATGTATTTTTCACCATATTTGCTGACAATTGAATTGTATAAATTTAGTTCTCTTTCTTTGTTTCGATTGATGTCTTCATAATCATATCTCGTGCTGTATGGAAGATTTATTTGGTCATAGAATCTTATCCAGAAATTGCTTTCATCAAAATTAGGAGTATAATGACCTGTTGCTAATACGACGTGGTTTTTTATTTTAGATTTGTGTTCTTCTATCAAATTAGCTGGAGCGAGATGCTGATTGTAAGTTCCATCCATGATTAAAATCTCAACATTATCGTACGATTGATACAACTGCAGCACGGTGTGTCTATTGCGATGCAAACAAAATATGAAAACATTTTTGTATATTTTTTGAAAATGTCTTACTGCAGCATACATTGTGAAGTTGTCTCCAGTGCTCAAATGAAATAGACATATGCAAGTGGCCTCTATTGGTGAAATGCAAGTGGCCTCTATTGGTGAAATGCAAGTGTCCTCCATTGGTGAAATGCAAGTGTCCTCCATTGGTGAAATGCAAGTGTCCTCCATTGGTGAAATGCAAGTGGCCTCCATTGGTGAAATGCAAGTGGCCTCCATTGGTTTGGTAAAATGGTTATAAGGTTTATGAATATAAAGTGTATGAATATATTATTTTGCACTTTTTACTTTAAATGATAATTTTGTTAGAATACCATTCGGGTGTTAGAATACCATTCGGGCGCAGGTCGGTTCTTCTTCCAGGTTGCAATGCGCTGTTTTTCGGGCGACATGTAGTATGCCCGATACGATTCCACTGCGTTTCCGTTACGCGCCTTGTATTCATCCGGCATCGCCAGTGCAAACGGAGTCAGGCCCGCGCGTGGGCACGTAAATAAATGGTCGCGCGGCACATGGCGACGCAACAGCTGAGCAACTTCATACGACCGATGGAACTTGGTTTCCGGGTGTCCGTATCGAAAACGCCACTCCTCGTGCAGCGCCTCCACGAGGTCCAGCGTCCAGATGAAGTTGTCGCGCGATGTGCGCACCCAGATGCTGACGGGGTGATTCAAATGCGCCTGCTTGTACAGTTCGTCCTTGATTGGCGTGTCGGGAACCAGGACGTGCATCGCCGTGCACAGCATTTGCACCGCCTCCAACAGAATTTTCGAGACGTGCTTGTCCATGTAGGCTTCGGCGGCTTCAGACGGGATCAACGAGAGAATGAACAGATTCATTGTTTCACAGTGAACAAGAGAACATGCGACCTTATTTCAAATGCTAATTTGAAATCAATTTTTTTTCAAATATAATATCATTTCATTGTATAGAATCAATGTCATTGTATAGAATCAATGTCATTACGACGGACAAAGTCGGAAGGAGACCTAGAAACATATATAACTAATGATTTGGATAAGTATATGGATGAAACAACCGCAAATAGAATTGAAAGGGTATTGGGAAAGAAATATGCTAGTAGTGTAAGATTATACCGGTTTCCCATTGAAAAATGCAAAGAGCTTAAGGCATACAAAGTACTAGAAGAAAATAAGAAGGACGATACAAAAAAATTATTGGAAATGGTTGAAGTTGAACGCCAACGCGCCAAACATGCGGCCCGAGATTTAGAAGTTAAACCATTTTTCATTCATAAAATAGAAAAATCCTTCAATTTATTTTTTAATACAAGATGGATTAACAGGAAACCTGTCATAGCCAAACCGATAAAAGAATCGGATGTATCCACCGCTGCGTCGGCTGTGCCATTTGTGCCATTTGTTCCATTTGAACCAGAAATAGATTTTAATGCACTGGCGATAGTATCACACAAAATAGCAGAAAAATTTGCGAGAGATAGTGGTGGTGATTTTGAAGTAGGAAAATTACAAGACACAGAGTTAGTGGAATTTCACACGTATTTAGCAACTCATTCAAACAGACGTCTGGGAGACTTCGCGAAGCACGATGATGATGGGTCAGGGAAAGTAATAACAATGATATGGTATTTAATTAAAGACAAAGAGGTGGATGGAGGAAACATTATTTTTTATGCTCCTCCTCCCGCACGGGATTGGCGGTCACGCGGGGTTGTGCCACCAGACCGCGAAGTGATAATAAATTTGTGGGACCAAATGGATGATGCAAGGGAGAACTGTGTGTGTCTAATATTTAAAGGAAATATGTTGCATTCACCTGAACCTATGGGTGGGACAGGAGAAAGGTCAGCAATCGTTTTTCAGTTTGAAAGAATAGATAACCCTGCCAAACGTGGAGGAAAAAGAAAAAATAGGAATCGCAATACAAGAAAAATAAAAAAAATAATACAAAAAAAAACATAAAAACGTTGAAACGGTGTTCGCGCAGAGCATATCGCGCAGGCGAGTGCTACAACTTCCAGGCACTGGGATGTGACGTGCTGAACAAACCCAGGACCGCTCTTTTTTTCAAAAGTGTCCGGGAGAGAGAAGCATACGCAAAATCCAAAACCGGAAAACGTGCATTGAGCCGATGCAACCGGTTAAGCCGGTATTCGGTTGTCAGCGCAACCCGTGGCGGAAAACCCATAAAAGCTCGCGTAGCATCATCATAATTAGGATTAGGTCGCCTTGTGCACCTCGTCGTGGCACCGGGTGCACAGCGCCATCAAATTGGCCACGTGATTTTTCGGCACGTGCCCAATGTAATTCTGGCTGTCGGCATCCTTCTGCGGCAGCAAGTGGTGCACTTCTTGCGCCAGTTCCACGGCGCACCGCTCGCACACGCCCTTCAGCTTGCGCGCGTTGAAATGCGACGGTTCGAACGACAGGATGCCGAGGTCGGACGGCGGCGCCCGGTGCCGCAGCCGAACCGCATTCGCGAACTCCAAGAAATCATTCGGCAAGTGCATGGCCTTGCAGACTTCAAGCCCATACATGCTGGCCCCCGGCCCGTCCGCCAGCTTGCGCCCATAAACCAGCTCATCTTTGCTCTTATCATACACCACAGTCAGGTGCTTCATGCACAGCCGGGGCAATGAGCGCACTTCGTCGTACCCGTTGATTTCGTGCATGTGCGTCGCAAATAGGAAAGTGCAGCCCACTCGGTGCAGTTGCGTCAGTCCCGCGACAAAAATGGCGATGGCCGAATCCATTTCGGTGCCGCTGCAGAGCTCGTCGCCGAGAATGAGACTGCGGTCGGTGGCCGTGCGCAGAATGGCGCGCAGCTCGCTCATTTCCACCTGGAACGTGGAGAGCCCCTTGAACAAGTTGTCGTTGCCGAGGATGCGCGTGAAGATGGTGGTATACGGGCAAAACCGGAATGAAGAGCACGGCACGTAGAGACCGGCTTGTGCCATGATGATGGCGATGCCGATTGCGCGAATGAGGCTCGTTTTTCCGACGGCATTGGTGCCGTAAATGAGCATGCCCCGGGGGGCGAAGCCCACAGGAACGACCGCACCCCCAGATGTGCCTTCGCACCGGGGGGGCCCAGATGTGCCTTCACCAAGTGCCACGTCATTCGCCACGTAGGTTTCGTCCTCGTTCAGCCGCTCGATGAGGCAGTGGCGCAGGTCGCGCGCGTCAAAAAACGACTTGGAATCCGATCCACCATTGGATGCCACAATTGTCGGCTTGCAGAACTTGAACTTGACGGCAATGTGGCACTGGTTCTGCAATAAATCCATCGTCGTGGCGAAGTGAATGAGCTGCTGGAACTCGGGCTCCCAGTCGCGCAGCTTGTCCACGAAGCCGGCGTAAATCTGCCCCACGATTTCCTTGATTTTTTGGTTCGACGCGATGATGCTGCGGCACAGCTCCTCCAGCTGCGGGCTCGTGATTTCGTTGTTGGACCCCGTTGCAGTGGGGAATGTCAGCGCGAGCAACGAAAACCAACGCTGGTCGGGCCCAATGCGCACCTGATCCAGTTTCTGCTGCTTGATTTGGTCGGCCAGCAGTTTGGTGCGGCGCTTTGTGGCTTGCAGCGAAATGCCGCCCTTTTCAGTTTCGTGAATCTTGACGAAGTCGGAGGGGTTGAATCGGGTTTTGTCTCCGCTCAAAATGATGGAATCCAAATAACTCTTCATCTCGGACAAGGTTTTGGTCGCGGTTTCATTTTGCGCGCGAAGGGTGTCCAATCCCGCATGAATGCCGGCGCGCACAAAGTCGCATTCCCCCAGGTCGGCACCCACGTTGGCGCACTTGTCCATGTGGAACGCGGTCTCCAAATGCAGGCGCAGCCGCGCGCACACGTCGGACACGGATTCGTTTGTTTTGGGTGGCAGCGCATTCGTTGCGTTCAAATACGAAACAGTGGCGGTGTCGATTGTTGCGTGCAGCTGGCCGATAATAAATAAGCTCCCGTGCAACGAATGCAGCATTTGCGGCGCACACTTGCGCATCATGATGAGGCGGTTCAGTTTTTCCAGGTCTTTCAACTGTGCCAGCTGGGGGCGCCAAGCGTCTGTTGCATTGTCAGCTGAAATCAAGTGCTCGGTTATGTCGTACTCACGTTGAATCTTGGAAGTGGAACAGGACGGGTTAAGGAGCCGGGTGCGAAAGTGGCGCGCGCCCATGGGCGTCATGCAATTGTTCAAGAGCTTGCACACGGACGAGCACTTGCCCTTGGCGCCGCTGTCGTCGTCAATGATGTTGAGCTGCTTGAGCGAGTGGTTGGCGAGCACCATGCGGTCCGACGAATTTTCAAACACGGGTTCTGCAATGCGCTGCACCAGGTGCGGGTTGTGCTCGTGCACGAAATTCAGCAGGTAAGTCAGTGACTGGGTCGCGAATTCGTATGTGGCGAATTGCAGCCACTCGGATTTCGACGACCGCAAGAACCGATCCATGATATCGCGCTGATACACCTGCTTTTTGGATTTTTGGACCGCGTCATTGGTGGAGTCCAGCCGGTGCACCAGGCGGGCACAGGTGGCGATGCCGGTGAAGTTCAGCAAATCCTCAACCTGTTTTTGAGAGAAATTGTGCGTGATAATTATGACCTCGCTCGGCGCGTGCGAGGAAATGAAGCGCTCCAATTCATCGTACGTGGTGGGCGCGTGCATGAGCTCCGTCTCCGCTTCAAACACGCTGGAACGCCCGGTGAAAACGTCGATGTTGGCCATGCCGATGACGGTTTTGGCGCGCATGCGCTCTATGCAAATGCAGGCCACGCAATTGGACAGCGCGGCCGATTCGCCGTTGAAGAACGTGCCGGGCGAATAAACACCGCTTAAGGCGCGCTCAATTTGCGCGTCCTGGGAATGCACCACCGCGGTATAACCGGCCTCCTGCAGCTTGTTCAGATACTTTTCCAGACTGTAATCCCGGAATCCGGCCATCATGACGCCGGGGGCTTTGTTGGCGCACGCCAGTTCGCACGTGCGGCAGAAGTCGTCGATGGTTGCGCGGTCATTCATCTCGCCGTAGCATTCATAAAACGCGCCAACCTGCATGAGGAGGAAGGTTTTGGGGCCGTATTTCGCCGTGGCTTCTTTGCTGAGTCGCAGGTAGTCCTTGATGAGAGACATTGTGTTTGTATTGTTTGATTGGATATCAAAATTGTAGTTTGATATGCGAAGGTTAATATGCAATGAATTTCTCTCTTTAAATGCATTTGGTTTTGTGTTTTATCATGATAATCGTCGTGATTTCTTGTGACTGCGACGGTTTGCCTTTGTCTTTCGTTTTGTCCTTCTTGCTTTTATCCTTCTTGTCCTTCTTGTCCTTGCACCTCCTCCAGCGAGTGTTGATACAAAATCATATATCGCGACTGATTTATTGGAGCCAGCATACACTAAATGTGCTGGTGTAAATGATGGCAGCAACACTTGGATTAATTTAATAAAAATAATTCTACCGGGTATTTTGGGGTTTTCCTCTGCACCTGGATTTGCAGTTATTACATAGATGCGATCGGGTCCAATCGCTGCAAACATGCGTTTCAATAGATTTAACCGACCACATTCTGGTTCTACTCCAATGTAATCTGAAAAAATATATTTCGCGTATTGGGCCAACCATTTGTCTGAGACACTGTATGGGTTTTCTGGAAAATTCAACCCGCTGAATTGACTCAGCAACATGTCAAAGTCGAAAAAATACAGACCTGTGCGCCTGCGTGCTTCTTCATTTTCGATGATGTTCTCAATTATCTCTCTTGTTATTCCTGTACCGACTGAGAATGATCTAAATTCTTCCGCAAATGCTCTGAAATTTTCCGCAACGGGGTCTGTCATTTTACGTGCAATGTATTCATCTTTTTGTCTCGCACAATCGAATGATGTCGTTTGACCGGTTTCATCGTGCAATTTTATTATATCTGGCAAACACCACACTGAACTTAGATTCCATCCATTGTCTCTGGACACACGTTGAACATCATTTATATTAGGGCGTTGATCGTCGAAAAACAAGTGGGTGGAATGGTCAGATGGAAAAGCAAATGCTGATCCATGCATTGCCCTCGGCAGCCGCACTGGTTGCATTTTATACACAATACTGTTATTTTATTTTTTTAATCCAATTCAAGTGTCCACCGTGTTCTCGTCGGATTTGAGGAAGTTGTGCAGCATAACGTGCTTGTTCGTGTTGTTCACGTCCCCAGTCATTTTTGCGGATTCATAAATGTTGCGGAGCACGTCGGGGGGTGCGTCGGACCCCACTTTAATGAGTCCATGGTCGTGCAGATACTTGCGGATTTCCACGATGGATTCGCGTCGCAGCACACCGTGCTCCTCCTGAATCTTGCGGCGGGTGTCGCTGTTCTTAATGAACACGCCGACAATCTTGCCACTGGCATGCTTCCCGAGCCTGTATTTTTTGGTTATTGTCTGTTTTATTTCCTTTTTTATCTTTGTGGGAACCATTGTGTTAATGGGGTCATCATCATTCGTGTTCGCATGATTCGTCTCATCGGCCGTCGCAGTGGTCATCGATTCATTTGTCTCAGCATTCTGATTGGCGGCGGTTTGTTTGGCGTGGATGTTCATTTGAATTTCTCTCAATTTGCGTTGTCGTTCTTGAATCATTGGATCCAACTCTGCTTGTTGCGGTGGCGACTGTGTTTCTGAAAACAACGATTTTTTTAGGGTGGTGTTGTGATGATTGGTGTTCTGAACATGTGTATTTTGATTGCGGTGATACGTGCGATACGTTGGTTTGATTCCACCGCGCAAGCACCCATACGGCACATCTTTGAATGCAATCTTATTTGAGATTTCAGTTTGTTTGGGTTCGGATGATGGCTGCATTTGACACGTTTGAATTTGTTCCGACATGAATTGAGAGAAATTGGGGGCGGGGGAAATGCTAGACTGCGTCAATGTTGCGGGGTGTGGTTGCAACTCGGGTGGCAATTCCAGCGACACTTCTTGCATCATTTGTGGTTGTAGTTGCATTGGTTGCATTGGTTGCATTGGTTGCATTGGTTGCATTGGTTGCATTGGTTGCATTGGTTGCATTGGTTGCATTGGTTGCATTGGTTGCATTGGTTGCATTGGTTGCATTGGTTGCATTGG
>Ga0315288_10007909_pt1 | contig 13457 bp, 13 predicted proteins | sample YL17G11_20_MG_FD_203454 | JGI IMG/M metagenome (GOLD analysis project Ga0315288, IMG submission 203454) | Sediment microbial communities from Yellowstone Lake, YNP, Wyoming, USA - YL17G11_20 | ecosystem: Environmental > Aquatic > Freshwater > Lake > Sediment | place: USA: Wyoming | collected...
GAGTCCGTGTCTTGCTCAGCGCCGAGGGGCTTGACGGCGACGTGCAGTGTGGCGCTGCGCACGCCACCGGGCGGGACCTTGTAGTGAAACGACAAGCAGCGCAGTCTGTCGACCTGCTCATCGCCGAAGGGGACGCGTCTCGTATCACACTCCCACAGTTGGTTGGCGGTATCGTTGTCCACGGCATTGACTACGGTCCCTTTGCCGACCATGGGGCTGGCCGCTGCTTCACCCTGTGGCTCGGCCCGCACCGGCGATCGGAGCCATCCACTCACCGCCGAGGCTGCCATGACGCAGGCCAGTGCGGCGAGCGCTGGCCAGAGCCATCTGGGGTACAGTCTATCCCGTCTGTCTTTGGTCATCATTGGGCTCCCCCTTGAATGTTCGTGACGGAGTAACTTGGCCCTGTCTGCACCCCCCCTGGGGGGGCTTCCACCACCCAGGGCAGTTACGCTTGTCTGCGGGGACGGTACTGGATCGCCTCCGCCAGATGGTGCGTCTTGATCTCCGCCGCACCCTCCAGGTCCGCAATCGTGCGTGCCAGTTTGAGGATGCGATGAAAGGCGCGGGCGCTCATGCCCAGTTGCTGCATGGCCGAGCGCACCAGGCTCTTGCCGGCGTCGTCCAGCTTGCAGTACTCGCGCACCTGGGCCGGGCCCATGTCGGCGTTGCACAGCAGGGGCAGGTCGCCGCGCGCGCCGCCCAATGCCCCGCCAAAGCGCCGCCGCTGGATCTCCCGCGCCCGTTCGATGCGCTCGCGGATGTTGGCGCTGGGCTCGCCCAGGCGCTCGTCGGTCAGCTTGTCGTACTCGACGCGCGGCACTTCGACATGGATGTCGATGCGGTCGAGCAGTGGACCGGAAAGGCGCTTGCGGTAGCGGTTGATCATCATGGGGCTGCACGTGCACTCCTTGACCGGGTCGCCATAGTATCCGCAGGGGCAGGGGTTCATGGCGGCGACGAGCATAAAGTTGGCGGGGAAGGTCAGGCTGCCCGTGGCGCGGCTGATGGTCACGATCTTGTCCTCCAGCGGCTGGCGCATCACCTCCAGCACGTGCTGGTTGAACTCGGGCAGCTCGTCCAGGAAGAGCACGCCGCGGTGCGCCAGCGAGATCTCCCCGGGTCGCGGCCAATGCCCGCCGCCCACCAGTCCGGCATGGCTGATGGTGTGGTGCGGCGCGCGGAAGGGGCGTTCGGTGACGAGAGGCTGGTCGGCGGGTAGCATCCCGCTGACGGAGTAGACCTTGGTGATGTCAAGCGCCTCGTCAACGGTGAGCTTGGGCAAGATGGATGGCAGGGCGCGCGCCAGCAAGGTCTTGCCCGCGCCGGGCGGTCCGGACATCAGGACGCAGTGCGCGCCGGCGGCGGCCACCTCCAGCGCGCGCTTGACGTGCTCCTGACCCTTGACGTCGCAAAAGTCTGTGCCATAGCGCGGCTGGTCCAGCAAGTCAAAGTTGAACTGGCACTGGAAGGGAGGGATGGGCTTCAGGTCCTGCAGGTGGCCCACCAGCTCGCTCAGGTTGGTCACGGGGATGATCTCCACGCCGGACACGAGCGCCGCCTCGGATGCGTCTTCGACTGGCACGTAGGCACGTTTATAGCCCTGCTGCTTGGCCACGCTCATCATGGGCAGCACGCCCGGGGTGTGGCGCACGCCGCCATCTAGCGATAGCTCTCCCACGAACACCGAGGAATCCAGGTCGGGCCAGATCTGGCCGGAGGCCGCGATGATGCCCACGGCGATGGGCAGGTCGTAGGCAGGGCCTTCCTTGCGCAGGTCGGCCGGGGCCAGATTCACGGTGATGCGCTGGCCGGGGAAGGAGCATCCCGAGTTCTTGATCGCCGCGCGGACACGCTCGCGGGATTCCTGGATCGCTGCGTCGGGCAGGCCCACGATGACAAAGCTGCTGAGTCCCTGCGAGATGTCCACCTCGACCTCGACGGCCGCGCCCTCCAGGCCGATGAGCGCGAAACTCGTGACCTTGGCCAGCATGGCTGTGCCTCCTCGGTGGGAGTTGGGTTGTCTGGAGCGGATTATAGCGCAAAACCGATGGGCGTCCAAGGTCATCACAGGATACGGCGGCCAGTGCAGGGCAGGCGCCTTGGGGAAGGTCACGTGTCGGTCCAGCGCATCGGAATGTCATGGTTACGACGTTCCAGAGGATTCTTGTCGGGATGCGGTGGCCGGCATATAATCTGAGTCAAAGCATGAGAACCCAAGGAGCACACCCGCATGTATCGTCTCGTCTTCTGTGACCTGGATGGCACGACCATGACCTTTGAGCACATTGTCCGTCCCGCCGTGCGCGAGGCCATGCAGGCCGTGGTGGACGCCGGCCGTTGGATCACGGTTTCCAGTGGCCGCGGCTTTCAATTGCTCAAGCCGTTCCTCGACCAGGTGGTGATCAATGCACCGCTGGTCTGCTGCAACGGCGGCCTGATCGTCGAGCCGTCCACGCGCGAGGTGCTCTACGTCCGGCCGATGCCCTTGCCCATGGCGCGCGACATCGTGCGCTGGTGCCAGCAGCAGGAGCTAGAGGTTTGGGTCTACCTGGATGACCTGGAGACCATGCTCGAATACCGGCCCGCCGAGCCGGGTGCGGTACTGCGCCGCGATGGGGCCATCGTGCGCCAGGTCACGGATCCCATCGCTGAACTGACGAGCCCGCCGCACAAGCTGATCGTCCTGCCCGCCTCGTTGGAGGGCATGCCTGCGGTGATTGCCCGCTTGCAGGAGCACCTGGGTGACCAGGCGCGTGTGATGGCCTCTAGTCCGCGCGTGATCGAAGTGGTCCTGCCCGGCATCTCCAAGGCGGCCGCCCTGGCCCGAGTGGCGGACCGTCTCGGCGTGAAGCGCGAGGAAACCTTGGCCATCGGCGATGGCGACAACGACGTTGACATGATCGAATGGGCCGCCTGTGGCGTGGCCATGGGCAACGCCACGCCCAGGGCCAGGGCTGCGGCGGATTGGATCGCCCCCACGGTGGAAGAGGACGGCATGGCCGCGGCTCTGCGTCGCTTCGTGCTGCCTTTGATTTGACGCCGGCCCAGCCTGCGCTATACTTGACATGGTTGCGCTACACGGCTGCAAGTCGCCGCAACCCGGATTTCGCAGGAAAAGGACGGTGGAGATGATGAGACGACCTGATCTAGAGTGCGTTACCTTCGCAGACAGATGGTGAACCGGTCATGAAGCTTTCGGCTCTGTTGGCAGACCTGGCCCACGAAACGGTTGGACCCCAGCGAAGCACGTCCTCCGATCCCGAGGTGACGGGCGTGGTGTGCGACTCGCGCCAGGTGCAGCCGGGGAGTCTCTTTGTGGCCATCGCCGGGGTGGACGTGGACGGCCACGCCTTTATTGGAGACGCTCTGGGGCAAGGCGCTGTGGCGGTCGTCGGGCAGCGGCCCGCATCCCGCCTCTTCCGCAGGGGCGCGGATGTGCCCTACGCCGTTGTGGCTGACTCGCGAGAGGCGCTGGCCCTTCTGTCAGCGGCCTGGAATGGCTACCCGGGCCGCAAGATGCGCGTCATCGGCGTGACGGGCACCGAGGGCAAGACGACCACCGTGCGCCTGATCCATTCCATCCTGACGACAGCGGGGTATCGCGTCGGGTTGATCAGCACGGTGAGCGCGCTGATCGGGGATGAAGAGGTCGACACGGGCCTGCACACCACCACGCCCGATGCTCTCGCCATGCAGCAGTACCTGGCGCGCATGGTGGAGCAGGGCAGCCAGTACGCCGTCATTGAGGTGACCTCGCACGGCCTGGACCAGCAGCGCGTCACAGGCTGCGAGTTTGATGTGGCCGTGGTGACCAACATCACCCACGACCACCTGGACTATCACCGCACCTATCAGGAGTATCGCGCCGCCAAGGCCCGCCTGTTCGAGAGCCTGCGCACCTCGTACCGCAAACCTGACACGGCCAAGGTCTCGATCCTCAACGCTGACGACTCTTCGTACGACTTCTTGGAGGCATTTGCCGCCGAGCGCTGCTATTCCTATGGCGTCGAGCGCCCCAGCGACATCCAGGCCTACAACATCCGCCTGTCACCCGTCGGCACCTCTTTCACGGCCTCGACACCCGCGGCCGAGTTCGAGGTCGTGACGCCACTGGTGGGATCTTTTAGCGTCTACAACATCCTGGCTGCGATTGCCACATGCCTGTCACAGGGCGTGGACGTGGAAACCATGCAGCATGGCATCTCCTCCATGCCGGGCGTGGTGGGACGCATGGAGCGCGTTGAGTTGGGGCAGGACTTTATCGTGATGATCGATTTCGCTCACACCCCCAACGCACTGGACAAGGCGCTCAAGGCGGTGCGTGGCCTGACGTCTGGCAAGATAATCGTGGTGTTCGGCTGTGCCGGACTGCGCGACCGTGGCAAGCGGCCTCTGATGGGCGAGATCGCGGGGCAGTTGGCGGATTGCGTCTTTCTCACGGCCGAGGATCCGCGCACAGAGGATGTCAACGACATCATCCGCCAAATTGCGCTGGGTTGCGAACGCGCAGGGCGTCGACTGGGCGTGGATTACTGGCAGGTGCCGGATCGGGAAGAGGCCATCGCTGCGGCGATCAACCGGGCCAAGCCGAGTGACTTGGTCATTGTCACTGGCAAGGGCCATGAGCGCTCGATGTGCTACGGCTCCACTGAATACCCCTGGAGCGACCACGACGCTGTGCGCAAGGCCCTGCGCAGGCGGCTTGGCGGGCCGGTCTAGGCTGCGCCTTCTGGGCTCACTGCCTCAGTCGGGTGACGTCCGCTTCGATGTCATAGAAGGGCTTGGCGACCCGTGCGCCTGCGACGTGCAGCCGGGTGTAGATGCTCCCATAGGCGCCGGTAGAACTGCTTCTCCCCGCGGCCCAGCAGATGTCGGCAATCTGGTCTCCCAGCTTCACATCCCTGACGCAGTTGCAGTACTCTTCTGCCCCAATCCCCTCGTCTTTGCTCCGCAGCACCATGCCCTGGGTCAGTACCGGCTCGAGGGACTTCAGAAGTAGATCGCGCACGGAGCCGTTGAACCCCTTGGGGAAGGCGATGGACGCTTCCAGGCCCAGCAATACGGATGTGCCCGTGGCGCGGTCGTAGACATCTATGGGATAGGTGGTGATCACAGCTTCGGTTCGCGCTAGACTCCGCAACCCGTAGACAGGATTCTCCGGGAACAAGGTCGCCAGGGCCTTGGGTGGGATCGGTGTGTTCGTTGGAGTGGGCGTATACGACAGTTCCGCCACCCACAGCGCGCCTTCCTGAAGCTCAACGCACAGCGCGCGCCCGCTCGGCATTGCCATGTGGCTCAGCTGGGGGTCCTGCAGTATGGCTTGCAGCAGCGCTGTCGCCAGCGCCCACGTCAACGGGTCCGGTGCCCCCTCGACGCGCATTTCCCCGGGCACCAGCAGCACAGCACCTGTCTCGGCGCGCGGATACAACGTTCCTGTTGCGGTCAGGACCGTTCCGCCTTCCAGCGCGACCCGCACAATCACATCGATGCCTGTGGCATGGATGCCCAGCGACGCGCCCTTGAGCGTGACCCCTGGCTGATCCAGCTTCTTCGGGAGCGATTGCGCCAGCTCCTGGTTGGAGATCTTCACGACGCGCACGCCTGGGACGCTGGTGGCCATCGCACCAACCAAGCACGGGGTTGGGGTGGGCGTGAGAGTGATGGTGGGGGTGGGTATCCGCCTAGGGACTTTCGTCGGCGTCGCCGTCGATGTCAGGGTGGGTGCCAAGGTCAGGACGGGGATAGGCGTCGGGCCGGGGGCGGGTCCGGTGCAGGCGGAGGTCAGCGCCAGTACGCAGAAGCCAACCAGGACCGGCAGAGCGACGCGGGTTGTTCTCATGACTCCTCCCATAGCCTCGTCTCCAACACCTGCTCATCCTGGAAGCCTTCAAGCTGCAGGTAGTAGCGTGCAGTCTCCACGATGATGGACAACGGCACCAGCCCCACAATCTCAGTGCCGGCCACAGGCACGCCATAGCGCGCTGCTTCCAGGCGCACCACCTCCAGTACGCGGTAGAGCGGCGTCTGGAATGGATCAACTACGTTCATGGAGACCTGGACCTGCTGGCGCTGCTCGAGCATCACGCCCAGCGCCTTGACGTTGTGCAGGCCACCGGTCTTGGCGCGCAGCGCGCGGGCGATGGCGCGTGCCACGGCGATGTCGGAACAGCCCAGGTTGACGTTGTACGCCACCAAGTAGATGCGCGCGCCCACGGCAGTGGCTCCGGCGGTCGGATGCGGGCGGACCGGGCCGAAATCGGGCGTCCACTCTGGATTGGTCATCTTTTGGGGCAAACCCTCGTATTCCCCCTGGCGCACGTCGGCCAGGTTCTTGCGTGCGGGTCGCGTGGCGGCTTCTTCGTACAGGTACACCGGGATGCCCAGCTCGGCGCCCAGGCGTTGCCCTACCTGGCGTGCGGTGGCGATGGCGTCGGCCATGCTGGCCTGGCCGAGAGGCACAAAGGGGATCACGTCTACCGCCCCCATGCGCGGATGCGCGCCGTGGTGCTGGTTCATATCGATGCGTTCCACCGCTCTAGCCGTGACCTGCAAGGCGGCTTCGGCTGCCGCCTGCGGAGTGCCCACGAAGGTGAGGACCGTGCGGTTGTGGTCTCCGTCAGACGCCACGTCGAGCACGCGCACGCCTTGCGCTGCTGCAACCAGGGCCTGGATCACGTCGGCGCGCTGGCCTTCGCTAAAGTTGAGGGCACATTCCAGTAGTCTTGCCATGCTGCATAGTCTCCTCGCCACCTATTTTGCGCGTGCAGAAAGAAGCGCCTCGGTGGCGACAAACAGTGACGCCATCAGCAACGCGTTGGCCCAGTTGAGGGCCTCCACCATGCGCAACCAGGTGCACAGTGTCACAAATGTGGCCGCGAAAGCGCTCTGACGTCCGGCTCGCAGTCCGACCTCGGCGTCGTTGCGGCGGCGCAGGTGGATGGCGTACGCGGCAGGCAGGAAGGTGGCCACCAGCGTCGGCCACAGTATGGCCAGGGCAACCCAGCGGTTCAACGCGTCCGGCGCATTGTGGTATGTAAAGGCGCCCAGCCCTACCCAGCCCAACAAGGCCAGCAGAATGCAAAGAGCCATGATCCACCGGGTGCTCATGAGCGTTTCACCTCGCGCTTTCTCGCAACGTCGCACGCCACACGATCTCCCCACTCGACTGTAGTATAGAAGCTGCACGCGATCTTGTCAATCACGTGCCCTGCCCACTCTCGGCAACTGGCGGCCCACAGTGGCACACGGCAGGCGCGGGAAGCCGGAATGTGATGAACTCTAGTTGACAAACCTTGCTCACGACACTATAATGGCGTGCACGGGCGAATAGCTCAGTCGGGAGAGCATCTGACTTACATTCAGAAGGTCACAGGTTCGAGCCCTGTTTCGCCCATGCCGCCAGGTCCTGATGGGCCTCAGCCAGGGGGGCAGATTCAGTGGCAGCGCTGATGGCCCAGACCGCTCGGCTCGGGCCCTTGTTTCATTCTGAGACTGGCGCATGGAATCATCTGCTCGTGCGAACTCGTAATGGTTTGGAGGACTAGGAGTGGCTTCTCAGCGACAACGGCGTACGCAAACGGCTGAGTATTGGCTCGAAGAGTTTGCTGTCAACAAAGAGGATTTGGAATACCTCTATGAGCAAATGGTAGAGGCGGGTGAACCCCGAACCATCGATGAACTCAGTCTGAAGGTGATTGAGCGTCGCTGCCACAAGGAAGACCTGGCTCTGTCTCGACAGAGCGGGGGCCAGATCTACCTGCCTCAGGAGGAATACGAAATCGGGCAGCGGGTGGTGTTCCCGGCCTTTGACTATGCCGTTGGCCAGGTCCTGGCCGTGCGGGACGGAAACAACCCGCGGTATGGCGCCTTTCGCGTCATCCAGGTACAACTGGATGGCGAGGATGCACTGCGCGAGTTTGCCGCCGAGTTTGCCCCCGACCATCCCCTGCTGCGCAGCATCCCATCGCTGGAGGACAGCGAGGATGTCTTTTCACCCGGGCAGTTGCTGGAGCAGCATGGCTCTGTCGTGCGCGACAAGGTGCGGGCCGCTCTGCAGAACAGTGACGATTTCGTGCATCTGGATGGGCGCTGGTTCCTGCGTGGGTTGCTGCCCGAGGTGAACCCATTCCAGTTGAACATCGCCGAGGCAATCATCGATGAGCGACGCCAACCGATGGAGATTGAGCAGTTGCTCGAGAGAACCGCGCAGGTTCTGGACGAAATGGGCATCCAATCAGAGGGCAAGGGCTCGGTTCGCTCCTATGCCCTGGCGTACGCCCTGAGTCAGGATCCGCGCTTTGTGCAGATCAGCTCCGCGGGCGCCTCGGCCTGGTACCTCAGCAACTCGATCCCAGAGGCTGTGCGCCACAAACCAGCACGCCTGGCGCCGATGGCCCACACGCGCGGCGGAGAATGGCTCAACCGCGAGCTGCGCGACCTGGCAGTGGAGATTGGAGACGAGACGGATCAACTGGCTGCCGCGTCGCCCATTGAGCCCGGCAGCGTGGACAAGGTGGAGAGCTTCTTGATCTACCCGCACCGGCGCGAGGGCACCTTGCCATTGACCGCACGCGGTCTGGCGTTGCTCTCTGAGAGACCGGCCGACCGCTTCATCGTCACGTTCGTCGACCCGCGCAACAAGGAACAGATGCCGGGTTGGATGGTGCCGGCCGAGGGCTACGCCTGGGGTCTCGGTGATTGGTATCGCAAGCACGAGCTGCCTGTCGGCGCGGTGATCGAGCTCCGCCGTGGCGATGCTCCGTTCACCTTCGTGGTCGGTTATCAGGAGCGCAAGCGCAAGAGTGACTGGATCCGCGAGGCCAGAGTGTTCGGTGGCCGCTTGATCTTCAGTATCCAGCGCAAAGCCTACAACTGCCACTATGACAAGCATTTGCTTATCGACGAAGGAGTGGCCGCCGATCTCGATCGCCTTTGGACCGAGCCGAACACAGAGAACGAGAGCCTCTTTGATTACCTGACCAAGCTCTTCCCGGAGCTGGCGAAACTCAGCGGCCAAGGGCTGGTGCAAGCCAAATCGCTGTACTCAGCCGTCAATCTGACGAGGCGCTGTGGCGCTGTGCCGGTGTTTGCCGAGTTGACGCGGCACGCCTGTTTCGATCCCGTGGGCGATGGCAACTGGGTCTATGACGATTCGTTGCGCAGCGTGATCTACAACACGCCGGAAGAGATGAGCCAGCGTCCCAGTTCACGGCGTCAGGATTTGATTGTGGACCGTGTCTACGCATATGGAACGCACAACAATGAGGTCTGAAGCCCGTGAAAGTACTTAGACTGACCGTCGACACCAAGTTCCACATCGACTTCCAGTGGTGGGACAAGCAGAACAAGGACATCCACGTCTTCATGCGCGATCTTCTGTGTACCGAGTGCCGCCAGACCGTCGACTCGGCTGCACCAGGACAGACCCTGGACGTGGTCGATCCCGAGACCGGCGAGGTCACCCAGGTGGACTCCCTCTGGGAGGCGATCCGCGCCTGCTGCGCGCTCAAGCCGGACTATATCACCGCCGATACTCCGCTCCTGGATAGCATCTTTCGCACGTTTCTGGCCAATGGCAACAAGCCGCTCTCGGTGAGCGAACTGCACGAGCGGCTGGACAAGCGGCCGCCAGACGTCATCCTGCGCATGTTGACCAAGGGCCAGGTTTTCATGGGGATCAAGCCAGTGTAGCTGTGCCTGTACGGATGCTGTGAAGAAGAGAGAAACCAGGTTCTTCGTTCAAGACCTGGTTTCTCCATTGGAGAGCCGGTGGGCAAACGGGACATCGCTCTGCAGGACAAGCTGGCGTTCTACCTGCTCAAGAGCGTAAACAAGGCCATCCGCGACTATCACATGCTCACCGATGGTGACCGGGTCGCTGTGGGAGTCTCGGGCGGCAAAGACAGCCTCGCCTTGTTGGACCTGTTGCGTCTTCGGCAGCGCAGCTCGGTTGAAAGGTACGACTTGGTGGCCGTACATGTCGTGCTGCAGACGTCCGACGGGGTCTCATGTGCAGGGCCGGCCGTGCGCGCGACACTCGAAGCCCAATGGATGGCTGAGGGCCTAGAATGCGCATTCGAGACGGTGCAGGTGGAGGGACAGCCCGATTGCTTTCGCTGTTCCTACTTGCGGCGCAAGGCCTTGTTTGCCGTGGCGGAGCGCCTGGGCTGCCACAAGCTCGCGCTGGGCCACCACGCTGACGACGCAGCACAGACCACGCTGCTCAACCTGGCCTTCCATGGTCGCGTCGAGACCCTGCGTCCGCGGCGTGAGTTCTTCGGGGGCCAGTTTGTGCTGATCCGTCCGCTGATCTACGTGCCGGAGAAGGAGATGGTGCGCTACGCGCGAGCGCGGGACTGGCCTGTGCAACCCAATGCCTGCCCTCACGTCCGGACCTCGCGCCGCGCCCTGGTCAAGGGCATCCTGTACGAACTGCAGCGCGAAGACCCGCGCGTCAGAATCAATCTCTTCCGCGCGGGCCTGCGCGGTGCAGAATGCGAGGAAGGAGAAACATGAACGACATCACCATTCAAACCATTTACTTCGCCCAACCCGGCATTGCCAACACCGAGCGCGTGCTGCAAACCGCCAAGCAACGCGCCGACGAGCTGGGCACCCGCAGCATCCTGGTGGCGACGACCAGTGGCGCCACCGGCGTGCGCGCCAGCGTGGTCTTCCAGGGCTACAACCTGGTGCTGGTGAGCCATTCGACGGGCTTCAAAGCGCCCAACATGCAGGAGCTGACTGAAGAGAACCGCGCCGTCATCGAGGCCCACGGCGGGCGCATCCTCACCACCCAGCACGCCTTGGGCGGTGTGGGCCGCGCCGTGCGCAGAAAGCTGCAGACCTACGAGCTGGACGAAATCATCGCCTACACGCTGCGCATCTTTGGCCAGGGCATGAAGGTGGCCTGCGAGATCGCGTTGATGGCCGCCGATGCCGGCCTGGTGCGCGTGGGCGAGCCGGCCATCGCCATCGCTGGCACCGGACAGGGGGCCGACACGGCGGTAGTGCTCAAGCCGGCCAATGCACAGAGCTTCTTCGACCTGCAGGTCATGGAAGTGCTGTGCAAGCCCGGTTTCTACCAGACCCCGGCATAGGAACCGCTTGACTGCACTAGCCAGAGGACGTGGCCCGGCTGGTGGTAGCGTCATGGACTAGAACGTCTGGCCGTCTGAGGTCACGCAGCGCACTGTCGTCATGGGCGGGCAAAATCAAAGCGTTGGGGTCGCCCTTGGCCAGGGCGCGCACAGCCATCAGAGTGCGCCAGGCGACGTCGGGCGAACGAGCGCAGGGTTGTGCGGCAGGCCTGGCATAGCCTGCGCGCGCATACACAGCATCGCCTGCCAGCAAGACGGCCCCGTAGGACAGGAAGACGAGCAGCGACTGGTGCCCGGGCGTATGCCCAAAGGTCGGAACCACGATCAGGCTGCCATCCCCCATCAAGTCCACGCCGTAGCCATCCCTCGACACCTGCTCTAGCGTCAGTCCGTTCCGCAGAGACAAGTCGAGCAGGGTGAATGGCAGCCCGGCGTACTCCTTGCGCAGGTAGCCTCTCAGGCGACTCAGCCGCGATTGCGCGGCTTGCCACTCCTGGCGCGCCACGTAGCGCTGTGCGCGGGAGAAGGCGCGCAGATCGCCGGTATGGTCAAAGTGTAGGTGCGAAAGGACGACGTGCGTGACACTCTCTGAGCACAGGCCGTGCAGCTCCATTTGTGCCGAAAGGGTCATGCCTGGTCGAGAACGGAAGGGAAGAGCTAGATCGGTGAGCGGGCCCACGTAGCGGCGCGGGGCTGTGCCAAAGGCGGCGTGTAACCCGGCGTCAAAGACGACCAACCCGCGTGGATGTTCGGCCACGAAACACAACACGGGCAGAGTGTGAGGCGTGCGTTCTCCCCCCAGATAGAGCCGTTCTTCTCTCAGCGTGACCCAGCCGGTGTTGAAGACGTGTAGCCTGAGCATTGACTGTCCTTGTCCAATCCCAGGAAGATGCTGTGCTTGCCAGAGCGGATTATAGCGGCATTCCGAGGCTTGGCCAAGATGAACCTGAGAGGGCGTGGAGCGGAGCGACAAGCGCACGTGCTTATAGATCTTTCCAAGAAGCAAGTATAATGTGCCCATCTCTGAGGCATCAAGGTCGCACCTTGCGCCACAGCGCAGGGGGTTGGGGAAGGGGTTTGCGCTGAATGAAGGGAATACAGCATGACAAGGTCTTGACGAGTGTGCTATGGGGAGGCGTTGCTGCCGCAGGGCAGTACACGGCCCTATTCTTGACCATCATCCGGCGCATCCACGTGCGCTTCGCCGCGAGCGTCATGACCGGGGAATCTGTCGGTCCGCCCCACTTTGACGTAGACCCGCGCGGGCCGATCATGCTGACCAAGGACTCGGCGCTGGCCAGCGTGTGGATCCTGACGGTGGTCTACGCGCTGCTGGTGGCAGGTGTGGTCTATGCGAGACCGCGACCGCAGCGCAGCATGTGGCTCGTGTTCGCTGTCGTGACCGTAGCGCTGGCAGCGCTGGCGGCTTTGGCCGAGCCGCTGTGGGGCCTGGTGGCGCTTGTGGATGGCTTGGCCTTGTGCCCTGCACTGATGGACAGCCAGGTAAGGAGCACCGGACCCGCCTGATGTGCGGGACGCAGGAATGGGAGTAACCGAAAACGGCTGCCCGGGCTACAGGCAGCCGTTCTGCGTAGAAAGGCTTCAGGACTGGCCAGACCGCGCGCATTGAATGCACAGCGTGGTCAACGGCAGGATCTCTAGACGCTCCGGGTCGATGGGCATGCCACAGCGCTGGCAGACCCCATAGCGGCCGTCCTCCAGGTTCTGCAGGGCCTGCCGGATCGTCTCCACCTGGGACTGTGCTTGCTGGCGCCTGGCCAGCGTCAGCTCCCATTCGTAGATGGCAGGGTCACCTTTGCCGGGTCCATATTCAGCCTTTTGTTGCAGCCGCTTGTCCAGTTTTTGGATGTCCTTCAGCGCCTCTCGCAACTGGAGCTGCAGTTTTTTCTTTCTCGGGTCCTGCATGGCGAGTCCCACTCTCTTTGCTCACGACATGCCCCGGGCTCGAAAGGGACCGTACCAGGGAGACGAGCAGGTATGAATGGTGTAGCCCGGCAAGCTTTCCCTGAGTAGCACTCTCTCGGTGACAGACTAATGCCTTTCAGAATGTGATGTCGGCAGCCAGGTGCGATAGCAGCAGAGACTACTCGGTCGGTGGTTCCTCTGCAGGGGGCTGTGCCTCGGCAGCGGGTTTGTCTTCCGCCTCTGGCTCACGTTGTGTTTCTGCCTCGGGTGTGGCCTCTGCGCCTGGCGTTGCCTCTGCCTCGCGTGTGGCCTCTGCGCCTGGCGTTGCCCCTGCCTCGGGTGTGGCCTCTGCGCCTGGCGTTGCCTCTGCCTCGCGTGTGGCCTCTGCGCCTGGCGTTGCCCCTGCCTCGCGTGTGGCCTCTGCGCCTG
>Ga0315288_10007910_pt1 | contig 13457 bp, 9 predicted proteins | sample YL17G11_20_MG_FD_203454 | JGI IMG/M metagenome (GOLD analysis project Ga0315288, IMG submission 203454) | Sediment microbial communities from Yellowstone Lake, YNP, Wyoming, USA - YL17G11_20 | ecosystem: Environmental > Aquatic > Freshwater > Lake > Sediment | place: USA: Wyoming | collected...
CAAACTCGGGCAACTGCACCTTGCGACAGCTGAGAAGAAGCGGATACTGCTCAACAATATCTACGGCGTGGACATCGACCCGCAGGCGGTTGAGGTAACGAAGTTGAGCCTCCTGCTGAAGATACTCGAAGGCGAGAACGCCTCAACGCTTGAACAGCAGCGCCTTCCCCTCGACGAGCGGGCATTGCCGGACCTGGACAACAACATGAAGTGCGGCAATTCGCTGATTGGGACTGATTTTTACAAGGATGGTGGGCAACGGTCACTATTCAAGGATATGGAAGTAAAACGCGACATCAACGCTTTTGATTGGGAAAGAGAATTTTCTGATGTATGCAAGGAGAAGAATGGCGGATTCGATGCTATAATAGGCAATCCGCCGTATGGAGCCCTGTTTACTGACCTGGAAAAGAAATATCTCTTTGACACGTACCACGCAATCAAAGGACAACCAGAGTCATACGAGTATTTTCTATATCGTGCGATAAGTCTCAGCACGAAGCGAGGGTTTGTCAGTTTTATTCTTCCAACAAATTTTATTGAATCGCAACGGGCCGAACAGTTGCGTCGTACTATCCTGAACGGGGGTTATATCCATTCGATCTCGAACTTCCGCTATAATGTGTGGAACGTAAACGCAGCCGAGACATTAGTAATTGTCTTTCAAAATGGTGTGCAGGGCCACAAAACACGTGTAACACATCCCACATCGCCGACAGAGTTCACCGAAGATGCCGATGCCGTAGAGTTTGACCAAGATGATTGGCTGCACACGGAGGCCAATCGGTTTCTTATTAGAGCCAATAGTGCGCTTATCAGAAAAATCGAAGCAAAGACGATTCGTCTCGATAAGATATGTGATTTGACACAAGGAATTATTGTTTATAAAACACGCGAAGAGGGCATTCGGAATGCCTATATCTCCGACAAAGCCAAAGGAAGTGCCTGGAAAAAACTCTTGGACACGAACAGCACGGTTCAACGGTATTCTTTGTCTTGGGGTAAGCAGTATCTGAAGTATGGGGAATGGTTGTGGTGTCCGCGGGACCCGAAATACTTTGAACAACCAAAGATTGTCCTTGTTCGCTTGCGGAACAAGGCATTGGCCCGAAAATTAATTGGCACATACGATGAAAAGAAGTTTTACAACCGAGACAACTTTAATGACATTATTCTCAAAGATACAAGGTATTCGCTTAAGTATATTTTGGGCTTGTTCAATAGTTGCCTGCTAAATTACTGGTACAAAACCTATTTTGATAACGTAAACATTAATCCAGCCCAGGTGAAACTCATTCCGATTAAGCCAATTGATTTCTCCAATAAGGCGGACAAGGGGCGGCATGATAAGATGGTGAATCTTGTGGATGGGATGCTAGCGTTGTATAAGCAGATTGCGAAGGCGAAGGATGTACAGACGCGTAAGGTGATTCAGCGGCAGATTGACTCAACGGACAAAGATATTGATGAGTTGGTGTATGAACTCTATGGCCTGACGGAGAAGGAAATTGCGGTGGTTGAGGGGAAATAATCGCGATTCGAGGCCGAATCCCCGGAGCATGCCGTGAGGAACTGCGTAATTGCATTGGTTCTCATCGGGGCTGCGTTTGCCGCACAGCCCATCTCCTCCATTTGCCCCATCACGCGCGCCGATGAAATGTCGCCCGCCGCCGAAACCGATGAACAGAAGGCGCAAGCGCTTGAAGCGGAGACGATAACGCAACTGCGCCTCCTCAGCGCGCTTTATCTCAGAGAGGGCGCGCCCGACAAGGCGTTGGAATGCCTCGAAAAGATATGCGCCCTGCAGCCGGACAACATCGATGCGCTGAACGACCTTATCTATCTCGCCCTTCATGTCCGGAACTACAAGGCCGCTGAAGACGCGGCGCAAAAACTTTCCGCCAGAAAGCCTGACGAACGGAACACGCTCCTCGCGCTCGCGGCGTGCTACTACGGCCTGACAAACGAGCAGTACAGGGGATTTCTGGAGAAGGCCGACGCAAGCGACTTTCCGGGCAATCCGTATATGGATTCGGCGGCGTACTTCGAGCAATTCGGCATGACGGAGTTGGTTTACGCCGAACTACAGAAGGAACTTGATTTGCCGCTCTCCGCCCCGAAGAACTCCGTCGAGGCAAGAATGGCGGCTATGCGGAAGACGGCGTTCTACCTCAGCGACGAGGGCAAGTACGCGGAGGCCGCGCGGATGTACGGGAGGCTGCTGGCGGAAATGGAGCAGGCGGGGCTTGACGCTTCCGGCGAGTACAACGATGCCGCCGCGCAGATGAATTACTGCGAGGCGAGGCAATATGAGCGCGACGGCGAGACGGACGAGGCGCGGCAAAAATACGAGACGGCCGTCAGGCTTGCGCCGGACAACGTTGACGCGCAGGGGCATCTGTACGTTCTGCTCAAGAAGCAGGGCAAGGCGGACGACGCGAAGCGGGTCTTCGAGGCCGCGGAAGCGCCGCTGCTGGCGCGGACGGCGGACGAGACGGACATCAATGCAATGAACTCGCTCGCGTGGTTCTACGCCGTTGCCGGCGAGAAAATCGACGACGGGATAAAACTGGCGCAGAAGGCCGTCGCGTCCCGTCCTGATGAGCCCGCGTTCCTCGACACGCTTGCGGAACTGTATTACGTGAAGTCATGGCTGGAAGAAAACCTGGCGCAGAAAGAGGAGTTGCTTAGGAACGCGCTCAAATATGCAAGAATCGCGGTCGCCATTCCCAAGAGGGAAAACGTGCCTTACTATATGAGGCAGCAAGCCAAGATGATAGCAACATTCACTGTATATTACGTCCGTCCCCATCCCGAACGCGTTCCGTAGCGCCTGATGGGAATACGGCAAAAAATAATCATCGCTGCGCAATAAAATGCGCCGGTACGGAATTTCTTGAGGGCTTTTCATGCGGCTTACGAAAATAATCGCGACCATCGGCCCCGCTTGCAGCGGCGCGGAGACCATCCGCGCGATGGTCGAGGGCGGACTGGACGTGGCAAGGCTCAACTTCTCCCACGGCACGCGCGACGAGCACCTGGCGGCGCTGAACAACATCCGCGCCGCCGCGCGCGAACTCCGCAGGCCCGTCGCGATCATGCAGGACCTGTGCGGGCCGAAAATCCGCGTCGGCGAACTGCGCGCGCCCTCCGTGGAACTGCGCACGGGCGCTGCAATCCGGATACAGAAAGCCGCGGTCCGCGGCGATGAGAAAGCCATCAGTTGCACCTACCCGCAGATGGTGGACGACGTGCGCGTGGGCGAGCGCATCCTCATCGACGACGGCCTCATCGAACTCAAGGCCGTAGCGAAGACGAACGACTACCTCGACTGCGCCGTCGTCGCGGGCGGGACTCTCAGGCCGCACAAGGGGATAAACCTGCCCGGCGTGAAGATAAGCGCCCCGGCTCTCACGCCCAAGGACCGCGAGGATTTAGAGTGGGGCATCGAGCACGCCGTGGATTACGTTGCGCTTTCATTCGTCCGCCGGGCCGAGGACATGGAGGAACTCAGGGAAATCCTCCGCTCTCGCGGGGCGGACATCCACACGGTCGCCAAGATAGAAAAGCCCGAGGCGATTGAGCACATCGAGAAAATCATCAGGGCGTCGGACGTTATAATGGTCGCGCGGGGAGACCTCGGCGTGGAGATGCGCGTCGAGGAGGTCCCGACGCTCCAGAAGCGCCTCATCAAACTCTGCGCGAAATTCAACAAGCCCGTAATCGTCGCCACGCAAATGCTGGAGTCGATGATAGAAAACCCCACTCCGACGCGCGCGGAAGTGTCCGACATCGCCAACGCAATCCTCGACGGCACGGACGCGGTGATGCTCTCCGGAGAGACTTCTATTGGAAAGTACCCGCTCAAGGCGCTCGCCATGATGGCGCACGTGGCTGAGCGCGCGGAGGAATCCATCCGCGACGCCGCTCCCGGCGAATGGCGGCTGGAGACCGGCGGGTCGCGCGACTTCGGCGACATCATCGCGGACGCCGCGGCACACCTTGTGGCGAGGTTGAGCGTTAAAATAGTCATGGGCTTCACCGCGAGCGGCAAGAGCGCGCGGCTTCTGTCGAAAAGGCGGATGGCGGCGCCCATTCTCGGCACCACGATGAGCGAGGCGGTCGTTCGCAGGATGTGCCTGTACCGCGGGGTCGCGCCGCGCCTGACTGAACAGTTCGCGGACAGCGAGCAGATGTTTCGCAGGGGCGCGGAAATCGCCATGGAGAGCGGCTTGGCGGCGAAAGGCGACACGGTCGTTTTCGTGGCGGGAGTGCCGGTCGCGACCGGCAAGACGAACTCGCTGCGGCTGGAGAGGCTCTGAAAAATCGCGCCGGGCGTGAAAGCCCCGGCAAGTCAGTTTCGTGAAGTATCATGGGCAATACGGAAACCGAGAAAACACCGCGGCAGGCAGATGAAGACCGCGACCTGGTGGCCCGGGCGCTGGGACGCGGCGCTGCCGCGAGAGAGGCGTTCGGGCGGCTGACGCTCAAGTACCAGGACCGCATCTACAACGCCCTGCACCGTCTTCTAGGCAACGCGGACGACGCGCTCGACCTCGCGCAGGAGACTTTTCTCAGGGCGTTCGAGGCGCTCAGGAGTTTCAAGGGGGACGCGAAGTTTTCAACGTGGCTCTGGACGATAGCGCTGAACCTGCGCACGAGCAAGTGGCGCAGCGACCGCGCGTCAAAGGAAACCGCCTCGCTTTCCGCCGCCCCGGACGACGACCCCGCCGTTCCCGCGCCCGCGGCCGCCAGCGCCGGCAATCCCGCCAACAGGCTCGCCGCCTCGGAACTCAACGCAATCATCGAGCGGGAAATCCGCGCGCTCCCGATGGAATACCGCCAGGTCGTCGTCATGCGCGACATCGACGGAATGGAATACGAGGAGATGGGGAAAATCCTGAAAATTCCCGACGGCACGCTCAAGTCGCGCCTGCACCGCGCAAGGCTTGAACTGCGCCGGCGGCTCGCGAAATTTCTTTGACGCAAACAAGATTTTTCGGGAACATTTTACGCCCCGTTGCGTCTAACGATGAGGAGGACGGAAACAGTTGCCGATAGGGGCAGTGGGCGGACGCGGTAATGTTTTGGAGGGGCGAAAGTCCCGGAACAAAAGGCTCAACCATGAAGTGCCATGAAGACAAAGAGACGGCTTCGCGTTACCTGAGCGACTTGCTTGGCGCGCGGGAACGGACGGAGTACGAGCGGCACCTCGCGGAATGCCCCGAGTGCGCCGCCGAGGTGGAACGCTACCGCCGCATGATGAGCCTCCTGCGGAACCTGCCGCAAATCAAGGCCCCGGCAAGCCTGCACGCCTCCGTCATGGCAAAAATATCCCCCGGCACATCAGCCGAACCGCAACGGGTCAGCATCCTGAGGTCGTGGAGATTCCGCGCCGTCGCCGCGTTGCTCGTGGTCGCCGCAGGCGCGGTTGTCATGTTCAAGATGCTCATGCCAACGCAATTTCCGACAAGCGCCTCCCAATCCCCCAAGAGCGCGCTTAACGTCGCCGACAATCTGGACACCTTCGCGTACGAAAGCCCGAAAACCGCGATTCACATGGATGAGGATGCAAAGTTGTTCCTTGACGCCTCTATAACCGGCCCGATGGACATGCCGGGCGGGTACGATGTTGTGGCCTTCACCAGCGCGCTCAACAGGGTCGATAATGCGCTCTACTCCCTTAATATGACAGACCTGAAGGCGTTTGCGGCGAAAGACCAGTCGGCGTTCGTTGACTTCGCCGCAACGGCCGGCATGCCGGACATCGAGAAGGCGCAACTGAAATCCCGCGCCGACAGCGTCGTGTTCATGCAGATGGCGCAAAAGCGGGTGGTCGCAAACGCCTTCGAGCGGGCGAAGAACGTGGACGAGGTCGCGCCGATACTCAACTGTTACAACGATGTGATGACGCAGCAGCAATACGTCGCAAAGGACGTGCTCTCGAATGTCGCGCCTTCCGGACGATTTCAGGCGGAAAGCGCGCTTAAGCCTGACGCCGGAGCCGCGCCGGGAGCCGCGCCGCCACAGCCCGCGGACGAGACGGAGAAAGGAGGCGCAAGGACCCTTGAGGAAACAGCGCCTCCGCCCTCCGAGGACGATGAAAAGGCGAAACAAGAAGCCGAGCGCGCGAACAAAGAGGCACTGGAGGCGCAGGCGCGCGAACTTCAGCAAAAACAGGCGGACATCGACGAGATGTCCCGCGACAGAGCCGTGCTCGCTCTGCCGAATGCGTCCATGCAGCAGAGGTTCCAGCGGCGCATTGACGGCGACAAGATGGAGATGATGCTGAATTTCAGCCAGTCAATTGTCCTCTCCGCCCTGACGCCGGACGGAAAGGAGCGCGCGCTGAACGAGACGGAAAAGAACGACATCAAACTCGTCTTCGACTGCCTGCCGACGCTGGAAGATTACCAGTCGGCCCAATTCACGCCCGGCGGCATCATAGTGCGGCTGAGCGAGGCCGAATTTTTGCGCCTGCTCAAATATCTCAAGGACATGGCCGACGTGAGGGCCGAGATCGGCCCGATATACGCGGAACTCCTTCCCGCCACGTCCGCCGCGCCGGTGGAGGCGCGCAATGAGGCGGACCAGGACCCATACGCCGTGGACGTGCGGATAATTTTCGAATAATCGCCCAGCAACCAAGTGTCTAAGAGGAGAATTGAATGCATATCGGAACCCGCATTCTGCTCGCGCTGGTTCTATCCGCCTGCCTTGTGCTGACGCCACACTGTAAACCCAAGTCCACAGAATCAGAGCCAGCGGGCAAGCCAACTGCAACACCCACCGCCGAGGAGATTGCCAAGGCCGTGGAGCAGTTGAAATCTGACAAAGTGGATGAGTTGCTTGCCGCCGCCAAAATAATCTGCCAGTCCGATGATGAGGCGGCATGGAAAGCGCTTCAAGAGGCGCTTGTGAAGGAGGAAGTGCTTAATCGGCTGAAAGCAAAAGTTGTGGACTTAGGCGAAGAAGGCGGCCCAGCTGAGTTGAGAATACCGGATTTCGCACAGATGATGAGGATCATAGCAGAAGGCAAATCTGATAAGGCAACAGCAACGTTAATGTGGCTTGTGGATCAGAAGCCTTATGCCGAGACGTTCGCGCCTGAAAACAGAGATGAAAGAAAGCCGTGGCGCTCTTACCTGGCCTATAATGCCTTCGAGTATATTGCAGAGCCATCGAAAGATTTGCTAGAATATTTCAGCAAGAAGCTAGAATCCAAAACATTGAGTGGTGACCTAAGAATCCGAATTCTAGAAGCATTAGCAGCCTACGGCACTCCTGAAAGTCTCGCTCTATTTAAGACACAATTATGGGGCTATGGGCAACCAATCTTATTGGTTAAGCATCGCAACAATTACGAATGTGTTCGGCTCTTTTTGGATACTTACCGGGATTTAAAAGAAAGCGAATCTGCACATAAGATGCTTGACTCGCTTTTCATGGAAACCTATCGCGAAAGCGAGTTCTGGCCGGAGGAAGCGTTGCCAAAAATAAATCCGCAAGGAGAAGAAGCAAAGAAGTTCATCGACCTTTTCAATGGCTTCCTCGCGGACCCCGGCAAAATCGCCTTGACTGAGGATGAAACCAAAAAAATCAAAGAACTCATTGCGAGCATCGAGAAAGCGAACACGGAGCCTTCGGACAACACGGACGGCGCAGCCTCCGATAGCAACCCCTAGCAAATAATTTTCGAATAATCGCTTGCAATCTTTTGAGAACAGCGGACAATTATGTCCGCTGTTTTTGTTTCATCGGACACAACACAGCCGAGGGCGGCTGTGCCACATGGCCGAAAGAACGCCTTGAAGGAAAACCGCATGAGCAAGGTCATTGTAATCGTGGGTTCGCCGAGGAAGGAGGGGAACTCGGACATTCTGGCGCGGAAACTCGCGGAAGGCGCGCGGGACGCCGGCGCGCAGGTGGAGATGGTTTACGCCGCGGACCTGCGCATCAAACCCTGCACGGGATGCCTGCGATGCAATCTCGTCAAGAAGTGCACGCTGCGGGACGACGACTTCGCGGCCTTCGCGGAGAAATACAGCGCCTCGGACGCCGCCGCGTTCGTCACGCCGATATATTTTCACTGGATGTCCTCGCACCTGAAAGTGCTGATGGACCGCTTCCGCTCATTTACGAACGTGAAGATTCTGCCGCACGCTCTCATCCACACGCCGCAGGTGCGCCTGCCGGAGCGGTACGCCTTCATAACCGTGCTCGGCGCGCCGACGGAGGATGACGCGCTGCCGGTGATGAAGTTTTTCCGCGATTTCGCGAAGATATCGAAGGGCGAGGTCGCGGGCGAGATGGTCGCGCCCAAACTGGCGGTGAGGAAGCAGGTGACGATGACGGAGGATGAACTGCAGACGACGTTCGAGAAACTCGGCATGGACGTTGACCTTGCCATGCCGTATCACACGATTTATCTTTCCTACCTGATGCGCGCGGAACAGATGGGCAGGAAACTGGCCTCCCCGCGGGAGAAGTCAAGCGGGCCTGACTGGGTCTGAGCCGGAAACCGAACCACAGATTACACAGATTTCACAGATTCTGTCAGTCATCCTGGAAGAGCATTCGTTCCGGCCTGATCCTGAAACGGCAGGGTGGGCTCAACCTTTTCTAGGGCACGAACATCTGCAATTATCTTCAGAGTCATGCTCATAGACGAAAACTTAGGGGCTGCTTCTAAGTACTTACTATACGCGTGGTCTAAGTGCGCGCCAAGCGTCTTAAAGTCCTTTTCGAACTCGTCAATGTCCTTGCACATTCCGCGTAGTTGGTCCCGAACCTGTTTTACATTCTGCTCAAGCCTCAGTCCGGTTAGACCCATCGCTATAATCCGTAAATATGCCCAAAAACTATTCGGGCTGACGGGGATCACCCTTTTATCTTGGGCATAATGGGAAATACTTTCCTCTGGATCGTTCACGTTTTCTTCATTGACGTCCCTCAGAATTATTTCATAAAACACGTTTTCCGCGGGGATGTACATGAAGGCGATATCAAGCGTGCCCGCATCCGGTCTGATATATTTCGCGGCGATATCGTCGATATGCTTCTTCACGGCTTTTCTAAAATCCTTAAGCCCGCGCTTCTGTTCTTCCGATCCCGCCTGAAGATCCATGATTCTGCGAAAACTGTCGAGCGGAAACTTGGCATCAACGGGAACCGTCCCGTTTTGTAACATTATAATAGCGTCCACCTTTTCGGTGCTTCCGGGAAACGCAAACTGCGTCGCATAGCACTCTGCCGGTAATATCTGGCCGAGAAGTTCTTCCAGCATAAACTCACCCATCGACCCACGCAGTTTAGGCGCTTGCAGAATCTTCTGAAAGTTGGAAATTTCCTTCCCAAGCGTGTCAAGGTTCTGGCTGAGGGTCTCAACTTGGCCTACGCGCTGTTTGAAATCCGCAAAGACCTGCGTCTGTTGCTGGAGGGATGCCATCTGGCTGCTGAGGCCGTCCGTAACGACCTTGGTCTGCTTGCTGAGCGCCTCCTGAAGCGCGGTGAGGGTCTTGAGCAGGGAGGCGTTCATATTCTCAAGGCTGCCTTGCGTCTGCTGGCGGAGGGAGTCAACCTGCTGCTGCATTATCTGGATGCCGTCGGATGCGGGCTTCGCGGCCAGTTCTTTCAGCCGCGACCAGATGAGCAGGCCGAGGACGACGACCGCCGCGAGTGCGATGCATGATACTATAATCGCCAGCGTGTCCACGTTTCCCCCGCAGTTTCGGAACGGAATTATTCAAATAAATGCACCTGGTCCATTTGCTTTGACCTTTCACCTCGCACCTTTGACCTAATAAAACCCCCGCCATTGTACGCAACGACGGGGGCTTTGCAATGCAAAACCGCTTACTTCTTGTTGGCAGCGCCGACGGCGGCCTCCACCTTTTTGCCCTCGAAGTAGAGGTGCGAAAACTTCTCGCCTTTTTCGTTTTCCTCCTCGCGCACGGTAACAAGGACGGCGTTCATGTTCTCGAACGACCCGCGCAAAATCTCTTCGGAGAGCGGGTCTTCGACCAGATTCTCCAGCGCGCGCCTCAGCGGGCGGGCGCCGAACTCCAGGTTGGAGCCGGACTTGATGATGAACTCCTTGGCCTTGTCGTCGAGGTCGAGTTGGAGGCCGCGCTGGGCCATGCGCTTCTTGATATGCACCAGTTCGATGTCGATTATCTTCTTCAGGTCTTCGCCCGTGAGCGACGTGAAGACGATGACGTTGTCCACGCGGTTGAGGAACTCGGGCCGAAAATGCTTGTCGATTTCCTTGAGGACCTGCTGCTTCATGGCCTCGTAGGTGCGCTCCTCGGTCTGCTTGCCGAAGCCGAGCGAGCCCTGGTTCTTGATTACGTTGGAGCCGATGTTGGACGTCATGATAAGGATGACGTTCTTGAAGTCCACATGCCGCCCGAAGGAGTCGGTAAGCCTTCCCTCCTCCATTATCTGGAGCAGCATGTTGAAAACATCGGTGTGCGCCTTCTCGATTTCGTCAAGGAGCACAACGGAGTATGGGCGGCGGCGAATCTTTTCCGTGAGTTGCCCGCCTTCCTCGTAGCCGACGTATCCCGGAGGCGCGCCGACGAGGCGTGAAACGTTGTGCTTTTCCATGTACTCGGACATGTCTATCTGCACCAGCGCGTCCTCGTCGCCGAACATGAACTTCGCCAACTGCTTCGCGAGGTGCGTCTTGCCGACGCCGGTGGGGCCGAGGAATATGAACGAGCCGACCGGCCTGCGCGGATCCTTCATGCCGGAACGCGAACGGCGCACGGACTTCGCAATGGTCTCGACGGCCTCTTCCTGGCCGACGACCGTCCCGTGGAGTTCCTCCTCCATGTGCAGCAGCCTGTCGGCCTCGCCTTTCTCAAGGCGGGTGAGCGGGATGCCGGTCATCTTGGAGACGGTCTCCGCGATTACGTCCTCGTCAACGACGCCTTCGACTTCCTGCGCGGTCTGCTTCCACTCGCGCACGATTCCTTCCTTGCGCTTGCGCAACTGGAACGCGTTGTCTCGGATCCTTGCGGCGCGCTCGAAATCCTGAGACGCAACCGATTCCTCCTTTTCCTTGTCAAGGCGGCTTATCTCTTCCTCAATGTCCTTGAGGTCGGGCGGTTTCGTGAGCGCGCGCAGGCGTATCCTCGCGCCGGACTCGTCCATCACGTCGATGGCCTTGTCCGGCAGGAAACGGCCGGTGATGTAGCGGTTGCTCAGTTCCACGGAGAGACGCAACGCCTCGTCCGTGAAGCGCACGCGGTGGTGGGCCTCGTACCTGTCACGCAGGCCCTTGAGGATGTCGAAGGTTTCATCGGGGCTGGGAGGGTCAACCATGATGGTCTGGAACCTTCGCTCCAGCGCGCCGTCTTTCTCGATGTACTTGCGGTACTCGTCAAGCGTGGTCGCGCCGATGCACTGGATTTCGCCGCGGGAGAGGGCCGGCTTGAGCACGTTGCTCGCGTCGATTGCGCCCTCCGCTCCGCCCGCTCCGACAAGGGTGTGCAGTTCATCGATGAACAGGATGACGTTGCCGACTCTGCGCACTTCGGTCATGACGGCCTTGATGCGCTCTTCAAACTGGCCGCGGTACTTCGTGCCCGCGACCATCATCGCAAGGTCCAGCAGGACTATCCGGCGGTTGCGCAACAGTTCCGGGACGTTGTTGTTCACGATGTCCTGCGCCAGGCCCTCGACGATGGCGGTCTTTCCGACGCCGGCCTCGCCGAGGAGCACCGGGTTGTTCTTCGTGCGGCGGCTTAGAATCTGCATGAGCCGCTCGATTTCGTTCTTGCGCCCGATGACGGGGTCCAGTTTGCCTTCGCGGGCGAGTTGCGTGAAATCCCTGCCGAACGCGTCGAGCGCAGGGGTCTTGGACTTGCTCGATACGCTGGGCGCGGCCGGGCCGGACATGGACTGCGACTTGTCGGCTTGGCCGCCGCCGGCGGCGGGATCCGCGCCGAGGATTTCCATGACCTCCTCGCGGACGTCCTCCAATTTCACGCCGAGGCTCATCAAAACGCGCGCGGCGTAGCCGTCGTGCTCGCGTAAGAGGCCCAGCAACAGGTGCTCCGTGCCGATGTAGTTGTGGTTGAGGTTGTTGGCCTCTTCCATGCTGAGTTCGAGCACGCGCTTTGCGCGCGGGGTGAAAGGCAACTGGCCCACGGTCATCGTGGGCGCGCCGCTTTTCACAAACTTCTCAAGTTCCAGGCGGATTTTTTTCAGGTCGATATCAAGGTTTCTCAGGACGTTTGCGGCTACGCCGCTGCCCTCCTGGACAAGGCCCAGCAGGATGTGCTCCGTGCCGAGGTAGTCGTGGTTGAGTCTTTGGGCTTCCTGGCGCGCCAGCGTTATGACCTTGCGGGCGCGATCCGTGAACCGATCAAACATGTCTTGCCTCCGGTGATGTTGCAACCCAATTGTTTGGAGAATATGCCTATACTATTGCTATTCCCTTAGGGCATGAACGATATGCGCTTGAATAATCGTCACTTTGGCGTGATTTCTTCAAGGGTAGCCCTTCAATCTTGGCGGTATTATACCCGCATTCCCTTATACGGTCAAGCGGCGCGGGTGTGTGGCGGGAATGAAATCCGGATTGTAGGGAACGGCTTTCAAGCCGTTCCGCTTATTCCCTCGTTTGATCAAGTGGTCGATGTCGTGATTTGCCTGTCCCGCTTTTGCTGACGAAGAACGTGTGTAACGATTCATGTCCCCAGGACAAGCAGCAAGTCTTCTCCACTTTCATTTCTTGCCGCACGCGCAGGGTGCGCTGTGGCAGGAGGGGCAGCCGTTGGCGTATTTCTGCGCGGCCTTCTCCATGTCGATGCCCTTGATGCTCGCAAGCGTGCACAGCCACGCCAGCACGTCGGCGAACTCATCCTCAAGGCCGTGGCGCGTGTCCTCCGGGCGGTTGAGCGCGCGCGTCAACTCGCCGACCTCCTCCATGAACCACAGGTACGTCCCCGCAAGCCCGCGCGACTTGTCGCGCTGGAAGTAAATCTCTTCTATCTTCTTCTGGAATTCGCTGATTCGCATTGGTCCTCCGGATGTTCCTGTTTGCGGGGGCAGACAATGAATCGAAACGATTCAGGTGGGTCAGGTCCAATCTACGAGCTGGCCGCCCCTGCGGGCCGTCTGCGCTCCGTAATTAGGACCTGACCCGCTTGTCTGCCCGGCGGCGTTTTCCCTTGACAGTATATCACGCCAATATAGAATTCGCTCGTCCATTCACAGCGTTTAGGGGAGCCGGCATGCAATATAAAATGACGCTCGCAAACCGCCTGACCATCATGCGCATCATGCTTATTCCCCTTTTTGTAATCTGCGTCACGAAAATGGAGGATGAAGGCTACGAGTGGATGGTCTATGCCGCGCTGGGCGTGTTCCTTTTCATGACGCTCACGGACGCGCTCGACGGCCTGTTCGCCCGCCGCAGGCGCGAGATCACGCAACTCGGCACCTAC